>JAEEGJ010009918.1_pt1 | contig 25148 bp, 20 predicted proteins | sample 8958761 | NCBI WGS metagenome assembly JAEEGJ01 (sample SAMN16246546, study PRJNA631951) | gut metagenome | biome: gut microbiome; feature: rumen; material: RS-attached | host: Bos | place: Iran: Karaj | collected 2018-10 | reverse complement strand
GATAGTCGGCCAGTCCCAGAGAGGAACCGATGGCGTCGCCGTCGGGACTCTTGTGACAGGTGATTAGAATGGTCTCTGCATCAGAAATCAGCTGACTCAGGCGAGCCAGCTGATCTTGCGGGATGATATCTATGTTCATTTAAAACAGTTTGTTCGGATAAACGCCCTCGTCGACGAGCTGCTTGATGCGTGCAACGGTGGCATCGCGATCGGCCGCATAGGTGACGCCAAACCACTTGGAAGTGGTGTCGAGCACCTCGACGGTAGCTGTGCCCTCGTTGATGAGCTTGTTGACCATCAGCGGGATAAAGAACTCAGCCTTCAGGTTCTCCATGTTCTTCGGATCGCTGAGGAACTCCTTGAAGTAAGCCTCAGAATACTCGAAATAGTCGGGTGTGAAGCCCCACATGTTCATGGAGACAGGCGTATTGTCGGCTACCTCTACCCACTTGCCGTCTTCATCCTTGAAGCGGATGGGCTCGCTGGCAGCTCCAGCATTGGAACCGTCGGCGGCACAACGTACGATCTCTGTGCGCTCTACGACGGTGGTCAGATGGCCTTTCTCGTTCTTCGAGCAGATACCGCGTGCGACGGTACCGTTCTCAGACAAGGTGTTGCCTACGCGGAAGCCTACCATCGCATACTGATTCCTGGCACCCTCAGGAAGTTCTGAGAGGTATTTGCCAATCACCATGAAGGCGTCGCGATTGTAGAAGTCGTCGCAGTTGATGACGCAGAAGGGTTCCTTGATGACATCCTTACCCATCAGCACGGCGTGGTTGGTGCCCCAGGGCTTCTGACGGCCTTCGGGAACGCTGAAACCAGCAGGCAGTGCGTCGAGGGCCTGGAAGCAAAGCTCGCACTTCACCTTGCCTTCATATTTTGAAAGAATCTGGGTGCGGAACTGCTCCTCGAAATCCTTACGGATCACCCATACTATCTTGCCGAATCCGGCCTGGATGGCATCGTAGATACTGTAGTCCATGATAGTCTCGCCGTTAGGGCCCAGACCATCGAGCTGTTTCAGACCGCCATAGCGGCTTCCCATACCTGCTGCGAGCAGGAAAAGAGTTGGTTTCATAAGCTGTTTTTTATTAGAGTTAGACTAAATTGACTGCAAAAGTACAAAAAATAATTTGATTTCAGCAGGGATTAACGCGCCTTAACATTAGAACGGATAGCCGATGGCGAAGTGCAGCGTCTGGGCATCCTTGAAGCGGTTGAAGTTGAAATAGCCCGATTTGCCTGTGTCAAAGGGCGTATGGAGGGCGAATCCCCAGTCGAGGCGGATGACGAGGAAGCCGAGGTCGTAACGCAGGCCGACGCCTGTGCCCAGGGCAAGTTCGTCGAACAATCGCGAGAAGCGGAACTTCATCGTGTCGACGGCATCAGAGACCCTTTGGTATACTTCTTCAGCTTTATCACCGTATTCTTTCCGATAGTCTTCGACATCGCCTATGTCGAGTTTCCTCAGCCGCCATATGTTACCCATGTCGATGAAGAGCGCTCCCTTGAGGTTGCCGAAGAGCGGCGTGCGATACTCCAGATTGCCCACGATCTTCAGGTCGCCGTTGCGCAGGAGGTAGGCGGTCTGACGGTCGTCCTTGAAAATACTGTTGGGAGATGACAGACCGAAGCTGCCTGGTCCTATCTCTCGGATGGCGAAGGCTCGGACGCTGTTGGCACCGCCGACATAGAACTCCTCGCTGAAGGGGGCTTCGTTGTTATTGCCGTAACAGAACATGATGCCCGTGTTGATATGTCCCACCAGACTGGACTGGGTGCCCACTGACCAGGTCTTGGTGAAGTCGGTCTCCAGTCGCACGAACTGGGCATAGGGATTCATGAAGAGCTTCTTCTCCTTCTCGTTGAAGGAACGGCCACAGGCTGCATCGACGAGCGACACGATGTTGCCGGCCTCCTCGATGGTGGTCTCCCAGCGGACGGGGTGCTGCAGCGTCTTCGGACTGGTGTAGGTATAGGTGTAGCGCATCTTCGGGATGAAGAAGTCGCCCATCGTACGTTCAAGATATGGATTCTTCTTGACGATGGAGTCGAACTTCAGCGTCCGGCTGTTCATGAACTGGTATTTCACCGTGAGGGGTGAGAACTCGTGACGGCTGGTCTCCGTGCGCTGCCAGCGATAGGTCCACTCGCCGCCGACGATGTGCATCTTGTAGTATTCTGGTCGGCGCACGACGTCGGCAGAGACCTTCGCCAATGTGGAGGCAGTGTAGAAGCGACGGCGCCTGACGGGGCGCCCGTTTCTGTTGCGGCGTATCGTCTGGGGGTTGTAGAAAGGTATCAGCAGACGCGGGAACTCCAGTGAGGCATCGATACCGTACTGGTAGTTGCTGGCATCGGCACCGCCACTGGTGGAGAATTCATAGGAGCCGTGTAAGTTGATGTCGAGCTTCTCGCCAGCCCTGAAGGCGTTTCGCTTGGTGAAACCGACCTTGGCCTGAGGACCGTATCGTCCGCTGGTGCGACCTATCATATTACCTTCGATATAGAAATCGTAGGGTTTGTCGAAGACGCAGTTCAGCTGGAGGTCGAGCGTGTCGGAATCAGGTCGGGGCGTGAACTGGAAGTCGGTGCTTCTGAACACGCCGTTGGAGTTGATGAGACTCGTGGACTCGAGGTATCTCTCATAGCTGTATTCCTGGCGCGGGCGCAGTCGGAGGTCCTTGAGTACGACACCTGGTCGGATGGGTGATTTCTTGCCGTTGTAATGGATCGTGAGATGACGTCGGCGGATGGAGTCGTTGAGCTGCTCGCGAGCGGTCTTGCGGAAGTTGACATTGATATTGCCGATATACCATTTGCGGGAGACTTCGTCGGGCAGTCCGCTGGCCAGCTGGAAGCGCAGTTGTGCTTTCCCGTCGATGGCAAAGGTATCTGCCAGATAGGAGGCGTAACTGGGGTTGTAATAGAAATAGCCGTTGTTGCGCATGAGGTTGCTGATGCGGGTTCGCTCGCCGTCGAGGTTGGCGATGCTGAAGGGCGCTCCGCTCTTGATGAGCCGTTCGGAGCTGGTGGAGTCGATGAGCGACTGCATGGGTGCGGGGAAGTTGACGTAGCTGACGGAGTCGAGGGTGTAGAGGGAGTCGAACTCGACGGTGTAGCCTATCTTGCACTTCTTGGGATTCTTCTGCGGTATGGTCTCGTAGGTGACGTTGCCGCGGAAGAAACCGTTGTTCTGCAGGACGGAGCGTGCTACGGAGGCGCGGAGTGCGGGATTGACCTTGCTCATCAGCACAGGGGGCTTGCCAAACGACTTCACCATCCATTTGGCAAAGCCAGACTCCTTGCCGGAGTACTTATTGTAGACCCAGAGGTGCCAGGACCAGGGAACGGTGTAGTAGCTGCTTCCGAAGAGGGAGCCGTTGGGCTGTGTGGCGAGGGCTGCCTCCAGTTCTTCCTTCGTCGTGGCCAGATGTTTGCTATAGGTCTCATCCTGCAGCTTAGGTTCACTGGCGTAGGCAATCTTCGTGAGGCCCGTGAAGAGCTGGTCGTCTTCAGGGATGCCCTTCGTCATCGAACAGGACACGAGCAGGGCTGCTGCCAGGATGGTATAGAGGATGTTACTTGCTTTCATTGTGGATTGTTTATGAGGGAGTCTGTCTGGATGGTGTCACGCAAGGCTGGCTTCTGCGGCTGCATCGGGCGCAGCATGAGGGGCTGTTCTTTCTTCCAGAAGCGGAAGATGTCCCAGAAGTTGTCGAGCTTGCGCCGCCAGATGAAACCGCCACCATATTCGCTGGTGTAGCCGTCGAGCCAGTCGTAGACATTCTGGGTGTAGAAGAGCTTGACATATTGGGTGGCATCCTGATTGAGGCGATATTCCATCGTGACGTTGTCGAAGAAGGACTGTTTCTGTCCAGCGAAGTCGTTCTCGCCCGTCGATACCTTACCGCCAATCTGTACTTTCAGACGGTTGTCGAGGAAGCGTTTGGCGAACTTGAAGGAGTAGTCTGTATGCGTGTTGCCTCTGGCGTCGGTGCTGTTGTCGACACCAACGCTGAGATCGAGTGTCTTCAGGGCAGAACCAGCGATGCTGTTGATCTCGCTTTGCAGGAATGAACTGAGGGCGGAGTTCATCGAGAATGTGCCTGCACCGCCGCTGGCCAGATACATGCCTGTGGTGAGCATGCCGACGGCCAGTTTGCCTTGTTCCTCGATAGACATCGTTGCTAGTTCACCGCTGATGATATTGTCTTCTGGCGCATCGATGATAAACTGGAGACCCATATCGTTGAGCGTCTTGGTGATGATGACACCACAGTTGAAGAGCACGGAGCGCCCGATGCCGTTGTCGCCACTAACAGTGGCTTTCACTTGCTCGGTGGCTGTGATGTTGAGCTTGGGGTTCATCGGGTCGCCAGTAAACTCGACGTAGCTGCCGTCCTTGATGGTAAAGGTCTTCAGGGGGATGACAGGCAGTGAGTATTTCATCTCCCCGTTGGAGAGGGTATAGCGGCCTGTGAGGTTGATGCCCTCGGAGTTGTACTTCATGCGGAGGTCGCCGCCACCAAGCAGGTCGATATAGTTCGTCTGGTCCACATTGAGGTCGCAGACGATATGGGCACCTTGCGAGACATTGATGTTCAGATCGACGTCGAGACCGTTGGGCATAGGACGGGTGACCACGGTCTGGGTGGAGTCGTTGAAGTCTGTGAATTTCACGAGTTCGTTCAGGCGGTTGTCTGTAGAGAGTGGCGAGTCGAGCAAGATATAGGTCATATCCGTATTGCCGAGGACGTCGAGCCGGCCTCTCATCTTCATTTCCTCGAGTGGTCCTTGCAGACGAGCGAAGAAGTTGACGAAAGCCTTGCCGAAGGCCACCGACTTGGACTCTTGCTTGCTGTTGATGAGCAGGAAATTTCGGGCGCGCATCCGCATGTCGATGCTCACGCGCTCTGTATCGCTGAAGTCGATGTCGCCCATCATGGTCAGCGGTTCGTCGTTATAGGCATAGAGGCCGAAGTTCTCCAGCAACAGGTGGCTGCCCACGATGCGCACAGGGTCGTTGTCGAAACGCATCCTGATGCCGTAAGGCACACTGACGAGATAGGCGGAGTCGACATAGACCTCGCCGTTGACGTCTGGGTGCTGCGTCGTTCCCTTGATGGTCAGCGTGCCGTCGCCGTAGCCCTCCAGACCGATGAGCTGATCGGGCACGAAACCATTGGCCAGCGACAGCGGCATGCGTGTCATCGTAAAGGTCGCGTCGATGTTACCCTCGTTCTGGTAGGCACCGTTCAGCAGTCCGAACTCTTCATCGTCGAGCATCAGGCGTGCTTCAACAGCATGGGTGTCGTTCTCCTTCATCATATAGACAAACTCAGTGCTGATGTTGCCGATAGGAGATTTCTCGTAGGTCATATTCTGAACGGCCATATCGGAGGCTACGGAGAAGTGGCCTTCCTGATCCTGAATGATGTGATAGTCACCGTTAAGCTTGCCTGTGATGTGTGGCAGGTAAGGCAGTACGGATGTCACCTCACTGAGGTCGAGCCGGTTCACAGAGACCGTCAGGTCTTGCAGCATCGTGGAGTCTTGTTCTTCTGTATAGACCTTCACACCAGTCTTGTCGTCGGCAATGAGGTCGACTTTGGCCTGAATACGTTTGTTGCGTGCTAGGAATATGAAGTTGTCTTGGTTCAGATTGAACTCCTTGTAGCCGATTGTGGGGCGCTCTGGCAATAGCTTGAAGCGTATGCCGCCGGATTCCATGTCGGCCTTAGCACCAATGCGCACGCCGAGTTTGTCCTTTGCGTCGAAATAGCGTACGCCAGCCAGTGCTCCATGCTCATGAAAATGTCCGTCGATGAGTGCGTTGAAGACGAACTGAGGGTTCTTCTTGTTGTTGCGTATTTGTGCCTGATACGTCAGCCGTTCTCCTTTCTGAGTCAGGTTCAGACGTATCGTATCGATACGGGTACTGTCGTAGTTGAGCGAATAGAGGTAGCTGGTGCCGTTGATGCCGCTCTCTGGTGATGTGGTCACATCGAGCAGCAGTTCCTTGAAGTCGATGTTGCGGGTCTTCAGCAGGTTGGCGATAGGATTGTCGCGCTTGCTCTCGACATGCATTTTCAGTGTAGGCAGCAGTCGCTTAATAGCTGGCTGGTCGATGATATTCTGTTCGTACTGGGCTATCACAGAGTCGAATAGGACAGTGATCTGTTTCAGCACGCGCTCATAGCCGCCGCTGGCATCGAATTTGACGATGAAGTCGCCGCTCTGCGCTCTGGCATATGTCGTGTCGGGCGTGGTGCTCAGCAAGATGCCGACCTTGTCAGGATGATAGGTCTTTTTCGAGTCCTGGATAGATAGATCAGTCAACAGGCCGCTTAGCTTGTGCGTCTGCTTCATGTCGGAGGTGATCTTGATGTCGCCGCAGACACCAATTGTGAGCGGCTTGTCTACGAGCCGCAGCCTGTAGAGGTCGGCTTTGGCAAGATCGGTGTTGATGGTGGCCTCGATCCGTTTTGTGTCAAGCAGGGCGTCGATGTTGATGTTGCCGTCGAACAGTTTGTTGGCACCACTGATGGTCACGGCTCCTCGTCCGTCTTTCAGGATAGCCTGTGCAGTGACGTCGTCCAGGTTCCAGTGGCCGTATTGCAGTTGGGTGAATTTGGCATCAGCCGTCAGATGGCTGCGGTTGGAGAGGAAGTCTGTGCCGTAGCCCTTGGCCTTGATGTCTGCAGAGACGGTGTAAAGGGAGTCTTTGGGCATGAAATGATGCAGGTCGAGCTGGTTCACCTTGATGGCGGCATCGTAGCTCATATACTCCATAGCAGGTTCGCCTTTCGCATTGAGGGGAACGATGGCCGAGAGGTTCATCTTCATATCACCCTGTCCCTCTTGCATCATCATCTCTGTATCATAGTGCGGACCGTCGGCTTTCAGGGTTCCGCTTAATGTCATACCGTTGGGAATGCGGTAGCTGCCCGACATCTTCGGATCGATGAGTGCCGTCATGAAGTTCATGTCCTGCGTCTGTCCGCTGAACTTTAAGTCGGCCTTCAGACGACGCATATCTGTGATGTTCTCAGCCGTTCCGTCGGCAGAGAGGTGCAGGGCTGTGGGCAGTGATATGTCCAGTCCTGTGAACGCCATCTTCTGCATGTTGCCGTTGACGGAGCCTTTGATGGCCAGTGGATGGTTAGGATAGTGCTCGATGAATTTCTGAGGCAGGTTGCCCACGAAGTGGATGAGATCCTGTTTGCCCAGTTGTGCATTCAGGCGTACTTTCATCGTGCCTGGGTTCAACGAGTCGGCGATATTGAAATCGACATCGGCTTCTCCAAGGATATCAGAATCGGGCGTCTTCAGCATGAGATTCGTCAGCTGTATGTTGTTGAACGTGGAGTCGAGTCGTATGCCTGTGGAGAAATCAGTGATCTCCATGCCGCTCTTGTCTTTCATGGCCATCTGCCGTACAAGGAGCGAAGTGCCTGTTGGCGTGTAGCTGATGGAGTCGATGCCGAGGCGAAGACCTGTGAGGGCGATATGGTTGTAGTCGAGACCATCCACCTCAGACGCCTTATGGTTGTCGTATTTCAACTGGCCGTCATACCAGTCGAGGCTCTCAATCTTATAGGTGTTGTTGCTGAGGCTGATGTCGGCCTTGCGGGCGACGGCACGTGCCATAAAGGCTTTGACGTTGAGTGTGTCGCCAGGCAGATGCAGACAGATGTCTGTGCGGATGATATTGAGGCTGTCGGCATTGATGCGCCAGTTCACTTGTGAGGTTGTCGTATCGACGGCAGCCGTATCGCTGAGGGCAATGTCGAGTCGTGCGTCGGAGAGACGGGCACCGTTCACCTCGATAGTCTCTTCGTCGAGGTCGATTCCTTTGGATGAGAGCCATAGCTCATCGAAGTCTCCCTTGATACGCAGATCGCTGATGAAGCCGTTTGTGTTGATTCTGGCCTGACTTAACGAGAGCTCGTCGATGATGACGCGTTGTCTGAACAGCGGCAGCAGCCGGACATCGGCCACGAACTTCTTGACGTCGGCTATGGTGTCTTTTATCTGTGGCAGGGAATCATTCTGCTTGATGACGCGGAAGCCGTTAATCCCCAAGTCGAGCGGGAACTCGAGGCTGATGTGGTCAATGCTGATTTCCATACCAGTCTTTTCGGAAGCGATGGCCGTCGCCTTCTGTACCGCCCAGTTCTGAACAGGGGGCAGGTAGAGCAGTGCGGTGAGTATGAGAAACAATAGAAAGGGCGTCAGCACCGCTATCCCAATCCATTTCATCGCTTTCTTCATAGTCCTGTGTCAAGTATATACATGTCGGCCTTGAAGTTGGTATCGTCCTCGTAGTCGAGCCAGCCACTGATCATACTCTCCGTCATCGGGTCGCTGAGTGATGCCTGCTGTACTTGCGCGATGAGGCTTGCGTCTTCTTCGGCAAGGATGTAGAACGAAGTCTCTCCGTTATAGTGATTCCTGATGGCAATCTCACCTGTAACGATGTTAGGTAGTGTATAGACGAAAAGTGACGGACTCGGGAAATAGTTCTCCGGATCCTTGATGGAGTCCAGATACTGAGCGTCTGCATGAAATGACGACGAGTGGTTGAACAGGATGACGGCCCTGTGCTCATCGGCTTCGAGGCGTTGCTTGCCCTCGCTCTTCAACAGGAGTTCGGCTGCAATGAATCCCAGACGGCTTAGCATGTCCATCTTGTAGAACTTGGGGTAGTCGCCTACTTCCTTTTTGTAAAGTTCGGTGAGCATCTCCTTGCCTGAGGTCTGATAGGTGTGCGCGATGCCGTCGATGGCTACGCAGCTGGGCGTGATGCTTACATGATGCGTCTGGTGGAGAGTGCCCTTTTTCCTGTTTTCTTGAGAAACAGAGTGGGGAACCTTGGTGGCCAGCAGGGCAGCATTACTGCCGCCGAAGCCGGAGATAAGCTTGATAAAACTTTGTCTGTCGGTAGGTTTGTTTTCTGCTGAAACCAATATCTTGCCCGAAACGCCAAGTTCCTCAAAACCGCGTGTGCCGATGATGGTATGGTCATCTGTAGCATGCATCGTGAGGATGGTCTCCAGTACACCAGCAGCTCCCAGCGTATGACCGTAATATCCCTTATAACTATTCACGGGAAGGCTGTTAAGACCTGCCCGCTCGACAGCAACCGACTCCATTTGATCCATGAACATCGTAGCTGTACCGTGAGCGTTGACTACCGCCAGTTCTTCAGGCTGCTCTCCGCTCATGACCGCCTCCAGACAGCGCCAAGCACCTTCGGCCTTGTTCGATGGGGTACTGATATGGAAAGCATCATTTCGGATAACGCCTTTTGAGATCGTCCAAGCTGCAGCTCCCGTCTGTGCTGAGGTCGTTAGAATCATCGTCGCCGCTGCTTCACCAAGGTTCATGCCCAGACGCTCGATGTCGTATGGCCGGCATTCGTGGGCATCCATTGACTTGAAGGACTGAAAACCTGAAATCACGAATCGGCTTAATACATCCGCCCCACACACAATAGCATAGTCGTATTGATGCTGCTCTAACAGCCGTTCTGCCAGAATGATGGCAGAGAGACCGGATATGCAGGCGTTGCAGACTACGATAGGCTGGCTCTTGATACCCAATGCCTTAGAGATGCGTCGGGCACTCTCACCTGGATGCAGGATGGCTGGAGAGATATCCTGCTCACCTAGCAACTCAACATTTCCCTTGGTGGTGCTGAGGATAAAGACAACATGGTCGTTGGAGACATTCACAGAAGTGCCTTCCAGTGCTTTTTGGACTGAGGTGAAGACCAACGACTCAAAACGGGTGAGTCCTGCCTGTGACAGCTCTCCGTTCTCCATATCGCTGAAGACCGCAGCTGTGAAAGGCTCGGGAATACACCATTGGCCATCGTAGTAAGCCAATGCCGTCTGTCCCTTCTTCACAGCCTGGTAATTCTCCTCTGTGGTTCGCCCTATGGGCGATGTTATGTTGTCTGCAATCTTATATATCATGTTCATTTGGGGCGTCTTCTGTCAAGGAGAAGCCCATAACGACTGCAAAAATACACAAAATCACACGAAAGGCAAAAGAATTTAGCAGAAAAAAACGACGGTTATCATTTTTTTCGATAGCTATTGGCAATATAAGGCGTACATTGGCGGATTTCAATAGGAATCGTTTCGGTCTTTAGGTCGTTGTCGGTAATCTGTAACCTTACGATGCAGGCATTCCTATTCAGCACCTTTTGCTGGTCGAAAATAAAGTTGCCGATGCTGTAGTAGATCTGCTTGTTTCTGAATGTCTCGATGGTCTGGAGTGTATGTGTGTGGTGGCAGATGAGGATATCGGCCCCAGCGAGTATCAGCTGGTGGGCTTCATGACGTTGCAAGGAGACGGGTTCGAGTGTGTGCTCGCCTCCCCAGTGGAGCGAAACGATAATAACGGCTGTAGAGTCGGCTTGGCGCAGACGGAATACACGTTGCAGCAGTGAGTCCATCGGTTCCTGACTCACGCAGGGCTTATCCGTCAGATAGGCATAATTTTCAAGTGCGAGACGCAGGGATGGCAAAAACCATACAGGTCGTGGCTCTGAGGCCAGCAGTATCGGTTCTGAGGCTTCCTGCATGTTGGCACCTGCACCAATAGGTATCATGCCTGCATGGAGAATGTTCTGTCGCGTATCCATCAGTCCCTCGCGCCCTTGATCGATAGCGTGATTGTTGGCCAGATTCAAGTGGGTGATGCCGTGCTGTCGCAAGGTGTCGAGCCATTCGGGCTCAGCTCGGAAGATGTAACGCTTGAAGACGGGAGACTCAATCTTTGTGGCAGGACACTCCAGATTGCCAACGACCAGTTGCGCACTACGAAACACGGAGTCAATACCGTCTGAAAACAAACGGTCGACTCCGTGATGCTCTATCACGCGGCGCACCCCGCGATCCAATAGGATGTCGCCTGTAAAGACGATATTCAGCGTATCAGCGCTAAGCGCCGGTACGCTGAATAACAAACTAACAACCAGAGCTATAGAAGAACTCCTCATTCGGTTTCGGCTCATTCTTCAGTGGTACGATGATGCGCTTCATCCACTCGGGCACACCCTTGCGAGGATTCTTTTCCAGCTGCTGTTGCCATTCCTCATCCGTCAGGCGCGGCTGGTCGATGGGTTGTATGAACTCGCGATAGCTCAGTACGGCACCGCGTGTCAGATACAGATAACCGTCAATCTCTACCACTACGTAGATCTCATCGGCATCGCCCACAGCCTCGAAGAGGATTGACTTATTCGGGTTGTTGTCAGAGTTGGCTGTATAGACATCGGCTACGAGAGCCACCTTGCGGTCAGCACCTTGCACATCACTCCATCCCATCAGATACTGATTGGGTTCGCGCACCAGGTCGAGGCTAATATTCTCGAAGGTCGAACCGATGATCTCTATCTGATTGTATTCCTCGTCGGTCAACTGCTCTCCTGCCAGTTCTTTCTCACTTATGCGGAGCAGGAAGCTGGCTTCTTCCTTGATGCGACTGGTGGCCGAACTGACTTTCTCTGTCAGCATATCGTGCTCTTTCAGCAGTTTTTCCGTATTGTCAAGCAGTTCAATGGCTTTCTTCCAGAAACCGACATTTGGTTCTACGTAGCCCTTTACGGTGGGGTCTGGGGGACCGCCACCGCCACACTCGGCACCCGCCGGCTGCTTGGCATAGAGGATGGCATCGTGCTTTAGTTCTGCCCATGAGGCAAGGGCTGCATTCAGGTCTTTCTTCGACCATTCCGGATTCAGCATGAAGTAGGGTAGGTGGTCTTTTTCTGGGGTATTGAGCACCTTCAGCGTGTGCATCCATTGGGTGGCGATGGTCTCGTCCCAGTTAATCTCACCCATGCGTTGCTTCATCGCTTTTAGGTTTTTTCCGAAGTCCTTCCACTCCGTCTGCTCTCCCATCAGAATCTGCTCGGCAGCCGAAACACCCATCGCAGCCATGAAGTCCAGCCCCTTCGGCGTGGCACGCTTCGTGGGCTTATTGTCATTGTCGACCATCTCTTGCAGCACTTCGGCATCGGGTTGGTAGCGCTGTGGCATCAGACAGATCTTGTTATGACTGGTCTTTTCGAACTTCGGACGGATGCGTGTCTGCTTGTTGCCGATTTCCTCGAGGTTCTTCTTCAGCTGACTCATAGCCTGCTTATCATTGAGCAGCTCTTCCATCGGCTTACCGGTCTTCTTCACTTCGGTAATCACCTGTGGGATACTGAGGTTGTCGGGCTTGCCCATCAGATAGGTGAGCAGCTGGTCCAACTTGTCGTACATTCCCTGCAACTCTGGGTTGTTCATCATCGCATAGGCGATCACAACGGCAGCATTTACCTCGTCGTCGTGCCTCATGCCGAAGGGCACGGTCTGCAACCACATCATGCCTCGGAAGTATTCCTGCAGTACATGGTTGCGGGTGTAGTGACCACGGGGGCGGAACAGACTGTAGGGGAATGTGATGTCTTGATAGTCGGCCATGAAGTTACTTGGACCGTTCTGAGCATTCTTTGCTTTTTCTACTTCCTCGGCAATCAGCGGGTCGGTATCTGCATCGAAGGTGCTGTTTCTGAACAGGCAGTCGGCTATGGTGAAGAACCTGATGCTGTGGGCTGAGGCGCGCTCAAGGGCTGTACCTTGTTCTGCCTGCTGGTAAATCTTCTTCACCGCCTTGAGCATACCGTAATTGTAGTCTGTCATCAGCGCGTAGATCTGATACATCTCCAGTTCCTTCAGCATGCTGTCGAAGTAGAGGTGATAGAGCTGAAGGAAGAGGTCGGTAGTCACGAAATTGGGGAATTCCTGATAGTCGTTCTGCTCATAGATATTGAACAGCTGATCATTGTTTGAGGGCACGATGGCAAAGCCGTCTTCACCGAGTCGTTGCGCCAGCAGTGAGTCGAAGTCAGCGAGTTGTCGGGGATTGGCGAGGTTCTGCATGTTGACCCGCAGGCCAGTCGGCACCTCGAAGTTCTGCTTCTGCAGTTCTTTCTCGCGCTCCTCCATGCGCTTGATGAAGGCCTGTTCCTGCTCGGTAAGCTTCATGTAGCCGGATTCCTTGATGACTCGATAATAATGGTCCTCCCAGTTCTCATCCTCCTTCGATGGGTATTTGTCCCAAGGCAGGTCGCTGTCGAGTTTCCACATCAACGAGTCATACCAGGTTGTGGTGCTATAGATGCCTCTGATGTAGGCATCCTTGAAGGGGAAACCCCACTTGGCTGTGGGCGCATAACTCAGTGTGCGCACGTCGGCCAGCGAGAGGCCACTCACGTCCATGTCGTAATCGATACTGTCGATGAGTTTCTCTACATCAATTTGAGTGACAGGTACCGATACAACATTCTGTTTTTGGTTGCAGGCGCATATCAGTGCTACCATGCAAGCCGCCGTTAGTAACTTTTTCATTGGCTAAAGGTTTTTAATGCTGTCTGTTTATCAACTCCTTTTATAATAAAATGGTCGAACTTCATGCCGAAACCGCTCCATTGGTAGTCTGATACTGCATAGAGTGAATCGGTCGTCGATTCCAATGCCCTGATCTTACCGTCGATGAAGCGGAAGTCCTCAAGGATGCCGCCGAGTTTCGAACCGAGCCACATCGGACGTGCCTTGCCGTTCACTTGCTTGAAGATAAAGAGTCTTCGTGCTTTCTCAGGGTAGAATCGTGTGGATTTTATCACACCGACCATCGCGTCTTCACTGCCGTCGCCGTCAACATCGCCTGTCTGGAACTGATACACGGGGTAGGTTATCCGCCAGTCGTTCAGCCAGTAGAGACTGTCATGTTCTTTCTTCAACTTGAAACCTTGAGCCTGACAGGCTGAAGCTGCCAGACAGAAAAAGAAAGAAATAGCACAGACCGTCTTATGCATCATGTCCTTCGTTTTGAAACGTTTCGACTGCAAAGATACGAAATTATGTGGTATCTGCAAAAGTTTTTTCAGATAATCATTTGGCTCAATGGTAGATTTTTGGTATCTTTGCCCCGTTATGAACCAAAAACAAATACTCCTGGGGATTAGTAGCGTGCAGCATTTCCTGGTCGACGGCCTCTGTATTTGCTGCATGTATCTGTTGGCTCCGGCCTATGCTGCAGAGCTCACTTTGAGTGCTTTCCTTACCTATAACGTCATAGCGTTTATGTCGCAGCCGTTTACGGGCATGTTGGCCGATAGGATGCAGCATCGTCATTGGCTGCTGCTCTCGTCGGTGGTACTGTTATCGCTGGCTGTGGCTCTTGCTAGTTTGTCTGGCCGTGTGCCTTTTGGTCTTTCGCTGGTGGCTGTCTTGCTGGGGATAGGTAACTCGCTTTTTCATGTTTGGGGCGGCAAACAGACGGTCGTCAAGGTTGGAAATGATATCCGTGCGTTGGGCGTGTTTGTGTCAACGGGTGCCTTCGGTCTTGCCGTTGGACTGGTATGTTGTTCATGGACATTGTTGTATGTTTTCTTGCTGGCTGTAGTCTTTTTGTCTGTGGCTTATGTACGATATGATACGCAACCGTTGGATGGTGATAGAGATGAGGCTGACCGCTCTGTCCCTGTCCTCCCACAACGTGCAAGACTATGGCTGCAAGGTCTGCCTCTGCTTTCGTTGTGGATGGTCGTCGTGTTGCTGATGTTGTTTGTGGCTTACCGCTCGTTTGCTGGCGAACTATTCTCGAAGGGCATTTCGAAGAGTCAGTTGTTGATACTCGTTATCGGTGCTACGTCGATGTTGGGTAAGATGGCTGGTGGGTGGATTGCCTGTCGTGTAGGTATTTTCCGTACGTTGGCTTATATACTGGCTGGCGTGGCCTTGTGTTTCCTTTTCAGAGGCGACTATGTGTCCGTCCTTCTTTTAGGAGTATTCCTGATGAACTGCACAATGCCCGTCACGCTCTATTTGGCTAATGAGGTGTTGAAGCAACGCGAAGGATTGGCTTTCGGACTGCTCGCTGCGGCATTGATACCGGGCTGGTGGCTGGCGGTCTATGGATAGGAGGATAGGGATATGATACTGAAACTGGTGATACCACTTCTGGCAACCATCGTCATCGAACTTGGTGTATTGCTCTTCTTACGTGAACGGAGAAGGCGGGTGTTGTGGGGTTCTGTTGGATTGAATATACTGACCAACGTGCCGTTGAACCTCTACGCTGTCTATGTCGGCGCGGGGTTGACGATGGCGGGTGTCGGTGAGATGTTGGTGATGCTGGTAGAGGCACTGGGATACTGGTGGCTGATGCGTGACCTACATCGGGCCGTTGCGTACAGTTTTCTCTGCAACGCCATCAGTTTCCTGCTCGGAGAATGGTTCTTGCTGGTGTTTTTGTTATAGGTGCAGGCTTGTCTGGAACGACTGCCATAGCGAATCTTCTGGCAGTGGGGCTTCGACGGCAATCTGCAGTTTCGATACTGGATGCGTGAACTCAACGTGTCGAGACATCAGCGAGATGCTTCCATCGGGATTGCTGCGGGGCGCACCGTATTTCAGGTCGCCCTTGATAGGACAGCCCATCGCTGCCAATTGGCAACGTATCTGGTGGTGACGTCCCGTCATCAGGTTGACTTCCAATAGCGTGTAGTTGTCGGAACGGCCGATAACCTTGTATTTCAGGATGGCCTTCTTAGCATTCGGTTTTTCCGTCGTATAGGCATACGACTTGTTCTGTTTCTCGTTGCGCACGAGCCAGTGGGTCAATGTTCCCTCAGGCTGCTCAGGCGTGTTTTTCACGATAGCCCAATAGGTCTTGTGTACCTCTCCCTCGGCAAACATCTTGTTCAGTCGGGTGAGTGCCTTGGAGGTTCGGGCAAAGACGACGAGTCCGCTAACGGGTCGGTCCAGCCGATGCACCACGCCGAGAAACACTTCGCCGGGCTTCTGGTACTTCTCTTTGATATACTGCTTTACAATATCAGAGAGGGGACGATCGCCAGTCTTGTCTCCCTGTACGATCTCCCCGCTCTGTTTATTGACGATGATAATATGGTTGTCCTCGTAGATGACTTTCATAATTCATTAGCCCCTTTCCTTTTGGAGAAGGGATGAGGCTCTACATATTCATACCGCCATCGACCTGAATCACCTGGCCGCTGACATAGCTCGACATGTCTGAAGCCAAGAAGGTTGCCACGTTGGCAATATCCTCGACCTGACCGCCGCGGCGCAGAGGAATCTTGTTGATCCACTCCTTGCGGATATCATCGGGCAGAGCCTGTGTCATTGCTGTGTCGATGAAGCCTGGGGCAATGGCGTTAGCACGGATACCCTTCGGACCCATCTCCTGACCAATACTCTTGGCGAGTGCGATAAGACCAGCCTTTGAAGCAGCGTAGTTGGCCTGACCAGCATTGCCGTGCACACCTACTACGGAAGCCATGTTGATGATGCTACCACCACGCTGGCGCATCATAACGGGCACACAGGCATGGATGAAGTTGAAGGCTGACTTCAGGTTTACTGCAATCACAGCATCCCACTGCTGCTCAGTCATGCGCAGCATCAGACCGTCCTTGGTGATACCGGCATTGTTCACTAGGATGTCAATGCTTCCGAACTCTTCCTTCACGGCCTTTACCACCTCTTCGGTCTGTGCGAAGTCGGCAGCGTTCGAAGCGTAGCTCTTGGCTTTCACGCCCTTGGCGGCGATTTCCTTTTCTGTCTCCTCATTCACTTCGAGGTCGGTGAATGCGATGTTTGCGCCTTCCTCGGCGAACTTCAGTGCGATGGCCTTGCCAATACCGCGTGCAGCACCTGTAATCAGAGCTGTCTTACCACTTAATAATCCCATAATTTGTTGTTCTTTGTTTGTTGTTATTTACGTTGAAATTTTCCTAATGCACCATAGACAACCTTTGCCACCTGCGGCTTGGTGTCTTCCTCCTTCATACCATGCGCGATGCGCCCATAGATATAAGGTACCTCAAGTCCCTTGATACAGTAGTGGGTGATATCGGCCACCAGATCCACATTGTCGATGTCGAACTCACCGTCTTCCTTACCCTCGGTATAGACCTTGCGGAAAAGTTCGATCTCTGCGTCGTCAAAGTGTTTTCGTACCTTCTCCACCATCCAGATATTCCGGAAGAACTCTGCGCGCAGGTTACCGTTTCTCACGACCGTCTCACGTATCATGCTCAGATGGGTGTAAATGAGCTCGATGATCTTGTCCTGTGGTCGAATCTTGCGAGCCGCTACTTCATCGAGCTTGTCACTCAGTCGCTCCAACTCGCCTTCGATGACGGCATAGTAGATCTCATCCTTTGATTTAAAATAGGTGTAAAGCGTACGACGGCCTTTGCCCGACTGCTGGGCAATGTCGTTCATCGTGGTGTTCTCCAGCCCGTTTTTGGCAAACAACTGGCGGGCCACATCAACTAATTTCTGTCTCGTCTTGGATATTGACATACCTATCTTCCTCCTATCTTGAAAAATTGCACACGGCAATTACAGTGTGCAAAATTAAACTTTTCCTTTGAATTACGCAAGAAAAAGAGTGGAAAATGTTCCCAAAAGTGCAAAATTATAAAAAAAATGCGCAATTGTTTGGATATCTCGAAAAAAAGTCGTACCTTTGCACCCGCTTAAGAAAAATCGCGGAGTGGAGCAGTTGGTAGCTCGCCAGGCTCATAACCTGGAGGTCGCACGTTCGAATCCTGCCTCCGCAACTAAAAAAGCTCAAGTCTGATAAGGCTTGAGCTTCTTTTTTTTATGTGTCTGTTCAGAACTGTTCCAGGATCCTGATTCTCTCTTCCGTGCTAGGGTGGGTGGCGAAGAGGCCGCTCAGAAACTGCATCAGCCCTTGCGACAATTGCTTCGGATGGATGATGTACATCTGGGCGATGTCTTCGCGCTCCACATCGCCGAGACCTGGGTTAGCCGAGATCTTGCGCAGGGCAGAGGCCAGTGCACGAGGATTGCCACAGAGTTCAGCACCACCTGCGTCGGCCATGAACTCACGCTTGCGCGAGATGGCAAAGCGGGTGAGCATGATGAAGAGATAGGCGATACCGGCACAGACGGCTCCGATGAGCAGGATGGCCACCGTCGAGAGTCCGTTGTTCTTGTTGTTACGGTCGTTGCTGCCGAATCCGCCAAACAGCATACGGTTGTAGATCATCCTGACCACGAGTGAGAGCACTGTGGAGATGATACCTACGAAGATGATGCTCGTGATGAGCAATCGGGTGTCGCGGTTGCGGATATGTGTCAACTCGTGGCCGATGACGCCAGCCAGTTCTTCGTCGTTGAGTCGGTCGAGCAGACCGGTGGTGACGGTGACGGTATAGGAGTTCTTGTCGATGCCGCTGGCAAAGGCGTTCAGCTGCGGATCGTCGATCACGTTCACTTTCGGCATCTCCATACCGCCAGCCATACAGAGATTTTCCACGATGTTATACACGCGTGGATTCTCCCTACGCATCAGTGGCTGTGCCCCAGTGGCGTGCTGGATCATCTTCGTGTTGCTGAAATAGGCGATGGCAAACCAGATGGCCACACCGCCGACGATGAAGGGGGCAACTTGTGTGAACGTCCAGTTCACGCTGTCTGCGTCGAGCTGGTTCACAAAGTAACCTGCCTGGTCGTAATAGCCTGTGCTGAAGTAGTTGATGGTAGCCAGAAACACCCACGTCATCCCCAACAGGATGATGGGAAAGGATACCAGCAACAGCATGCTCTTCGTGTTGTTGCTGGATATCTGGCTCTGTATGCCTACGTACTTCATCAGCCTTTAGAATTTGATTTCGGGAGCCTTCTCGATGGTAGCACGGTCTTCCTGAGGAATCTCGAACATCGGCTCCTTCTTGAATCCGAACATACCAGCGAGGATGTTCGACGGGAAGGTCTGCACGGCGTTGTTCAACTCGCGCGTAGCGGTATTGAAGTAGCGGCGTGTAGCAGCAATCTTATTCTCGATGTCGGCAATCTCGGTCTGCAGCTGCAGGAAGTTCTGGTTGGCCTTCAGGTCGGGGTAGGCCTCCAGCGATACCTTCAGTCCGGCCAGAGCGCTGCTCAGGGCGTTCTCTGCCTGGATCTTGTCGTTGATGCCTGTGGCACTCATAGCGGCAGCACGGGCTTCAGTCACGCGGGTCAGCAGTTCCTTCTCGTGCTCTGCATAACCCTTGACGGTGGCTACCAACTGGGGGATCAGGTCGTGGCGCTGCTTGAGCTGCACGTCGATGTTGGCAAACGCGTTCTCGCGATTGTTTCTCAGTTTCACAAGGTTGTTGTAGATGCCGATGACGCCCAATACGAGGACGGCTACGACGACCAAAATGATAATCAGTGTCATACTAAATATAATTTAAAAGTTTATTATCGGGTGCAAAGATACGGATTGTCCGTAAAACCGACAAATAATTTAGGATTTATTTAAAATAAAAAATCCAGCTACCAGGTTTCATCCTGACAACCGGATTTGTATAGTCTAGAGATAATTCTCTATTTTAACTTGCTCATAACCTTCTTAAAATACCTGTTCGTGGCGCGGACACTGTACTTCGGTCCTCCGTTCCAGGCTCGGATCGCTTTCTCAATGTTGTTCTCCGGGTTATGATAAGACTGAATCAGCTTGAACATTTCTTTCGACTTTGCCACGCTGTAGCGGTCGTCGAGCGTAAAGCGCTTCTTGCTGTTCTGCTTCTTCAGAATCGCATTGCAATCCTTCACGAGAATCGGGGTGATCTGCATGGCACCTACGGAGTTTCCGCTCACTGCCTTGGCGTCGCCGCCGCTTTCTACCTGAATAATTGCCTCCATAACTGGATTCCAGTTAAAGCCGGATGTTGATTTGCTCTTTTTGGCATTGCCGCCTGCTGACACGCTTGTGCAAGCTAATACAAGAGCCATCACGGCTACACTTGCTTTCTTTACTATAATCATAAGCTCTATACTTTAGGCGGATCTCATCACGAGTACCGCGTTATCCTTTAGAATTCGGGTGCAAAGTTACGGACAATCAACTACTTAGCCAAATTTTTTAAGGATTTTTAGGATATTTGTGCGCGTTCACATGACTTATATCAAGAGATGTGAAAGCGTAGAAAAGGCCGAAATACTAGTCTAAATCGACTACCGTAATGCCTGCTCCGCCGAACTGAACGTGCTCGTCGCGGTAGTGGCTCACGTTAGGTACGGTGGCCAGATATTGGCGTATCAATTGGCGCAGGACGCCTGTACCCGTACCGTGTAATATACGTACGCGCGAGGCACCTACGAGGATGGCGTCGTCGATGAAATGGAGTACGGTATCTAAAGCTTCGTCGCCTCTCATGCCGCGTACGTCGATGTCTTGACGGAAGTTGTATTTACGGTCTTCGATGGTCGCACTGGTCATGCGGGTGGTCTGAATAGCCAGGTCAGAGTGGTCTGACTTTTTCTTCTCTTCCTTGACCTTCTCGGCATGTTCCAGTTGCTCGACCTTCATCTTGGTCTTCACGTCGCCGAAGATCACGAGTGCCTGCTTGCCTGAGATGCTCTCCACCTTGCCGATCGTATTGAGACCTTTGATGCGTACGGTGTCGCCTACGGCAATAGCCGCGTGGAGCGTCTGCGGGAATGTGATGTCTGGACCTTGCTCCCTGCGCTGCTTGGCCTCCTCGGCGTTCTTCTGCTTGTCTGCCTTGCGCTTCTCCTTGCGCGCCTTGCGCTCTTCCATCTGGCGCAGCTTCTTGGCAAACTCCTCTTCGCTCATCAGTCCCTGCGTGTCGTCGCTGGTCACCTGCTCGCGGAATTGTTTCAGTTCCTCGCGTATCTCTCGCGTGCGTTCCTTCTCGGCCTGAGCCTCCTTGATTTCCCGGATGGCGTTCTCTATCTTGCGGTTGGCTTCTGCCAGCAGTTCATTGGCCTGCTCCTGGGCGCGCCGCAGGATGGCCTTACGCTCGCGTTCGATTTCCTCGAGGTTGCTCTCGTAGCGCTGGATATGGCCCTCCAGTGATTTCTCGTGCTGGTGGATGGTCTGGCGCTTGCCTTCCCAGTAGCGCTTGTCGCGCACGATATCCTGCAGGTATTTGTCACTCTGGATATAGTCCTGACCTACGATGTCGGAGGCGTCTTTGATCACCTCTTCGGGGATACCCGTCTTGCGGGCGATCTCGATGGCAAACGACGAGCCGGGCTGTCCGATGGCGAGCTGGAAGAGGGCTTGCATCTCATGACGGTCGTAGAGCATCGCACCGTTCACCACGCCCGGATGGTCCTCCGCAAAGTGCTTCAGATTCTGGTAGTGGGTGGTGATCACGCCGAAGGTCTGCTTTTTCCAGAACTGCTTCAGCATAGCCTCTGCGATGGCTCCGCCGATGGTGGGCTCCGTACCGCTGCCGAACTCGTCGATCAGCAGCAGCGACTGTCCGTCGGCCTGACGCATCATCTGCTTCATGTTCATCAGATGGCTCGAGTAGGTCGAGAGGTCGTTCTCGATGCTCTGCTCGTCGCCGATGTCTATCAGGATGTGGTGGAAGAGTCCGCAGGTGCTTCTGTCGCCGATAGGTACGGGCAGACCGCACTGGAGCATGTACTGCAGCAGTCCGGTGGTCTTCAGACAGACCGACTTGCCGCCTGCGTTCGGCCCCGAGATAATCAGGATGCGCTTCTCCTGGGTCAGCGTGATCTCCAGCGGCACCACTTGCTTGCCCTGCTTCTCCAACGAGAGTTGCAGCAGTGGGTGGATGGCTCTTATCCAGTCGATGTGCGGCCTGTCTTCCACTTCGGGCTCAAAGGCCTTCGTGAGTTCTGCCAACTGCGACTTGGCGTATATCAGGTCGATGCGTGCCAGGAACTGGTACGACTCGAGTATCTCTTTCACATGTGGGCGCACCTCGTCGCTGAATACGGTCAGGATGCGTATCACCTCGCGGCGCTCCTCAGCCTCCAGCTGGCGCACTTTGTTGTTGGCCTCCACCACCTCCGTAGGTTCGATGAAGACCGTCTTACCTGTGGCCGACTCATCGTGCACGATACCGTTGATACGCCGTTTCACCTGGGGTGCTACGGGTATCACCAGTCGTCCGTCGCGCATGGTCGGGGCAGCGTCCTTATCGACGATGCCGTCCTTCTGTGCCGAGTGCAGTATAGTATATAAGGTACGCGAGATGCTGCCCTGTGTCTTTTCCAGCTCATGCCGGATGCCGGCCAGCGTCATCGAGGCTGAGTCCTTGATTTTTCCGAACTTGTCGAGGATGGAGTCGATGCGGCGAATCATGGCGGGGAAGGTGGTCACGCCCTCCGTCAGTCGGTGCAGGGCAGGGTAGGGGTATTCTGGTTCCTCCTCGTCGTCGGCCTCGTTGCGGTTCAGGTATTTCACGATGTCCGCAATCGTCTGCAGCGAGCGGCGTAGGTCCCACACCTCTTCTTCCTCCAGATGCGTTCCCTCCATGCGGATGCGGCTCACGGCCTGGCGCACGTCGAAGAAGAAATTCATCGGAAAGTCGTCTTTCTCCGTCTGCAGCCTGCGGAATTCGCGCACCTGCGTCAGCCATTCGTTCACCTGCGCGCAGTCTGTGGAAAAGGCTATCTCATCTACCTTTTCCTTGCCCAGCGTGCTCAGGCAACGTTCCCTCAGCAGCCGTCTTATTTCGTCGAAACCAAGCTTGCGTTCGAAGTTATTCGGATAAATCACGCTGCAAAATTACTCATTTTCTATCGAATTAGCAAAAAAGTTGGTGAAAAATTTGTTGGTTTCAATTAATCTTCGTACCTTTGCACCCGCTTTCGAGATATCAGAGCACTGGAGAGATGGTAGAGTGGTCGATTACAGTAGTCTTGAAAACTACCGTACCGAGAGGTACCGGGGGTTCGAATCCCTCTCTCTCCGCAAAGAAATAGAGTTTAGCGAAAGCTAAACTCTATTTTCTTTTATAAGGGATAGTAAATATCAAAACGCTATTAACGTACTACAAACAATTAAAACTAATAAGAAATGAAGAAAAGAATCTTGTGGATGCTTACCGCCATCCTTCTCTGCGGTCTTACAACAACAGTGTTTACCTCATGTGGCAGTGATGATGACAGCAGCTCAGCAGTTGAGATGTATCAGTATGACATCACCGTCCATTTCGTTAGGAGTGGCTTAATAGGCGAGGTGCCTGCTGAACTGACACAAGCCTATGTAGAGGGCCTTTATACTGGTGTTGTTTACAAATATGCTCCCGAGGGAAAGAGTAAGACCGATGTGTCTGACCAGATCAAGAAGGGTTGTCAAGAGGTGACCTCCACGCTGAAAGAAAAATATGGCAAATTTTTGACCGGAACCGAGGTTACTATCAAAAAACAATATATGCGTACTATCTCGGTTGTTGATTCTTACAAATTCTAGCACCGCCATCATTCAGGGGATTTTGATCCTCCTATAACGAAATAAGGAGTTCAACCTATAAGGTTGGGCTCCTTTTTTTGTCAGCAACTGTGATTACTTTAAAGTCAGGTATAGCCAAAAATGACACCTTACTTTGTCCTTTTCAGGGTATATTTTGTTTCTTTATCGAATATACCGCTGAGGGTATTGCCGTCGTTGCCTATGGTAAGCGTATCGCGATCCTTATCGTCGATAACAATCACCTTATTGCCCTTCACCTCATACTTCGCCTTCTGAGACTCAGGCATTAAGGCGAGTGAAGCTTTAAGGGCTTTGCGTTTAAGCCATCCTACTCCTATGATTTTCAAGGCCTCGTCGTCCACCCTGGTTTTTTGCCTCATGACGAGGTCTGTGGCATTGGTGAATTCTACGGTTATCGCTGTTGACATGCATTTCTTCGCTGCCTCTGCCTGCTTTTTGATTCCCGCTAGCTCTTTATCGATCTTTGCCAACTCCTCTTTAGTCAGCTTACGGCCTTTCTTCTTCTCCATTTTGGCAATAGCCTCTTTCCGGGCTTCAGCAATTTTCTTGTCGATGTTTACTTCCTGATCCATCATGTTAGCCATAATGTTGGGATTATGATACACCCTACCTGTCAGGTTTGTCTGGGCATTAACACCTATGGCAGTCATGATGGCGACTATGGCCAATATTATCTTCTTCATAATTACTAATCTTTAAATCGGTTGCAAAGTTACATCATTTCCACGAAATCATCAAATCTTAGGTCGACAAAAGTTTCACAGAAGTAAAGATTCTGTCTTTGATTTTCCTTGAACCAAAACATGGATGCGGCAGCCCGCCTGGCTGCCGCATCCTTTTTGTAGTTGCGAAAGAGCCCCCTGCTTATAAAGTGACTGACATTTGTTAGTTTCTCGGATGGGCAGATTTCCATACAGCATAATAGACGCTGTGTGGGGAAAGACTCTGAGAATCTTTTTTGATGGCTACCTAGGCACAAAAGATCAGAAGAACCGACCCCGTGATCCTTTCAAATAGACATGATTTTGCATGTTTTTTGCCGAAATTTGTATTATATAATAGGTAATATTAGTAAAAAAACTGGTTATCTGTGTTTTTATTCGGAAAAACTTTGTATCTTTGCGCAGACAATTAAATACAACGACGTTATGACGGCAATTACAATCAACATCCCCAATCACGAGGTCAGCTTCTTCAAGAAGATGATTGCAAAGATGGGCTGGACGTACAGCGAGGCCGACGTGGTGCGCTCGGCTGCCACGCCTAAGGAGCAGGCGCTTGCCAAGGTTGATCATGCCTTCGGGCAGTTGCGCCAGATGAAGGACGGCCAACTCCAAGGTATCAATGCGGAGGACCTGCTCAATGAACTGTAAGATTGACACCACGCCTGACTTCGCCCGCGACCTGAAGCAGTTGGCGAAGCGCTATCCCTCGATGAAGGACGACTATCGTGACTTCCTCGATGCCTTACGCAAGTCACCGCTCATGGGCGAACCGTTGGGCAAGCATCTCCGCAAGGTGCGCTTTCCCATCGCCTCGAAAGCCAAGGGCAAGAGTGGTGGCGCGAGGGTCATCACCCACACCGTGCTTGTCGAGAGCGATGGTGCCGACATTACACTCGTCACCATCTACGATAAGTCCGACCAAGCCAGCATCTCCAACCGCGAGTTGCATAAACTGATGAAGAAGAACGGACTCGAATAACCACCATATGCCAGCGGAATCACGGGGTCGGTTCTCCTGATCATATTCAGGAGTCTGATATCTCTATGCTTTATTACCTGTCTCATTCGCATTTCATTTAATTTGAAAAAAGATCAGAACCG
>JAEEGJ010009916.1_pt1 | contig 25149 bp, 17 predicted proteins | sample 8958761 | NCBI WGS metagenome assembly JAEEGJ01 (sample SAMN16246546, study PRJNA631951) | gut metagenome | biome: gut microbiome; feature: rumen; material: RS-attached | host: Bos | place: Iran: Karaj | collected 2018-10 | reverse complement strand
TTGGAAATTTCCTTTGAATGTATGTAATATCCAAGCACATAAAAGAAGGAATAGCCTACAAAGGCAGGAAATTCCATGGCAATTAAGTTTCTGTCAAATATGGTTTTAAATGAAATAAAATATGGAATATTAAAAGCCATTCCGGCCTGAATAACTGTTGGAATTATTATGGTTATTATACAGGATACTATCAGATAATATTTTGTAAGTACTTCTGATTTGGCAACTTCCCTTAAAATTGGAGTAGCCATATAAAGACCTAATAACATTAATATAAACCACATATGATAGTGACCGTATGATATGTTAAATAATAGTTCTCTTGGACTGTGATCCTCAGCAAGAATGGCATATATTGCACCCCAGAACAAAAATGCGCATATAAGCCTAAGAATATTCTTTGTATATAATTTTTTTATGGAGATATCTCTTGATAAGAAGAGGGCACCACTTATCATTACAAAAGCAGGTACACCCCATACACAGATTGTATTATATAAAAGAGGCATATAAAAAGATGGTGAATCATAGGAAATAAAATACCAGTTCTGGGCTGTCATATGAATTCCCACAATCGCCAGAGCTGCCAAAATACGTAAATAGTCCAAATAGGCTATTCTGTTGTTTTCCTTAAGCTTATCCATTTTTTTACCTCTATAAGATTTTACGATATTTTATATACATAGTCAAATAACACTTTGCCAGAAATAAGTGGAACTATCGGGCTAAAGGATATATAATTATCTTATGGAACAGACAGTTAATAACAAAAGAATAAAGGTCATTAAGACCTGTTTAATTATCTTCAGTGTGATGGCAGTACTTAAGATGATAATGGTGGAATATAACTTAGATGAAGAATATCAGGTTATGATGTCCTACAGGCTTCTTAATGGCGATAAATTATATTTAAACATGTTTGAGCCTCATCAGCTTTCAGCCTTTTTGGGAACAGCTGTAATGGGCTTATTCCATCTGGTGTTCAGAACTTATACCGGCAGCCTTATATTCCTGAGAGTTGTTTCAGCAGGAATACAGGTCGCCATCAGTATATATATTTATAAATGGTTTAAAAGAATAGTTTCAGATAATGCAGCTTTTGTAGCGGCTCTTACATTTCTTAATATCAGTCCAAAGATGATTCAGTCTCCGGATTTTTCCAATATGCAGGTCTGGTTTTTCGTACTCATGATACTGCCGGCGCTTTCTTACTTTATGGAAGATGAAAAGAAGAAGTGGTGGCTTCTTGTAATATCAGGTATTGCCACAGCCCTGGAAGTACTTTCTTATCCAACTTTGGTTGTGCTTACTCCGGTAATGATAATATATATACTCGTTGTTTCCAAAAAGAAACTTAACGATCTCGCTCTTTATTTAAGCGGCATTTTGGCATCGGCGCTTCTTTGGTGCATAGTCTACCTGCCGGGCCTTGGAATTAAGGGACTTATCAAGGGAATAAAACTTTCATTAAGTCTTGATTCATCTCATATAAACAGAGAAATCAGCATTATAGCCGGGCTTAAGGATGCCCTGATTGTTATAGGGCTTTTCGTGGGAATTAATCTGATAAGTCTTATGGTAAGCTTTATTTTAAAAAAGATAAAAGATACATCCTACATAAAGTCATATATGTTTTCGGCCATAATTCTATCTTTGATTACTCAGCTTGTTTTGTGGCTTATACTTAAAAAGGGTTACGAATACTGCAATATTCATCTGATGACACTTTTAAGCATCGGCTTTGTAATCATATGCGTTAAAAAATCGGAATTAACCAGGCTTTTCGTACTGCCACTTATTGGAACAATAGTAAGTTATATTACCGTCATCATATCATCAAATCTTGCATTTTATACAAACCTTTCCCATCTGGTACTTGGCGTGGTAATTTCGGTTGTGCTTATCTGCACTATGATGGAAGAAAATGATGACATTAAACATCAGATTGAACATGCAGGATGGATTCTTGCCATAATAATTTTGGTGGTTTTAACCACGGGCAAAATCGCCACCTTCAGAAGTGGCCGCGACCTTAAATTAATCACAGACATCAGGAATATTTCATATCACGGTATTGCAGCAGGTGTAATTACTGATTATATGACAAGCTATACATATAATAGCAATTATGAAGATTTCAGAGCCAATGTATCTGACGGAGACAAGGTACTTATCGCCGCAGAATGCACCACATTATATTCATTTAAGGATGTGGAGATATGTAATTATTCACTGGTGAACCCGGCGGTTTTTAATGAGAGTTTATTGACATACTGGGAAATGTTTCCTGAAAAGAGACCAAATGTAATTGTGGTGGATTGCTGGTTTGGAAATCTCAACATGCCTGAAGACAGTTTTATCATGCAATATGTGGAGAATGACCTTGGATATACCAAAGTGGTTGATGGCAAATATGTAAGATTTTATATAAGAGAGAATGAAGAGTAATGAGCGTATTATTGTTTTTGATCGTGATTCTGATTTTTATAGTTTTAATTGGAATCTTAAATGAGAAATTTTTTCATATACAGGCGGATATTGCACTGATCATGTTCTCACTTGTAATTTCACTTATACTTCTTATATGCCATAAGTGCTTCGACATAAGTACAGTATCCAGATTCGTGGAAGGTGTCGGTGAATTCGGATTTGAAGAATATCTGATGGACGGAGTTCTTTGCTTTATGCTTTTTGCGGGAGCGAGCAAGGTCAATATGAGAAAGTTCCGCCAGAATGTAAGAGCCATCAGTCTGCTGGCCCTTCTGACAACGATGCTTTCTTCGGTTTTCTATGGACTTTTATTCTTCCTTGTATCCTACATTTTCAGAATGAATATGGACATACTTACATGTATCCTCTTAGGCTGCGTTGTGTCACCTACAGACCCTATTGCAGCAACAGGAATCCTTAACAAAATCGGCCTCTCCAAGAACGTTTGCTCCGTCATCGAGAATGAATCACTTTTTAATGACGGTACAGGAGTTACTTTATTCATATTTGTACGAAGCCTTGTAATACACAGCGGCGAAAGCAACTTCCTGGTTCTTATGTTTAAGGAAATAGTTGGAGCAGTTGCAGTGGCTCTGATTGTTTCATTCTTATTATTCCAGATTATAAAATTAACCAGAGACCCAATTAAATATATTCTTATTTCCCTCCTGGATGTTTCTCTTGTTTATATAATATGTGAGCATTTGGGATTCTCGGGAGTGATTGCATCTGTTGTCTGCGGCATGTATTTTTCGGCAGCATTTTCGAAAATCGAGAGAAGAGTCAAGGTTATTGATCCGAAGGAATTATACAAGGATTTCTGGGAGATTGTGGAAAGCCTTCTTAATTCAGTTTTGTTTGTTATGATAGGCCTGATGGTGCTTGATCTTGAAATCAGCAAATATATTCTGGTGATTGCGCCGGCAGCAATAATTATAAATGTGTTAGCAAGAAGTTTTGGCGTAAGTGTGAGCAGCCTCCTGACAGGAAAGAAGCATATACCGGGTAATTATAATGTTCCGGAATATGTTGCACTGATGACCTGGTCGGCTTTAAAAGGCGGCCTGTCGCTGGCTCTTGCCATTGGAACGCAGGAGTTCCTTGCACCTGATATTTATGTGGTATTTATGGATGTAACTTACATAACCATATTCTTTACCGTGCTGGTTCAGGGACTTACAGTTGGAAAACTGTATTTTGCCCTTGAGAAACATAAGAGCGACAGAATGATGAGTAAAAGAAAGAGCGCATAGATTTAGAAAGGCGAAGGGGTAGAATAATGAAAATATTAATAGTTGGCGCAGGACGAACAGGATGTGGATTAATTGAGAGACTTGCGAAGAAAAATTATGATATTACGATTATTGACAAGGATAAAGGAAGGGTTGACGCACTGACTGACAAGTATAATGTCAGCGGTGTGGTTGGAAGCGGTACATCGAAGGAGAGCCTGCTTTCGGTTGGCGCAGATACAGCAGATATTCTTTTTGCATTAACTCCTGTTGATGAGGTTAATATTCTTAGCTGTATGCAGGCTAAGAAACTTGGCACATTAAGATGCGTGGCGAGGGTTTTTCAGCCGGATTTTGCAGCAGAAAGAAAGAGCCTTCAAAGCGAGGAAAATATCGATTATATCTTTAATTCCAAATATGACATGGCGGAAGTTGCAGCTTTAAGCATTGGTTTTCCTGGCGTAGTTAAGCCGGAAGGCATGTTTGGCGGATATATGCAGATGATAAATATAAAGATTCTTGAGAATTCGCCGCTTGCCGGCAAGTCACTTATAGAGATGCGCAGCAATCTTGGACTTGATATTCTGGTGGGCACGGTTTTGAGGGATGGTAAATTATATGTTCCGGATGGTCAGTTTATCATTAAAGCCGGTGACAAAATCACCGTCGCTTCATCCAACGACAACCTTCTTAAGAATCTTAAAAAACTGGGAATCGTTAAGAATAACGGTAAGAATGTAATGATAGTCGGCGGTGGTGTAACTGCCAGATATTTAATAGAGATGCTGCTTGAGAAGAATAAAACCATTACGGTTATTGAGGCTGATATTGACAGATGCAGAGAACTTATGGAGGAGTTTCCTTCGATTAAGGTTGTATATGGCGAAGGTGAACTTGCTGATATCCTGGAAGAAGAGGGAATCGCATCGGCTGATTCAGTTGTGTCACTTACCAATAATGATGAGGCCAATCTTGTGACAAGTATGTTTGCGTGGTCCAAAAATGTGCCGTCGATTCTTACAAGAGTAGAAGCTCCGGGACATCTTAAACTGCTTCAGAAAGTTAATCTCGATATTACTTTGTCATCAGCTGAAATATCAGTTGACAAGCTTGCGAGATTTATCAGTAACTGCGAAGCCGGAGATGCTCCAAATGAAATCGAGAAGTTGTATACAATAGCCGGTGGCAGGGCAGAGGTTATGCAGTTTACTGCAAGGGAGGATTTTGGGAAAATCGGAATAGTATTCAAAAGTCCCGAATTCAAACTCAAAAAAGGAGTTCTTGTTTTATCGATTGTCCGAAATGGGGAATTAATCATGCCTGACGGCAACAGCGCCATCCGCGCCGGCGATAAAGTGATTATTGTATCGGATAAGAAAAATCATATAGAGAATCTTAACGAAATTCTCAAAAATTAAATAATAATCGCAAAAAGTTGGTAGCGTAGCGTGACTTTTTGCGAAAGAGGAGACGCAGCGGAATGAGCGCGTGGCAATAAAAAAATTGCCACAAGCGATATGAAGCTTGTGGCGACGTGCGGGTGACAGGACTTGAACCTGCACGGGGTTACCACCAGAACCTAAATCTGGCGCGTCTGCCAATTCCGCCACACCCGCAAAACTACTTAATTATAATAAGAACCTGCGGGTGATGTCAACGATTTATTTTATTTGGGTTTACTTTGGAACCGAATACTTATATAATATTATTATATTAATTTTGCGGAGGCAGAAGTGAAAAGTAATATAAAAAATATAATAATGATTCTTTTGTTTTTTGCCATTGGCTTGGCAGGCTTTATATATAACAATGCGAGTGATATAACAAGCCTGATTATAGCGGTGGTTTTATTTGCCTTAGGGTTCGTTCTCTTAATTAAAGGCGGAGATTATTTCGTAGATGGTGCAACAGCGGTTGCAGAGAAGTTCAAGGTTCCTGAGTTATTAATCGGTGCTACTGTAGTATCAATTGGAACCACTCTTCCTGAGGTTATGGTTTCAGCTCAGGCAGCAGTTAAGGGAAACAGTGGTATCAGTTATGGTAATGCTATTGGTTCTATCATATGTAATGTATCTTTGATAGCAGCAATTACTCTGATTGCAAAACCTGCGAAAGTTAAGAAGAAACCACTTTATTTCCCGGTTGCTTTCTTTTTCGTGGCGGCGATTTTTTACGCTGTTAATGCATATGTATTTCAGAATTTTTCACTTATTACAGGTATAATTCTGTTATGTATGTTTGTGGTATATATGATTGTAAATATTAAGCAGGCATTGTCTCCAAAGAAGGACGAGGAGCCTGAGGAAGCTGCTGAGGAAGAAGAGAAGAAGGATATTCCAATTTATCTTGCGATCATCATGCTTGTTCTTGGCGCTGCAATCATTGCTTTTGGCGCAACACTGCTGGTTGATAATGGAACAATTATAGCATCCAAGTTAGGTGTTCCTGATTCAGTTATCGCACTTACAGTTGTTGCACTTGGAACTTCACTTCCGGAACTTGTAACAGCAATTACATCACTTATTAAAGGACATGGTGCCTTATCACTTGGTAATGTAATTGGTGCAAATATATTTAACCTGGTACTTGTTAGTGGTCTTGCCATTACATTAAAGCCTTTCCCATTACCGGAAGGCAATTATCTGGCAGGCATTAATTCATCATTACTGGTGGATGTACCGCTTATGTTTATTGTTATGATGCTGCTTACACTGCCACCTATCATTAAGGGAAAACTATACAGATGGCAGGGCATCACACTTATTGTTATCTATGTGGCATTCTGCGTATTCCAGTTTGCGCTGGGAATGTCATAAAAGATATATATTTTTTGTGGTATGATTGGAGGGTATTATGTTTGGAAAGAGTAAGGGAGATTCTGGTTTAGCACTTAAGAAGATTAAAGACCTTGAACAGGAACTTGCTAAGGCCAAAGCTCAGGCTGACCTTAATTATGATATGCTCGAGGCTATTAATAACAGTACACATTTAGGTGTGTGGATGGCATTTTATGATGAAGATGGTAATCAGACAGGTGCCAGATTTACGGATGAGTTCAGAAGAATGCTTGGCTATACAAGGGATGAACTTCCTGATGAAGCCAATGCTCTGGGTGATCTCATTCATCCTGATGAAGTTGCCAATGTATTTGCAGTATTTGGTGCAGCAGCAGCTGATGTATCAGGTCAGACAAAATATGATATTGATTACAGATTATTAACCAAGAGCAAGGATTACAGATGGTTCCATGCAGCAGGTGAAGTTGTAAGAAAACCTGACGGTAAGCCGATAGTTTTCGTTGGTACTTTCACAGACATTCATGATAAGAAAATGACTGAAGCAACACTTGAGCATGACAAGAGAAGACAGGAAGCCATTGATCTTATGATGCTTGAAGGCTCATGGTCTATGGATTTGACCAAATATGATATAACAAATCCTAGTTCTCCGATGGTTTTCTCAGATCAGTTTAAGAAGATTCTTGGATATAATAATCCTTCAGAATTTCCTGATGTAATGAACAGCTGGATAACCAAGATTCATCCGGATGATGTTCAGATGGCATCAGAGAAGATGGGCGAACAGATGGCAGATCCTTCGGGTGTAGTTGTATTCGATATGGAATACAGAATGATGCATAAGAGTGGAGAATATATCTGGGTTCGTTCTTCAAGCCATGTGACATGGTCAAGAGACAGAAGAACACCACTTATGGCAGCAGGTACAATTCTTGATGTAACAGCAGCAAAGAATAACAGCATTAAGTTTACTCAGGAAATGGCTCCTAATATTGCAAACTTACGTCATGGTATTACAGAGATAGCTGAGACAGTTGATGAAGCAACCAGACAGATGAATGAAATGGCAGAACGTCAGGGCGAGGTTGCAGCATCAGCCAAGAAGATTGAAGAATCAGTTGCGGCATCCATGGGTATTATTACAACCATTCAGGGTATTGCAGATAAGACAAACCTTCTTTCGCTTAATGCAAGTATTGAGGCAGCAAGAGCCGGTGAAGCAGGTAAAGGTTTCGCAGTTGTTGCCAGCGAGGTTCAGAACCTTTCAAGATCAACAAAAGAGACTACAGCTCAGATTGCCGGAATCTTAAATACCATGAAAGAATCAGTTGATGATATGTTTGAAAAAATTTCACTTATCAGCGACGATGTGGCAGAAGAAAGCAGTGAAATGGAAGAGATTGATGCAACAATTGAATCCCTTCGTGAGGCTGCACAGGAAATCTCAGATATGGCAGATGTTCTGTATAAACAAAACTAATAATTAATAGTTTAAAAAGATTAAACCCTGTTCATTTGGACAGGGTTTTCTTATGTTGAAAAATCAGCGATTTTGTGGTAAAATATTTACTCAGACATTGTGTATGAATTTAAAAAAGAAAGTTGAGGAATATTCATGTCAGTTCAGGAAGAAATGATACAAAAGCAGCTTATCGAAGCTAATATGAAAACATATCTGGAAGAGACTGCTCAGCACATGTGGGGACATGGCTTAACAGACTGTTCAGACAAAGAATTATATTATGTACTTCTCAGTTTTACCAAGGATTTATCCACAGTAACAGAGAAGAACAGCGGCGAGAAGAAGGTTTATTATATCTCGGCTGAGTTCCTTATTGGTAAACTTTTATCCAATAACCTGATTAACCTTGGTGTATATGACAAGGTTAAAAGAATCTTTGATTCCATCGGTAAGGACTTAAGTGTTATTGAGGAGTATGAGCCGGAACCATCACTTGGTAACGGTGGTCTTGGAAGACTTGCAGCATGCTTCCTTGATTCCATGGCATCCCTTGGACTTCCGGGAGACGGTATTGGTCTTAATTATCACTTTGGTCTTTTTAAGCAGGAGTTTAGAAAGAACCTTCAGTGCGCAACAAAGAATGACTGGATTGAAGATAAGAGCTGGCTTAATCCAAGAGATGTTTCCTTCGAAGTTAAGTTTAAGGATTTCAAGGTTAAGTCAAAACTTTATGATATTCATGTAGTTGGTTATGACAATGGCGTTAATAATCTTCATCTTTTCGATATCGAGACAATTGATGAAAGTCTTGTAAAGAGCGGCATTGATTTTGACAAAGAGGATATTAAGAAGAATCTTACACTCTTCCTGTATCCTGATGATTCAGACAGAGCAGGTAATCTTCTTAGAATCTATCAGCAGTATTTCATGGTAAGCAATGCAGCTCAGTATATTCTTTATGAAATGAAGCAGAGAAAATACGATCTTCGCAAGATGTATGAGCATGCAGTTATTCAGATTAATGATACACATCCAACATTAATCATTCCTGAACTTATTCGTATTCTTACTCAGGAAAAAGCAATTCCTATGGATGAGGCGATTGATATCGTAAGTAAGACATGCGCATATACCAATCATACAATCCTTGCAGAGGCTCTTGAGAAATGGCCACTTGAGTATCTTGAGGAAGTAGTTCCTGAACTCGTGCCAATTATTATTGAACTTGATGAGAGAGTAAGAGCTAAATATACAGATGAGAAAGTATGGATTATTGATGAAGATGAGAGAGTACATATGGCTCACATCGACATCCATTACGGGTTCTCAATTAATGGTGTTGCAGCAATTCATACAGAGATCCTTAAGAATACAGAGCTTAATTCTTTCTATAAGATTTATCCTGAGAAGTTTAATAATAAGACTAATGGTATTACCTTTAGAAGATGGCTTGTATCATGTAACCATGAACTCAGTTCATATATTGAATCCTTACTTGGAAGCAAGGAATTCATAAAGAATGCAGATGAACTTGAGAAGCTTCTTAAGTATGAGAATGATGATGAAGTGCTTAACAGGATTGGTGAGATTAAGCATAATCGTAAAGTCGAGCTGGCGGATTTTATCAAAAATAAAGAGGGAGTTGAAATTGATCCTGATTCAATCTTTGATATTCAGGCAAAGAGACTTCATGAATATAAGCGCCAGCAGATGAATGTTTTATATATCATTCACAAGTATCTTGAGATTAAGAAGGGTATTTATCCTTCACATCCTGTAACATTTATTTTTGGTGCCAAGGCGGCTCCTGCTTATGTAATTGCTCAGGATATCATTCATCTTATTCTTGTAATGCAGAGTATTATCAATAATGACCCGGTTGCAAGCAAGTACATCAAGGTTGTTATGGTTGAGAACTATAATGTTTCCTATGCAGAGAAGATTATTCCTGCCTGTGATATTTCAGAGCAGATTTCTCTTGCAAGTAAGGAAGCGAGCGGAACAGGTAACATGAAGTTCATGCTTAACGGTGCTGTTACTCTTGGTACAGCAGATGGCGCCAATGTAGAGATTGCATCACTCGTTGGAGAAAAGAACATTTACGTTTTCGGTGTATCAAGTGATGAGGTAATTGAGCACTACAAGAAGGCTGATTATGTTTCAAAGGATTACTACAAGAAGAGCAAAGTAATCAAGGAAGCAGTTGATTTTATTATTTCTGATGAGGCTCTCAAGGTTGGACATAAAGAGAATCTTGAAAGATTATATAAGGAACTTCTTAATAAAGACTGGTTTATGACATTAATTGATCTTGAAGAATATATCAAGGTTAAAGATGGTGTAATTAAGGATTATGAAGACAAGAAGGAGTGGAATCGCAAGTGCCTTGTTAATATAGCAAAGGCGGGATTCTTCTCATCTGACAGAACTATCTTAGAGTATAACAAGGATATCTGGAAGTTAAAAAACCGAGGTATTATATGAGAAAAAGCGGAGTTTTACTTAGCATAAGTTCTTTGCCGGGAAAGTACGGAATCGGGTGTTTTTCAAAAGAGGCTTATGAATTTGTAGACTATTTAAAAAAAGCAAAACAGTCATACTGGCAGATTCTTCCAATGGGACCGACAAGTTATGGAGATTCTCCATATCAGTCCTTCTCTGCTTTTGCGGGCAATCCTTATTTTATTGATCCGGATGGACTTAAAGAGGATGGTCTTCTTACAGAAGAAGAATGTAAAAAGTATGTGGTTAAAGACACCAAAGAGGTGGACTATGAGCTTATATTTAATACCAGATATGAGCTTTTAAAGAAGGCTTTTGAAAGATTCGATTTAAGTGATGAGGATTTCAAAAAGTTTGTTAAGAAAGAAGAGTTCTGGCTTAAGGACTTTGCTCTTTTCATGACACTCAAGTCTGAGATGGGCGGAGTTGAATATCAGAAATGGCCGGATGATATAAGAGAGCATAAGAATAAGGCTGTTAAGGAAGCTTATGAAAAAGGAGAAAATGGCATAAAGTTCACGTATTTTATGCAGTATTACTTCTTTAAACAGTGGGCAAGTCTTAAGGCCTATGCCAACAGTAAAGGCATTGAGATAGTAGGAGACATTCCTATTTATGTGGCATCAGACAGTGCTGACGTATGGGCTAATCCTAAGTTATTTGATTTAGATGAAGATTATAATCCTAAGGCAGTGGCAGGATGTCCACCGGACTGCTTCTCAATAGAAGGTCAGCTCTGGGGCAATCCTTTATATGACTGGGAATATCACAAGAAAACAGGATATAAGTGGTGGATTCAGAGAATGAAGGCATCATACAGATTATATGATGTGGTAAGAATTGATCACTTCAGAGGTTTTGAGTCATATTATACTATTCCTTACGGCGCAGTTAATGCGGTAGAGGGTGAGTGGCTTAAGGGACCTGGATATGATTTATTCAAGGCTATTAATTCAGAACTTGGTGATGTTAAGGTTATTGCGGAAGACTTGGGCTTTATGACCAAGGCAGTTAAAAAACTGGTTAAGAAGTGTGGTTATCCGGGAATGAAAGTTCTGGAATTTGCTTTTGACAGCGGAGCAGGTAATACATATCTTCCTCATAATTATAAGAAGAACTTTGTGGTTTATACAGGAACTCATGATAATGAGACTGTTGTAGGCTGGGTTCAGAACATGGATGAAGATACAAAGAAGTATATGATGAGTTACATGAATATCGATAATCTTGATGAGATTCACTGGGACTACATCAGACTTGCTGAAAGTTCAGTTGCCAAGATTGCAATCATCCCTATGCAGGATATCTTAGGACTCGATAATTCAGCCCGTATGAATACTCCATCGACCATAGGCATTAACTGGAAGTGGAGACTGCAGAGTGATGAACTTAAGGCAGAAGATGCCAGGAAGTTAAAGAAGATATGTAAAACATATGGCAGAAAATAATCAGCGATGATTTTAAAGACAATTACAGATAATTAATAAAAAATACCGGTCAGTGGAGGCCGGTATTTTTGACATTATAATTGTTTCTTACTTAAATATGAATTGGTATATTCAGGACTTTCGGTAACGTCCGTCCCAAACCATGAAGGCGGTGTAAAAGAAGTCGCTTCCTCTAATGTATCAAATTCCACCTCGGCATAGATGAGGCCTTCAAATGCACCCTTAAAAATATCCAGCTCGATTGTATATTTATCATAAGGAATCAGATATCTTCTTTTGGTGATTATATTGCCGTCTGCCTTGGCTTTAAGATGATTATAGGACTCTTTATCAAGTGGGAGATTATATTCTTCTCTTTGGATGTATCCTGCGCCTTTATAGGTCATGTAATAATTATCATCTTCCTGTCTTACCCTTACAACAGGGCTGGTACAAAGATAAGCCTGCTCAAGATCGTGATAAGAATAGGAATCTAAGTTGTCAGGCGCCTGTTCAATTAAGAATTTGCGTTCTATTTCCATATTATTTCCTTTATTATAAAAATTGCTCCGCCTTTAATAAAAGCGGAGCAATAATTATCTTTTATTTAAGAATTATCCCAATGTAACAACTACGTTGAATTCTTTTGTTCCTGCTTCGTAAGGAATTACGCAGCCGTCAATTGCCTTGCCATTAACTTCAAGTGATTTAACACCCTTGCATACATGGTTAGGATTCTTAACTGTGATGTTGTAATTAGCACCACGGAACTGACGTGTAGCTGTGAAGCCATCCCACTCATGAGGAATTGAAGGATCAACCTTAAGTCCGTCGAAATCAGGCTGTACACCTAAGATGTACTGGCTGATAGCAACCATGTTCCAAGCAGCTGTACCTGTAAGCCATGAGTTCTTGCCCTGACCAAAGTTCTTGCCTGTCTGGCCGATATCAGAACCTGCATCCTTACCACCAATCATCTGGCCGTATACATATGGCTCAGTCTTGTGGATATCAGATGTCTCTTCTGTAAATGCAGGAGCGATTTCTGAATAGTACTTAAATGCCTGATCACCCTGTCCGGCATAAGCAGCAGCACAGATAATCCATGCATTATTATGAGTGAAAATACCCGCATTCTCTTTGTATCCACCAGGATATGTTGAGATTTCACCATACTGGATGTAATACTTTGTATATGCAGGATTGTTAAGTACGAGACCGTACTTTGTATTAAGTCTTTCGTCGATAGCAGCTAAAGTCTTAAGGTCTGCGCCCTGATCTTTACCTACATCAGACATAATAGCGAAGCCCTGTGGCTCGATGAAGATCTTACCTTCTTCACATTCCTTTGATCCCATCTTCTCGCCGTTAGCATCATAAGCTCTTAAGAACCAGTCGCCATCCCAAGCTGATTCCATAATATTCTTCTTCATCTTATCGATTTCAGCCTGAGCCTTTGCAGCTTCATCATCCTTGCCTAAGTGCTTAAGGATTTCAACATAGTTAGGTCCTGCATATGTGAAGAGTGTAGCAACCATTACTGACTCAGCAATCTTGGAGTAGCCACCTTCTGCAGCAAACTTAGGATTTGTATATGTCTGGAATGATTCACCAGGTGTATCTGAGTAGCATGAAAGGTTAATACAGTCATTCCAGTCAGCACGCATTGCAAGTGGAAGACCATGAGGTCCAAGGTTATTAACAATATGATAGAAGGATACTTTCAAGTGCTCAAGCATAGGCTGTGCAATTGACATATCATTATCATAAGGAATCATTTCATCAAGAAGACCCCAGTCGCCTGTTTCCTTAATATATGCGGAAACAGAAAGGATAAGCCAAAGTGGATCATCGGAGAAGTCTCCACCGATATCTGAGTTACCCTTCTTGGTAAGTGGCTGATACTGATGGTAGCATCCACCGTCAGGGAACTGTGTTGAAGCGATATCTATGATACGCTCTTTAGCTCTGTCAGGAATCTGATGTACGAAACCGAGTACGTCCTGGTTGGAATCACGGAATCCCATACCTCTGCCGATACCGCTTTCGAAGTAAGATGCTGAACGGGAAAGGTTGAATGTAACCATACACTGATACTGGTTCCAGATATTAACCATACGGTCAACCTTGTCATCAGGAGTAGTAACAGTGAAGATACCAAGTAACTTATCCCAGTAAGCCTTAAGCTCTTTCATGCCGGCTTCGAATTTCTCAGGTGTGCTGTACTTGTCGATCATTGCTTTAGCTTTAACTTTGTTAATTGTCTTGCCGTCAGCTTCGAACTTCTGATCAACAGGCATCTCTACATAACCAAGAATGAATACCAAAGTCTTAACTTCGCCCGGTTTAAGAGTTATCTTCTTATAATGAGAAGCAATTGGTGCCCAGCCGTCTGCAAAAGAGTTTGTAGCCTTGCCTGCAAGAACTGCTTCAGGATTGTTGAATCCATTGTAGAGACCAATGAATGAATCTCTGTCTGTATCATAACCATCGATTGTATCATTTACTGAATAGAAAGCAAAATGATCACGACGATCTCTGTATTCTGTCTTATGATAAAGAACTGAACCGTCTACTTCAACACGACCTGTTGAGAAGTTACGCTGGAAGTTGTTTGAATCGTCCTGAGCATCCCATAAACACCATTCTGCGAAAGAGAAGAGTGAGAACGTTTTCTCAGAAGAACCTTCATTAGTAAGAACAACCTGCTGAACTTCGCCATCATAATCCTGAGGAACGAAGAAAGTTACATTAACCTTAAGGTCATTTTTCTTACCTGTAATCTTGGTATATCCCATACCATGACGACATTCATATTCATCAAGTTCAGTTTTAACTGGTGACCAGCCCGGGTTCCAGATTGTGCCATTATCATTAATGTAGAAATAACGTCCGCCCATATCAATAGGAACATTATTGTAACGATAACGGGTGATTCGACGCAGACGAGCATCTTTATAGAAAGAATAACCTCCTGCTGTGTTAGAAATCAGTGAGAAGAACCCTTGTGTTCCAAGGTAGTTGATCCAAGGATACGGAGTTCTAGGAGTGGTGATGACATATTCTCTGTTAGCGTCATCAAAAAAGCCGAATTTCATACTTGTAATCTCCTTATTTAGTATAGTTTTTGCCAGGGAAACGATAATTTCCCCCAGATGAATAAATTATACAATAATTAAAAACCTAAAAGCAAGATAAGAAGTATATAATAATAAGAAAGATAAAATCCCCGCCGGGGATTTTGGAGTCCCAAAACATATATTAAGGAACTTTTAATGAGATTATGAATAAATGTTAACGAAAATGTGAACAAATTGTGAACGGATAATTGTGATTTTTTTACAAAAATAGATTTTTTATACAAATTTAACACAAAAATGCTTGCATCGATGGTGAAACTGTTATACAATGACTTTGTCGATTAGAAAGGTAGCGGTATTTGTACCATATGAATACTGAGATTTTTCGAAAGACGGTTGCAATAAACACACTATAATAATTAAGGAGGAAAATTTAAAGTGAAAAAGAAATTATTAAGTGTATTGTTATCCACAGCTATGGTTTCAGCTCTTTTAGTTGGATGTAACGGAACAACTGAAGAAGTTGTTGAAGAAACTGGCGAAGAAGTTGTTGAAGAAGGTGGCGAAGAAGTAGTTGCTGAAGCAGCTGACGAAGGCGCAGTTCTTAACATCTACTGCTGGAACGAAGAGTTCAAGAGTCGTGTTGAAGATCACTACCCAGGTTATGAGAAGGTAGACGCAACATCTGGTAAGATCGGTGATGTAACTGTTAAGTTCAATATCACAGCTAACCAGGATAACGCTTACCAGAACAACCTTGATGAGAAGCTTTTAGCACAGGATAGTGCTGCAGCTGATGACAAGATTGATATCTTCTTAATCGAAGCTGACTACGCTCTTAAGTATGTTGATACAGATTACGCTTTAGCATTAAGCGAAATCGGTATTACAGATGCTGATGTTGCTGGACAGTTCCAGTATACAAAGGACGTTGTAACAGATTCTAACGGAAACCTTAAGGGTTCATCATGGCAGGGCTGCCCTGGTGCACTTATCTACAGAAGAGACATCGCTGAAGAAGTTCTTGGTGTTTCAGAGCCAGCTGATGTACAGCCATATGTAAAGGATTGGGATACATTCCTTGATACAGCTGCTCAGATGAAAGACAAAGGTTATTTCATGACATCATCTGTTATGGATACATACAGAACATATTCTAACAACGTAACTTCTAAGTGGGTAGAAGGCGACAAGATCAACATCGATGCTAACATCGACAAGTGGGTTGACGATTCTAAGGTTATGGTAGACAAGGGTTATGCAGGAACACATGGTCTTTGGTCAGATGACTGGTCAAAAGGCTTCTTCATGGATGGTAAGGTATTCTGCTACTTTGGACCAGCTTGGTTAATCAACTTCTGTATGTCATGTGATCAGGAAGGTTCTGTTGGTAGCGAAGGTCAGTGGGCAATCACAGAAGGACCTCAGGGCTTCTTCTGGGGTGGTACATGGATGTGTGTAGCTGCTGGTACAGATAACCCAACACTTTGCAAGGACTTAGTTCTTACAATGACAACTGATACAGATGTTCTTCGTGAGATCACAACTGATGATGATGACTTCACAAACAACGAAGCTCTTATGAACGAGATGGCTGAGGAAGATGGCTTTGGTAATGATTACCTTGGTGGACAGAACCCACTTGGTATCTTTGCTAAGGGTGTTTCAACAGTAGACTTAAGCAACCTTTCAGCTTATGACCAGGGATGTAACGAAGAGTTCCAGAATGCTATGACTCAGTACTTCAATGGCGAAGCTACAAAGGACGAAGCTCTTGAGTTATTCTACACAGCAGTTCTTGAGAAGTATCCAAACCTTTCAAAATAATTGACTGAGTAGAAACACGATGGATTCTAATTGAATTTATTGTATAAATAAAAGTGGTGCCTGCCCTTAAAGGCAGGCACGCGCTTTTATCTTTTTTTAATGTATGGCGACGATTATTAATATTTATACGTTTCTAAGTGATATGATTATGATGGCGTCAGAAAATTTTTCCAATCCAGTGCATGGTTTATAGCAAAAAAATATGTGAAATGGAGGCATCATTATATGAAGCAACAGCATAAAAAGAGTAAAGTAGTAAGCTTCAATAAATGGGGATATATTTTCCTGATACCATTTGTTGTTGTTTATCTGGTATTTTCTTTCGTACCGTTGGTTTCAACTATTTATTACAGCTTCTTCGAGAAGTATCGTGTGGGCGTTATTGAAGTAGGCCCAAATTGGATTTGGTTTGACAATTACAAAACACTGTTAACAAACGGTGATTTGATTACTTATACTACAAATACATTGGTTATGTGGATTATTGGTTTCATTCCACAGCTCCTTGTATCTTTATTATTAGGTTCATGGTTCTCAGATACTCGTCTTCGTATCAAAGGTTCATCTTTCTTCAAGACAGTTATCTACTTACCTAACTTAATCATGGCATCAGCTTTCGCAATGTTATTCTTTACATTGTTCTCAGATGGTGGTCCTATTAATGGAATGCTTCAGAACTTTGGTCTTCAGGACCCAGCTGCACCATACAAGTGGTTACAGCATGTATGGTCAGCAAGAGGTATCGTTGGTTTCCTTAACTTCCTTATGTGGTTTGGTAATACAACAATCCTTCTTATGGCTGGTATGATGGGTATTGACCCTTCACTCTTCGAAGCAGCAGAAGTTGATGGTGCTAATGCTACTCAGGTTTTCTGGAAGATTACATTACCACTTCTTAGACCTATCTTAGTATTCGTTCTTATCACTTCTTTAGTAGGTGGTATCCAGATGTTCGACGTACCTCAGATTCTTACTAACGGTACCGGTGATCCAATGCGTTCAAGTATGACACTTATCATGTACCTTAATAAGCATCTGTTCTCAAAGAACTATGGTATGGCCGGTGCTTTATCAGTTGTATTGTTTATCATTACAGGTATTTTGAGTTTGTTGGTATATAAAGTATCAACATCTAAAGATTGATAAGGAGGAGAAAATAGATGGCAAATAATAGTTCTATGCAACTCCAGGTAGACAAAGAGAAGGTTACCGGTGGTATTAAGGCAAGAAGATTTGTTGCTTATGTTGTTTTGATCTTCTTTACAATCCTTTGTTTGTTCTGGTTTTATATATTATTTATTAATGCAACACGTACCAACTCAGCACTTAAGGAAGGTTTCACAGTTATACCTGGTACCAATGCCTGGAATAACTGGACCAACTTAGTTCATGGTACAATGCCTATATGGAATGGTTTATTTAACTCATTCATCATCGCTGGTTTATCAGCTGCTTTATCAACATACTTCTCAGCTGTAACAGCATATGCTATTCATGTTTATAACTTCAAATTAAGAAATATCTTCTTTACATTTGTACTTATGATCATGACAATTCCTACACAGGTTACTGCTCTTGGTTTCGTAAGATTAGTAGGTAACATGAAGTTGGAGGATAACTTCATTCCTCTGATTATTCCTGCAATAGCAGCTCCTACAGTATTCTTCTATATGAAGCAGTACATGGATTCAGCGCTTCCTATTGAAATCGTTGAAGCTGCACGTATCGATGGTTCAGGCGAAATTAGAACTTTCAACCAGATCGTTCTTCCAATCCTTAAGCCTGCAATCGCAGTACAGATGATCTTCGCATTTGTAGCAAGCTGGAATAACTACTTCACTCCAGCCCTTATCTTACATAAAGATAAGCTTAAAACATTACCTATCTTAATCGCTCAGCTTCGTTCAGCTGACTGGTTAAAGTTCGATATGGGTCAGGTTTACATGATGATTGCTTTCTCAATTTTACCAGTTATCGTTGTTTACCTTCTCTTATCAAGATTTATTGTACAGGGTATTGCACTCGGTTCAGTAAAGGGTTAATATTAATACAGGTATACAAAGCGGATGCTTTTATGCATCCGCTTTTTTGTGCAAGTAGGGGCACCCTACTCGATTGTAAATAGGATTCAAACACAGTCAGAAAGGTGTGTAGAAAAATGTCAGTAATTGATAATGTACGTAATACACTTAATAATAATCCAAAACTGTTTCTGGGTATTATGATAGCCATGGAGATAGCTCTGCTTGGTATGGGCGTATATTTTGCCATATCCCTGACAGAACTGGTTATATGGCCGTTTATACTGCTTATATTAACTTCGCTGTTAATAGGGATGCTGTCCAGCAGAATGGTATTATTTATTGGAAGGCATTTTATTAAGAAGAACTAACTGATTATTATATTGTTCATATTTACTGAGATAGAATAAGCCCTGGAATGAAATACATTCCAGGGCTTTATTTATGCCTTATTTAGGCTGTGATTCTATTTTGCAATCTTTATAACTTGAAGATCTCAAGTTCATTATTAAGTGATTCTGACATCTCCTGAAGCTTGGTAGAAGCGCCTGCCAGGTTCTCCATTGCAAGGCTCATGGTTTCGGCAGCTTCTATTGTTTCGCTTGATGATGCAGCATACTGTTCAGATACTGCTGAAAGGTCTGAAATGATGTCTAAGATGGCATCTTTGGACTTCTTAAGGCCTGTCATGTTGTCAGTAATAACGTTAATGTTATTGAGGGATGTATCAACTCCGGAAGCAACAACTCCAAAGTTCTCGATTGTAAGGTCGAGTTTTTCTCTTTGCTCAGCAATCTTAACCTTAACATCATCCATGTAACTTACCATTATATTGAACTGTTCCATAAGCTTGTTGATGTTGTTCTCGATTTCAGTAGCATTGGCATCTGACTGTGCTGCAAGCTTGGAAATCTGCTCAGCAACGACTGCGAAGCCTTTGCCGCTTTCTCCGGCGTGAGCCGCTTCAATGCTGGCATTGATTGAAAGAAGATCGGTCTCATCAGCAATTGCCTGAATCATCTGTACTGCAGTACGGATATCCTTGACGGATGCGTTTGTAACCTGCATCTGATTGGCAATCTTGGCGATGGATTCAATCATTTCCTGGCTTGAAGTATTAAGATCTTCGATGATAGCAGTAGATGACTTCTCTGCATTGGACATCTGGGAAGCAGACTTGGTTAGTGTCTCAATCTGCTTGGAAATCTGCTCAATCTGTTCACCAATATTGGAAACCTGAACAGCAGCATCAGATGTCTGATTAGCCTGGTCGTTGGCACCGTTGGATATAAATTCTACTGACTCATATAAGGAATCAACGTTTTTAGTTGTTTCAAACGAAATATTTAACAAATCGTTACTGGAATCTGTAAGCTGCATGGCCTGCTGCTTGATATTTGAAACGATTTCCTTAAGTTCTTCCTGTAAGGAGAAGGACATGGCATACATGTCGCCTAATTCGTCATTACGCTTAAGTTGTTTAAGATTTGCATTCTGCGTAAGGTCACCGGTAGAAACGATGCTTAAGAAGTTCTTTGTACTGTTCATCTTCTTGGCAATAAGCCTTGAGAAGAGAAGAATAAGTACCACGCAGGCAACGGTAATAATGGTTGAGAAGATGCCGATTTTGCGAGTTTCTTTGGCAATGTTGGCATTAACTTCATCTGACGGTTTGCCGGCGAAAATTGCACCTACAACAGTTCCATCTGAGTTGAATAATGGAAGATAGTAAGCGTAGTAGTTGGTTTCCTGGATGACCTGATCCTCAGTGAAATATTCTTCGCCTGTAAGGATTACTTCATATATATCAGGATCAAGTTCTGAACCAACTGAACGACCGCCGAGAGCTCTCATAACGGTGGTGATTCTTGTTTTATTCTCAAAATAGAAGGATGAATCAATGCCGCTTTGCTCTTTAAGTGCATCAAGAAGGGCATGATTACCACTAATCTTTACATCACCTTTATATAATGTACCCGTAAGGTCTGATGAATAGTCGCCCTTATAAAGAGAACTGTAGGTCTCCTGAATGGAGAGGGCAACGATCTTAAGGGATTCCTGTATCTGCTGATGAAGGTTTCTCTCCAGAATCTTGGTACTGATTGTAGATGTAATAATGGAAAGAACTACAAGCGGAACAAGGCAAATCAGTATAAGCTGTACAGAGAAATTGAAGATTCTAAGCTTCTTTTTCTTACGCTTTTCAAGGATTCTGTGGGCAGCTGAAACCGGCTTGGCTTTAGGGGCTTCGGCTTTCTCTTCCTCTTTTCCTCTTTCCTCGTAGTGAAAATCACCGTCGTGAGAAACCTCAGAAGCCTCATCATTACTCTCGCTTCCGTCATCTTCAGCAGTATATACCTCTAAGTCTTCCTCGGCGTTATAATCTGACTCCGGCTCGATAACGGTTACTTCCTCGCCCACGGAGTCTGATTCTTCGGATGCTTCACTTTCAGGTGCTTCTTCGGCATATTCTTCGGAAACAGCTTCCTGAAGAACTTCGCCTTCGACTTCGTTGCTGGCTTCGATGTCAGGATCATCTTCGTAATTAGCTAAATATACTCTTTTTTCGTCTTGGATATCAGAAGAATTTTCTGCATTATCTTCAGATAAGGATTCAGCATCATCGGAAAAAGTATCAAGATTGAGTTCTTCGTCGATATTGCTGTCAAGAATGTCGTTATTATTACCCATTATCTGTACCCCTTTATAATTATTTGTCATTATTCCCATAATCCCATAATATAGAACAATTTTATCATAAAATAGTGTATTTTTCAATGTTTCTGTAGCTTTTATTGATATAATACAGCTTATTATGATACAATAAGAGGTAGTTGGATTTTGGGATATCCACAATATATAGAATGAGCGGTGATTTTAGAGGAATTTAATATGTTAGAACTGATTGCGCCTTGCCATTTTGGCTTAGAAGCGGTGCTTAAAAGAGAAATAATAGATTTAGGATATGATGTTAAGGAAGTGACAGATGGCAGGGTTGTGTTCTTAGGTGACGAGGAAGCCATTGCCTATGCCAATGTATTCTTAAGAACTGCCGAGAGAATTATGATTCAGGTGGGTGAGTTTAAGGCGACCACATGGGATGAGCTCTTTGAAGGAACAAAGGCTCTTGAATGGGAGAATTATATTCCATCTGATGGCAAGTTCGAAGTAGTTAAGGCTTCCGGTATTAAAAGTAAGCTTTTCAGTGCGTCGGATATGCAGTCTATTGTGAAGAAGGCTGTAGTAGAGCACTTAAAGAGAGTTTATCATATAGAATGGTTTGATGGAGATAATGGATATTATCCAATCAGAGTATTTATAAAGAATGATCTGGTCAGCATAGGTCTTGATACCACGGGTGATTCTCTTCATAAAAGAGGATACAGAACGCTGACAAGTAAGGCTCCGATTGCAGAGAATCTGGCATCTGCTCTTATTATGCTGACCCCTTGGAGATCAGACAGAATACTGGTTGATCCTTTCTGCGGCAGTGGAACCTTCCCAATAGAAGCAGCAATGATGGCGGCTAATATGGCTCCGGGCATGAACAGAAACTTTACAGCAGAGAAGTGGACTAACTTTATTCCAAAGAAATGCTGGTATGATGCGGTGACAGAAGCTAATGATAATCTTAATCTGAAGGTGGAAACAGACATCCAGGGTTACGATATTGACGAGCAAATGGTAAGAATTGCACGTGAGAATGCCAAAAAAGCGAATGTAGAGCATCTTATTCACTTCCAGTGCAGGCCCGTAAGCGAGCTTAGCCACCCTAAAAAGTATGGATTTATAATTACGAACCCTCCTTATGGAGAGAGAATAGAAGATAAGGAAACTCTTCCTAAGATATATGGGGAACTCTCAGAGAGATATCATAATCTTGATTCATGGTCTTTATATATGATAACTTCATATGACAAAGCTGAATCGATTATTGGAAGAAAAGCAGATAAAAATCGAAAGATTTATAACGGAATGATGAAGACCTATTTCTTACAATTTAATGGTCCGAAACCTCCGAAAAAAGATAAGAAAAATTAGAAAAAGTGAATTAACCAAAGGAGTCAACGAAAAATGGAGATATTATTAGCTACGCATAATGGCGGAAAAGCCGTAGAAGTTAAATCTATATTTAATAAATACAATGTAGTGACTATGAAGGATCTGGGGCTGACCATGGACGCAGAAGAAACGGGTTCCACATTCGAAGAAAATGCTCTTATAAAAGCAAGATCAGTTTATAACATGCTTGATGAAGAAATGAAAAAGAAATATATTGTTATGGCAGATGACTCAGGTCTGGAAGTTGATTATCTTAATAAGGCGCCGGGGATTTATTCAGCCAGATATATGGGTGAGGAAACTCCTTATACTATTAAGAACAATCACATCATTAAACTGCTTTATGGAGTTAAGGATGAGGACAGAACTGCCAGATTCGTCTGTGCAATTGCAGTTGTTCGTCCGGATGGCTCTGAAGATGTGGTAAGGGGTACAATAGAAGGCCGTATTGCATATGAAGAGAAGGGCGAGCATGGATTTGGCTATGATCCGATCTTCTTTCTGCCTGAATATGGATGCACCAGCGCGGAGATCCCTCCGGAAGAAAAAAACAGAATCAGTCACAGGGCAAATGCGCTTCAATTAATTAAGGATAAGATTTAAGAGGTAAATCCATGAAAGTACTTGTGGTAAGTGATACACATAGAAGACACGAGAATTTTATCAAGGTTATTGATGAACTTGAGAAAGACATAGATTATGTGATTCATTGTGGTGATGTTGAGGGAGAGGAAGATTATCTTGAATCGTTGCTCAAGTGTCCAATTGTCTTTGTTCAGGGAAATAATGACTTTTTTACATTTAATCCGGCTTACAGAGTTGTTAAGTACGAATATGTTAATGTTTTTGTAACCCATGGGCACAGAGGCGGTGTGGCATATAATCCTTTCACCCTGGTTGATATGGCAAGAGATGATGATTGCCAGATAGCAGTTTTTGGACATACTCACAGACCATATTATGAGGTTAAAAACGGAATTCATATTCTTAACCCTGGAAGCATAAGTTACCCAAGACAGGGCGGCGGAATACCTACATATGCAATAATTAATATTACCGGCCCTAATGAGTTTAATATTGAGTTAAAAGAAGTAAGATAAAAATCTAAAAATTTGTATATAAAAGTTGTTGACAAATTGAGTTGGATTTCATATAATAGTTTTTGCGTTTGTGCTTAAGCGTAATCGAGGTGTGGCTCAGTTTGGCTAGAGCACCTGGTTTGGGACCAGGGGGTCGCAGGTTCGAATCCTGTCACCTCGACTCTTCAAAGTTTATGACTTAGGATTTGTAATTTTGAAGGATAATTTAATAAATGCAGGTGTGGTTCAATGGTAGAACATCAGCCTTCCAAGCTGAATACGTGGGTTCGATTCCCATCACCTGCTTTTTTATTTTCCCCGTAAACTCAAGGTTTACGGGGATTTTTTACGTTTATCAAATTTTTCAAGTATGTTAGCAGTACCTTTGGACAATTGCTCGATTGACAAATGTCCAAACACTCGAGTATAATATGTACAAACACTCGGATTGAATATTTCTGAATGTATGATTATCGCAGAAATAAAGGAGAAATCATTATGAAGGAGTATTATCAGAGAATATCAGATAAAGTCCTAATAAATCATTTGGAGTCTAAAGGAGCCGTTCTTATAGAAGGGGCTAAGTGGTGCGGAAAGACAACAACCGCAAAGCACGCTGCAAAAAGCTATATTGAAATGGACAGACCGGATTTAACCGAACAATATCAACAGATGGCAAGGATAAAACCTTCAAATCTTCTTGAGGGAGAAGTTCCTCATTTAATTGATGAATGGCAGATAGCACCAAATATTTGGAATGCGATTAGATATGAAGTGGATCAAAGAGGAGATTTTGGCCAGTTTATACTAACCGGATCATCAGTGCCCGCAAAATTAGACGAGAGTACACATACCGGGACAGGCCGAATTGTTCGTATGAGGATGAGACCAATGTCTTTGTATGAATCAAAAGACTCTACGGGTCAAGTGTCGCTTCAGGATTTATTTGAAGGTAAAGAGATATCTGCCACAGACAGTCATTCCATAGAGGATATTGCATTTTTAATATGCAGAGGCGGTTGGCCGTCTGCTTTAGATAGGCCGGAGAAAGTAGCTCTGAAGCAAGCATTTGATTATTTTGATGCCGTTGTAAATGATGATATTTCCAGAGTTGATGATGTAAGAAGAAATCCGGAAAGAACAAAGCGCTTGATGAAATCATATGGAAG
>JAEEGJ010009915.1_pt1 | contig 25149 bp, 17 predicted proteins | sample 8958761 | NCBI WGS metagenome assembly JAEEGJ01 (sample SAMN16246546, study PRJNA631951) | gut metagenome | biome: gut microbiome; feature: rumen; material: RS-attached | host: Bos | place: Iran: Karaj | collected 2018-10 | reverse complement strand
CATCGCCCACAACAAGGACCAAATCAAGAAAAAGGTGTGGAGCGACAAGGAGAAAGGCGAACTCATCGGCCTCATCCATGCCAACAGCGACACCGAGGAAGGCACCATGGTGGCCAACAGCATCTTCGGCTACAAGATGAGCCGCCACTTGGCCAACAAAGACTTCGCCATCCTCTACCGCACCAACGCCCAGAGCCGTTCGATGGAAGAAGCCCTGCGTAAGCAAAATATACCTTATAAAATATATGGGGGTCTCTCCTTCTACGACCGCAAGGAAATCAAGGACCTCTTGGCCTATTTCCGCGTCGTCATCAACCCCGAAGACGAGCAAGCCCTATTGCGCATCATCAACTACCCTGCCCGCGGCATTGGCAAGACCTCGATCGAGCGCATGATGGTCGTCGCCAACGAACAACGCACAAGCATTTGGAAGTGCATGGAAAGCAACGTGTTTCCGCAAGACTTCAACATGGGAACCGTCAACAAGTTCCGTGACTTCATGGTGATGATCAAGAGCTTCCAAACCTTGCAGGCAAAAATGAACGCCTTCGAACTGGCCAAACACATCACCAATACCATAGGACTCATCAAGGTGCTGAAAGAAGACGACTCACCGGAGGGCGTTTCGAGGGTCGAGAACGTGGAGGAATTGCTCAACGCCATCATGGAGTTCAGCGACCGCCAAGTCGATGAAACCACCGGCGAGACCGCCCGCGTCGACTTGGTGCAATTCATGGAAGACGTGGCTCTGCTCACCGACAGCGAGATGAAGAAAGACGACGGCGACAACGACTACGTCAGCCTGATGACCATACACAGCGCGAAGGGCTTGGAATTCCCATACGTTTATGTCGTCGGCATGGAAGAAAACCTCTTCCCCGGCATCCTCAGCCTTAGCACGAGAGAAGAGCTGGAAGAGGAACGCCGCCTGTTCTATGTGGCCATCACCCGCGCCATGACCAAGTTAACCTTGAGTTATGCTGAGCAACGCTACCGTTACGGCAACCTCACCCTCAGCGAGCGTTCGCGCTTCGTCGACGAAATCGACGCCAACCTCATCGAACAGACGCAAAAAGCGTCGTTCAGGGGCACCACGCCGACAAGTGGCAGGCCTTTCGGTCGCTTCAGCGAACACGGCTTCCGAAAAATCGAGAACACGCCAACTGCACGACCCGAACAAACAAGTCAACCCGCTGTACCACAAAACTTTGAACCTTCCAATCCCGACCTGCTTCAGGAAGGAATGCGCGTGATGCACCAAAAGTTTGGTGCGGGCACCATACTCAGCATCGAAGGCGCTGGCGCGAACAAGAAAGCCTCCGTCAACTTCGACGCGGGCGGCGTGAAGATGCTGATGCTGAAGTTCGCTCGTTTGGCTATAATCAAATAAAAATCCCTATCTTTGCATCCAAATTGAATCACAATGAACAAAGCAGGATTGACCTATAATACAGAAAAAGAACAGATTGTCATCTCGGAATATGGCCGTTGCATACAGGAAATAATCAAGAAGCTGCCAGAGATTGAAGACCGCGAGCAGCGCACCGAGGCCGCAAAATACATCATCAGCGTGATGGTGCAGATGAATCCCAACATCAAACAGTCGAGCGACTATGAACACAAGCTTTGGGACCATCTCTATATGATTTCAGGCTACCAACTCGATGTGGACAGCCCCTACGCTCCGCCCGTCCCAATGGAAAAGCAAAGAAAACCTCAACATATTGGTTATCAGAATAACGACATCAAATACGGGCATTACGGGCAATATCTCATCAAGATGATTGAGGCCGCATCACAGGAGGAAAACGATGAGATTCGCGAAGCCCTCGCCTACTCTTTGGCCGGACAGATGAAGCGCAACTACCTGGAATGGAACAAGAGCGTCGTCAACGACCAAGTCATCATCGAAGATTTGAAGAACATCAGCGGAGGACGCCTTGTCATTGCCGACGAGTTGAAACTGAACAACAACAGCGACATGTCGGTAAAAGGCCAACAACAGGCCAAACTACAACAGCCACAGCAAGGCAAGAAGAAAAAGAAGAAAGTGCCGAACCTGAAGGCCAACATGAATAACCCGAATAACCCAGCTTACAAGAAACGCATGCAAGAGTTAGGTAAACTCTAAACTCTAAACCCTAAACTCTAAACTAATAATGGCATCACTGAAAATCAAAGGCGGCTGCAAGCTGCAAGGCGAAATCATACCACAAGGCGCAAAGAACGAAGCCATGCAGATTCTTTGTGCCTGTCTGCTCACCGACGAGAAAGTCACCATCCATAACCTACCAGACATCTTGGACATCAACAACTTGATTGCCTTGTTGGAAGGTATGGGCGTGACCGTTGAACGTCCTACGAGACATGACATCGTTTTGCAAGCCAAGGAAATCAATTTCAACTACTTCCATTTGACTGCCTATCAAAAAACAGCCTCAAAGCTTAGAGGTAGCGTGATGATGACCGGTCCCATGCTTGCCCGCTTCGGCAAGGCTTACATGCCCAAGCCAGGTGGCGACAAAATCGGTCGGCGCAGGTTGGACACGCATGTCATCGGCTTGCAAAAACTCGGGGCCATTTTTGATTTCAACTCATACGAAGTAGAGGTGCAACGCGGTGGATTGAAAGGCTGCTACATGCTCCTTGACGAAGCCTCTGTTACCGGAACGGCCAACATCGTCATGGCCGCAGTATTGGCTCAAGGCACCACAACCATCTTCAACGCTGCCTGTGAGCCTTACCTTGTACAGCTCTGCACCATGCTCAACAGCATGGGCGCCGACATCAAGGGTGTTGGTTCCAACCTTTTGACCATCAATGGTGTAAGCCGATTGCACGGCACGGAACATACATTGCTTGCCGACATGATTGAGGTGGGCAGCTTCATCGGTATGGCTGCCATGACAGGTTCTGAAATCACCATCAAGAACGCGGGCATTGCACAGTTAGGCATCATCCCCGATGTGTTCCGCAGGCTCGGCATACAGATGGAATACCGTGGCGACGACATCTTCATCCCTGCCCAAGACCATTACGAGGTGCAGACCTTCATGGACGGCAGCATACTCACCGTGGCCGATGCGCCTTGGCCCGGCTTCACACCCGACCTAATCAGTATCGTATTGGTGGTGGCCACCCAAGCCAAAGGCACCGTGCTCATCCACCAGAAGATGTTTGAGAGCCGCCTGTTCTTCGTCGACAAGCTCATCGACATGGGCGCGCAAATCATCCTCTGCGACCCCCATCGTGCCAACGTCATCGGCCTTGACCATGCCCATGCCCTGCGTGGCATCCGCATGGCCTCGCCCGACATCCGCGCCGGCGTCGCCCTGCTCATCGCCGCCCTCTCCGCCGACGGCACCAGCATCATCGACAACAGCGACCAAATCGAAAGAGGTTATCAGTATATCGACAAGCGCGTCAACGCCCTCAGCCTCGACGGGCCCATCATCGAACGCCTATAAACCCCTCCCTATCCTATTCTGCCATTTTGTCAAAACCAACCTTTTGGCAAACGATTTGATATGCCTTAGCGCAAAAAGAAAAAAAATAGTAAAATACACATATCATGACAGAAAACGAAAACGTTAAGAATCAAGACGATGCCTTGAAAGACACCGTCAATCCCGACATGGAGAACCATCAAGAACCCGTCGAAGAACAACCCGTCGATGAAAAAAAAGAAGAATCCGCTGACAAGGTTTCGGACAAAAAGTCAAAACGGTTCAAGATTCGTCATGCTCAAGAAAAGGCTTTGGAAGAAGAAAAAGCCAAATATGCCGAGCTGAACGACAAATACCTGCGTCTGTTCTCGGAGTTCGACAACTTCCGCAAACGCACAGCAAAGGAAAAGCTTGACTTAACCGTCACGGCTTCGGAGAATGTCATCAAGGACATTCTTCCCGTGCTCGACGACTTTGAGCGCGCCTTGCAAAACATGGAGAAGAACGGCAACGAGGCCGACCTGCAAGGTGTTACCTTGATTTTCAACAAGTTGAAAGACACCTTGAAAAAGAAAGGTTTGGAGGAAATCGAGGCAATGGGAGTCGAATTCAACACCGATGAACATGAAGCCTTGACGATGATTCCTGCTCCTGAAGAGGACAAGAAAGGCAAGGTTTTGGATGTCATTCAGAAAGGCTACAAATTGAACGGCAAGGTGATACGGTTTGCCCGTGTCGTTGTCGGTAACTAAGAAAGGAAGTAAGAATGGCAGAAAAAAGAGATTACTACGAGGTGTTGGGGGTCAACAAGAACTCCACGCCCGATGAAATAAAGAGCGCTTACCGTAAGGCAGCCTTGAAATGGCACCCTGACAAGTGGGTGAATGGCACCGATGCCGAGAAGAAGACCGCCGAGGAGAACTTCAAGGAAGCCTCGGAGGCCTATTCCGTGTTGAGTGACGCCAACAAAAAGGCGCGTTACGACCGCTATGGCTTCGCCGGCATGGACGGTGGCTCAGCTGGTGGCGGAGGCTTCAGCGGCTTCGGCGACTTCGACCTGAACGACATCCTGAACAGTGTGTTCGGTCGCGGCTTTGACTTTGGCGGCGGTTTCAGCGGATTTAGCGGTTTTGGCGGCGGCGGCAGTCGTGGCGGCACTGTCAAACAACGTGGTTCCAACCTGCGCGTGAAGGTGAAGCTGAACCTTCAGGAGATTGCGCATGGCACGAAGAAGAAAATCAAGGTGAGCAAATACGTGGCTTGTTCGCATTGCCATGGCAGCGGCTCGGAGGACGGCTCCACCGAGACCTGCCCTACCTGCCACGGTCGCGGTCAGGTGGTGCAAACTGTCAACAGCTTCTTCGGACAGATGCAGACTGCCTCTGTATGCCCCACTTGTAATGGCACAGGCACTGTCATCAAGAAGAAATGTACACACTGCGGCGGTGAAGGCATCATGAAAGGCGATGAAATCATCGAAATCGACATACCCGCTGGCGTGGGCGAAGGCATGCAACTCACCGTGCGTGGCAAGGGCAACGCCGGCCCGCACAATGGCGTGAGCGGCGACTTGCTCGTCCTTATCGAAGAAGAGGCCCATCCCGACTTCGAGCGTGACGAGAGCACGTTGATTTACAACCTGTTCATCACCATCCCCGAGGCTATCATGGGAACACAAGCCGAAGTGCCCACCGTCGATGGTAAGGTAAGGGTGAAGATTGCCCCTGGCACACAAAGCGGCAAGGTATTGAGGCTACGCGGCAAAGGCTTACCCATCCTCAACGGCTACGGCAGCGGCGACATGCTCGTCAATGTGAACGTTTGGATTCCGAAGAAATTCAACAAGAAAGAAGAGGAATTGTTGCAGCAACTCGCCCAATCGGAGAACTTCAAGCCTAATCCTACCGCCGAGGAGAAGAGCTTTTTCAGTAAGATTAAGGATTACTTTAATTAAAATAAACCGGCGTTTCGACAGGCTCAACGACCTTGCAAGGGTCCCTGAGCTTGTCGAAGGGCCCGATTTACAATATTATGACCAAAATATCCGTCAACAAGGTCACGAAACGATACGCCGACCACACCGCCTTAGACCGTATGTGCATTGAGATTCCAGAGCATTGCATATACGGCCTTTTGGGTCCCAACGGCGCGGGAAAGACTACCCTCATCCGCATCCTCAACCAAATCACGGCACCAGATTCAGGCGAAGTGCTCATCAACGGAGAGAAGCTCAGCCAAAAGCACATCGCCCGCATTGGCTATCTGCCCGAAGAGCGCGGCCTTTACAAGAAGATGAAGGTCGGTGAGCAAGCCATCTATTTGGCAGAACTCAAAGGCATCAAGAAAGCCGAGGCGCAGAAAAGGCTGAAAACATGGTTCGAAAAGTTTGAAATCGGCAACTGGTGGGACAAGAAAGTCGAAGAACTCAGCAAGGGCATGCAGCAAAAAATACAGTTCGTGACGACCATCATCCACGAACCTGAAATCCTCATCTTCGACGAGCCTTTCAGCGGCTTCGACCCCATCAACGCCAACCTCTTGAAAGAAGCCATGTTGGATTTGCGCGACAAAGGCGCGACCATCCTGCTTTCGACCCACAATATGGCCTCTGTTGAGGAACTTTGCGACAGCATCACCTTAATAAATAAAGGTAGGAGCATCCTGCAAGGCCGTGTCGGCGACATCAAAAGGCAACACGACACGCACCAAAGGGAAATCATCATCCGCACCGACGACATCCAGCCCATTTTCGCTTTGGGCGACACCTATAATAATATAAAGGTGGAACCGACCGACATCCATGACGAAGTAAAACTGACCACCTTCAGCGATTCGCCCAACGAACTGCTCAAACAGCTACTGCAAATCGGGCAACTCGTCTCCTATAAAGAGATGCTACCCTCGATGAATGACATCTTTATCCAAGAAGTGCAATCCCAAAACCAAGCCTCATGAACAAGATCGGACTCATCATCAAGCGCGAATATCTGACACGTGTGCGCAAGCGCAGCTTTCTTCTCCTGACCTTCCTCGGTCCTATCTTGATGGCTGCCATTTATATCATTCCCATCATGCTTACCCTCAACTCGCACACCGACCACCTGCGCGTGGCCGTCGTCGACGAGAGCCGTTGGTTTGAAAATAGCTTCACAAGCAATGAGGCACACACTTTTGTCCCCATGCACGGCCAGCCTATCGACTCAATCAAGGAGATGGTGAAGACGGGCGTGTTCGACATGGCGCTTTATGTGCCACCCACACAGCTCAACATCCCATCAAACGCGGTTGTCTATAGCATACGACAAGTACCGATGGAGGTTGAGACATACATCAGCAGCGTGATGGAGAAAGAAATCAGGAACCAAAAACTAATGGCCAAAGGCGTTGACCCCGAGATCGTCAGCGCGATCAAGACGGATGTCAACCTCTCCGTCATGCGCATGGACGAAAAAGGCAATGAAAAAGAGACCTTTACCGAGGTGCAGTTTACGCTTGGCGTCATTCTGGCCATGCTGGTCTGCTCGTTCATCGTGTTCTTTGGGGGACAAGTGATGCAAGGCGTTTCGGAAGAAAAAAACAACCGAATCATCGAGGTCATTATCAGTTCAGTGAAGCCTTTCCAACTGATGATGGGCAAAATCATCGGCGTTTCGCTGGTGGCCCTCACCCAGTTTGTGCTTTGGATTGTGCTCACCCTCGTGCTCTATCTCGGTTTCTCGGCCTACTTGGGACTCAGCAATCCCGAGATGCTGTCGCAAGGCACCGTAATGGCCCAGGAAATCACCTCCAACGACATCATGAGCAACGAAAGCGTGCAGAGCTTCCTGCAAATCGTCCACTCCATCGATTTCGGAACCATCATCGCATGCTTCCTCATTTTCTTTATCTTAGGATACCTGCTTTATGCCACTTTATATGCCGCCATCGGTTCGGTGGTCGACAACAACACCGACTCGCAACAATTCACCTTGCCCGTCACCGTGCCGTTGATGGTGGCCATCATCAGTTCGTTCTACATCGTCAACAACCCCGACGGAGCCTTGTCGGTATGGTTCTCTATGATACCTTTCACCTCCCCTATCTCCATGATGGTGAGGATCCCGTTTGGCGTGCCCATCTGGCAAATCGTGGTCTCGGTCGTCCTTTTGGCCGGCACTTTTGTATTGATGACGTGGATTGCGGCAAAAATCTATCGCACAGGCATTTTGATGTACGGAAAAAAGCTTTCCTACAAGGAAATTTTCAAGTGGTTGAAATATAAATAGAAATATTTCGTATTTTTGCAGGCTCGTAATTGAGAAAAAGTACATATTTTGAAATTTAACAAATTAAAAGTCAAATAATTAAATCAGTTTTACAATGCAAAACAAAGGAGCAATCAGGACGATAGCCATTATCTTCGCGCTCATCTTCATCTATCAGCTTTCCTTCACCTTGGTAACCAAGCGTGTGGAAAAGAAGGCTGTGAAGTATGCCGAAGCAGAGGCTAGCAAACTTGCAAACACTAACGAAGCGACGTATGGCCTCATCAAGGATCAGAAAGAGACCTACTACCTCGATTCAATCAGTAACGTGAACGTGTACAATCTCTTGTTCAAGAAGTACACCTACCGCGATGCAAAAGAAAGAGAAATCAACTTGGGTTTGGACTTGAAGGGTGGTATGAACGTCACCCTCGAAGTCTCGGTTAAGGACATTGTCAAGGCTTTGGCAGGCCATTCGCAAGACCCCACTTTCGTGAGAGCTATGGAACTGGCCACCGAGAGACAGGAGAAGAGTCAGGGCGATTTTGTCACCCTCTTTGGCGAAGCCTTTGAAGAAGTCGACCCCAACGCAAGACTTGCCTCTATCTTCCTGTATGAGTTCAAAGATAAAGGCATCACCGTCAACTCGACCAACAGCGAAGTGCTGAAGGTGTTGAGAAGCGAAAGCGAAGGTGCCATCAACCGTTCCTATCAGATCTTGAGAACCCGTATCGACCGTTTCGGTGTGGCTCAGCCCAACATCCAGAAGCTGGAGAACTCAGGCCGTATCCTCGTCGAACTGCCTGGTATCAAAGACCCGAAGCGTGTTCGTAAACTTCTCCAAGGCACGGCTCAACTTGAATTCTGGGAGACCTACAACTTCTCAGAGCTTCAACAATACTTTGCCGAAGCCAACAACAAGCTGGCTGAAACGAGAAAGGCACAGAAAGCTTTGGACAGCAACCCTGCTCCTGAAGCAGCTACCGTTGAAAACCAAGAAGTGGTTGCCGCTGAAGAAGGCGCTGTGATCGACAGCACCAAAGCCGTGGCCGACAGCACCGAGGCCAACCTCCTCGACCAATTGGCAGAAAACAACGAGATGGAAGCCCTCTCCGAAGACGAAGAGATGAACAAGTTCCAGGAGAACAATCCTTTGTTCGCCTACCTCCAACCTTCTTTCTATCAGAACGAAGCTGGTCAGGTGATGGCTGGTGAGACCGCTCGCGTGGGTATCGCTCAAGTGAAAGACACCGCTACCATCAACCAGATGCTGGCTGAAACGAGAAGCCTCTTCCCGCGTAACCTCAAGTTCGCTTGGACTGTGAAGCCCGAAATCACGCAAGGCGAAATGCAGTTCCTCGAACTCGTCGCCCTGAAGATGTCGCGCGACAACAAGTGCGCTCTCGGCGGTGAAGTGATTACCGACGCTCGTCAAGACTACGGTCAAGGCAACCAGGTGGAAGTCACCATCCAGATGAACTCCGAAGGTGCCAAGGCTTGGAAGCGCCTCACCGGCGAGAACATTGGCAAGCAAATCGCCATCGTTCTTGACGACTACGTTTACAGCTATCCTGTGGTTAACGGTGAAATCCCGAACGGTCGTTCGTCCATTTCCGGTGGCGGCATGACCATCGACGAGGCACAAGACTTGGCCAACATTTTGAAGGCTGGTAAGTTGCCCGCTCCTGCTCGTATCCTTGAAGAGCAGGTCGTTGGTCCTTCACTCGGTAAGGAAGCCGTGCAAAAAGGTATGTGGTCAATGGTGTTCGCCTTCATCCTCGTGCTGGTTTACATGGTGTTCTTCTACAACAAGTCCGGTATCGTTGCCGATATCGCCCTGTTGGTCAACGTGTTCTTCCTGTTCGGTGTGTTGGCTTGCCTCGGCTCTGTGCTGACCTTGCCTGGTATCGCAGGTATCGTATTGACCTTGGGTATGGCCGTTGACTCGAACGTGATTATCTTCGAACGTATCAAGGAAGAGGTGAAGGCTGGCAAGGGCTTGAAACTCGCCATCGCCGATGGTTACAAGAACGCTTACTCCGCCATTATCGACGGTAACGTCACCACCTTGATCACGGGTATCATCCTCATCATCTTGGGTACGGGTCCTGTCCACAGCTTCGCTGTCACTCTCTGCATCGGTATCCTCACCTCACTGGCTACCTCCATCTTCATCTCCCGTTTGATTTTCGAACGTATGCTGAGCAAAGACAGAGAAATCTCTTTCAGCACTGCTTGGACGCGCAACTTCCTGCAAGACAAGCACTATGACTTCATCGATATGCGCAAGACCTCTTTCATCATCTGCATTTGCTTCCTGGTGGTCAGCTTGGGTTCACTCGGCATCCGTGGTCTGAACCTCGGTATCGACTTCAAGGGTGGTCGTAACTATGTCGTCCAATTCGACAATCCGAGCATCAAGGTGGAGCAAGTCCGTGAAGCCTTGTCAAATGTCAACTTTGACAAGAACGCCATCCACAGCGCCCTCGAAATGAGAGAAGGCCAAGAGGTGGAAGATTGGTCAACGCCTGAAGTAAAGACTTACGGTACCAACGGTCAGGTGAAGATCACGACCAAGTTCTTGATCAAGAACGACAGCCCCGAAGTCGACAGCGTCATCCAAGTCATCCTCTACGATGGTTTGAAGGGCCTCTATAACAACAGCTTGACCATGACTCAATTCTCATCCGAGGACGAGACCGTGGGCATCCTGAGTACGCAGAAAGTCGGTGCCACCATCGCCAGCGACGTTACGCGTAAGTCCATCATCGCCATCATCGTGGCTCTGGCTCTGATGTTCTGCTACATCGCCATCCGATTCAAGAAGTGGCAATATGGTGTGGCTTCCATTATGGCCTTGACGCAAGATACCATCATCGTGTTGGGTATGTACAGCTTGTTCTACAACGTGTTGCCCTTCACCATGGAAGTCGACCAGAGCTTCATTGCCGCAGTGCTGACCGTCATCGGTTACTCCATCAACGCTACGGTGGTTATCTTCGACCGTATCCGTGAGAATGTCGGCCTGCATCCGAAGAGCTCCTTGAAGGAAAACATGGTCAACGCTGTCAACAGCACCTTGACCCGTTCATTCAACACCTCAGGTTCGACCTTGGTTGTGTTGCTCGCCATCTTCATCTTCGGTGGCGACACCATCCGCGGCTTCATCTTCGCTCTGTTGGTCGGTGTGCTGGCCGGTACGTTCTCTTCAGTGTTCCTGTCCTCGCCTTTCGCCTACGTCTTGATGAAGGGCAACAAGAAAGACAAGGAAATCGCCGAAGAAAGCACCTCAAAGAAGAAATGATTGAACATCATACATTAACCTTCTAAACTGCTTGCAAAGAATCCCGCTGGTGACGGCGGGATTTTTTTGTTGCCAAAGTCAGCTCCGTTTCAAGGAATTATTGTACTTTTGTCCGATAATAAAAACGCCATTCCTGCGTTTGCAAAAAGAGAATTTATGTCTATGAAAAGATACCTCCTAATTATCCTATCGGCCTTGTTCATCTTCATGAGCACTGACCTTAATGCGCAAAAAAGAAACCCAGCCAAAAACGCTGACTTGGCCTTTGGCCGCAAGCAATACACTGAGGCCGTCGACCGCTACAAGAAAGCCTACCGCAGAGTGCGTCGCAACAAGGACGAACGCAACCGCATCAGTTTCCAGATGGCGGAATGCTATCGCCTCATCGGCCTCACCAAACGTGCTGAGCCATATTACAAACGCCTGTTGAAGACCGAGTATCCCAACACCCATCCCGAGGTTTATCTCTATCTCGCTGACACTTACAAGATGAACCAGAAATACAAGGACGCCATCGAGATGTATGAGACCTACGCCCAAAAAGTGCCAGATGACCCGCGAGGGCCTTTGGGAGCGGAGACTACACGGATGATTGAGGAATGGATGGAGAACCCGTCGAAATACCAACTCACCGAGCTGAAAAAGGTGAATTCGACCAAGGACTCCGACTATGGTGCCTGTTGGATCAACACCAACTACAACGAGATCATCTTCACTTCCAACCGCGATGCTGCCACAGGTAAGGAAAAGGACGGCATCACCGGACAAGAATTTGCCGACTTCTTCACCTCGAAGCAAGACCGTAAGGGCGACTGGAGTACACCCGTCTTGGCCGACGAAGGCGAAAACATCAACACTGAAGCCAGTGAAGGCACGCCTTTCATGAACTCCAAGTACACGAAACTCTATTTCACCCGCTGCCAAAACGGTGCCCACCGCAAGAACGGTTGCCAAATCATGGTGGCTGGCAAGAGCGGTGGCGCATTCTCCGAGGCCCATCCCGTGGAGATTGCCGGTGTCGACACGCTGGATATTGTCGGACACCCCACCCTCACCAGTGACGAACTCATCATGTACTTCGCTGCCGAACGCAAAGGCGGCTTTGGAGGCAACGACATTTGGGTGGCCATGCGCGACAATGCCACTGAACCATTTAAGCACCCCTTTAATCTCGGCGAAAGAATCAATACGTCTGGCAATGAGGTGTTTCCTTTCCTCAGATACGACACTGTGCTCTATTTCGCTTCTGATGGTCATGGCGGCATGGGCGGCTTGGACATTTTCGTCTCATCCATGGATACCAGTGGTCAATGGGGCGAACCGCGCAACCTGAAATATCCCATCAACTCTACAGGCGACGACTTCGCCATCATCTTCCATCCTACTGAAGAACGCGGCTTCATTTCTTCCAGCCGTGGCAACAGCCGTGGCTTGGACAACATCTATTATTTTGAGGAGCCGCCCATCCTGTTCACCTTCTCGGGGACGGTCAAGGATGCCAAGACCAAGCAGTTTGTGAGCAACGCTGCCGTACGTTTGATTGGTAGTGATGGTTCCAACATCATGACGCGTACCAACGACAAGGGTTACTTCAACTTCAGCGACAGCCAAATCAACAAAAACACGACTTACGACATCACCATCGATAAGGACAACTACTTCACCTTGACCGCACAGGAGACCACCATAGGACTGGAGTTCAGCAAGGACATTGAAAAGGATTATGATATAGAGCCTATTCCTCAGGAGCCCATCATGTTGCCCGACATCCTCTACGATTTGGGCAAATGGGACCTCAAGCCCCAGTTTGAGGACTCGCTGCAAGGCTTGATCGAAACCCTGCAAGTGAACCCGACCATCACCATCGAGTTGGCTTCACACACTGACGCCCGCGACACCGACGAGCATAACGACATCCTCTCCCAGAAACGTGCCCAAAGTGTTGTGGACTACTTGATTATCAGAGGCATCGACCCACTCCGCCTTACTGCCAAGGGCTATGGTGAAAGAGTGCCGCGCACCATCCAAAACGACATCACCGTGAAAGGCTACACCTTCAAGGCGGGTACGAGACTCACTGAAGACTTCATCAACAAACTGCCGAATACCGAAGTAAAAGAAGCCGCCCACCAGATGAACCGCCGCACCGAGTTCCGCATCTTGAGCAAGGACTATGTGCCACGTGAACAAATCAGCGAAGGCGGCACCGTCAACATCGCCATCAACCCGCAGGAAGACCAAAGCGAGATGTTCACCGTCGACAAGAAAGGCTATTTCAACTTCATCGCCAACGTGGACGGCTACAAGGAGCCTTTCACCTACAGCCAAAACGCCGACTTATGCGTTTCGGAAAGCCGTGCCTTGCAGCTGCTGAAAGACGGTCGCATCACCGCCGACGACTTCCAAGGCGACGTGGAGAAGATTCTCACCACGGGCGGCATCGCCAACAATTCTGTCTTCATCATCAAGGAGATAAGAATCGCTGGACGCTCACTCTACAACGTGGAGTGTAAGGTCGTCAGCAAGATGATCGAGCAATGGGTCATCGGGCAGAAAAACATGAAGCAACTCGGCAACTTCGAGTTTGATACCAAAGAGAAAAAGTTAAAGTTTAAATAATGGACAATCGCTATAGCCAACGCGGCGTTTCCGCAGAGAAAGAAGACATCCACAACGCCATCAAGAACCTCGACAAGGGGCTCTATCCCAACGCATTCTGCAAAATCATCCCCGACATCCTCGGAGGCGACCCATTGTATTGCAACATCATGCACGCCGACGGTGCGGGAACAAAATCCTCATTGGCCTACCTCTATTGGAAAGAGACTGGCGACATGAGCGTATGGGAAGGTGTGGCACAAGACGCCGTGGTGATGAACACCGACGACCTCATATGCGTGGGCGCAACCGACAACATGCTCCTCTCCTCTACCATCGGGCGAAACAAGAGCCTGATTCCGGGCGAGGTGATTTCCGCCCTGATTAACGGTACAGAGCATTTTCTACAGAAGCTGCGTGACTTGGGCATCGGCATCTATCTGACTGGTGGAGAAACAGCCGACGTAGGCGACCTTGTTCGCACCGTCATCGTCGACAGCACCGTGACCACTCGAATTCGCCGCGATGAGGTGATTGAGAACAACCTGCAACCCGGCGATGTCATCGTTGCCTTCGCCTCTTACGGGCAAGCTACCTACGAAGACAGCTACAACGGTGGCATGGGCAGCAACGGCCTGACCTCGGCTCGCCACGACATGCTGAACCATTATTTAGCAGAGAAATACGATGAGAGTTACGACCATAGCATCCCTGAAGATTTGGTCTATTCCGGTCCGCACAAACTGACCGACCCGACCGAAGTTCCAGGCGTGGACGTGGGCAAACTCATCCTCTCGCCCACCCGCACCTACGCCCCGCTGATGATTCCGATCCTTAAGGAGTTCCGCAAACAAATCCACGGCATCATCCATTGCAGCGGCGGCGCACAGACCAAAGTGCTGCATTTTGTTGACAAGCTGCACATCGTGAAGGACAACATGCTAGCATTGCCGCCTTTGTTCAAGATGATCCAAGCCGCCTCGGGCACCGATTGGCACGAAATGTACAAAGTCTTCAATATGGGCCACCGTTTGGAAATCTACACCAACGAAAAGGCTGCTAATGAGATGATTGCCATTGCCAAGGCGTTTAATATTGACAGTCTGATTATTGGGCATGTGGAGGGTTCGGAAGCTAAGCGGCTGACGATTCGGAGTGAGTTTGGAACTTTTGAATACTAAGTAAACAATCAAACTATTTGTATCATGAAAAAAACATTGCTATTTGTTTTCGGTTTAATTCTCACATGCAAGATGGGATTCGCACAATTTGATCCGGATGAAATTGCACAATGCTTCTTACCACATAGTTCATACTTCAACGGCCTTCAAGTTTCAGACTATCTGATTGACACACTTTGTTGGGATTTTTGGGAGAAGACTTCAAGTCCTGGAGGTGTACCATACCAGTACCTTCATCACAATCGGCTTAACCTCTCCTACGATGCTGAACATAGAATTAGTCAAATAGACGCATACGGGTATAATTCTGATCCAAGTAAAGAGATTACAGAATGGTATCATACCAACAAGTTTGTTTACGAGTACGATGAGAATGGGAGAACTATATGCTTTAAGAAATTGAGAAAAAGTGGAAACAACTGGATAGACGACGACATTTTCGTTTTTTTCTATAACGAGCAAGGACTTCTCGACACCATAAAAAGAAATTACTCCTGGGGCATGGAAAACTATATCGATAGCCTGAAATATGTTTATTCTTATGATGAAAACGGCAACTGCATCGACTATGTACTACAACGGCTGAATTCGTACTATGAATGGACATGGCACAATTTATACCACCACCACTATACTTACGAAAACGGAAAAATCTTAACCGACATAGACCAAACATGGAATAACAACTCTTGGTTGAACACAGATTCCATTTCTTATTCTTATGAAAATGGACAAGTCATCATCAATACACATCTGAAATGGAATGCCAATGGTGGATATTGGTACAATTATGAGAATACCAATTATGAATACTACCCTTTTGAGAATAAAACAAATATTGTGTTCCAAACTTGGAACAATGAATGGGTAAACAAAAGCCGTACAATCAAACAATTTGACGATTTTGGTACCCCTATTCAATATGCATATCAACTGTGGCAAAATGAAGAATGGGTCGACAATGGTATCTGCAGTTATTCAGTGAATGAGAGTAACAACTGCACCGATGCCTTGTGCAAGCAGAAGTCTTCGAATGGAACATGGACAGAAAGCAGAGACAATTACTCAATGAATGTCGTATTCAACAACGGCATTTCCATCCTACCCATCACAGGATTACAATTTCACGTTTCTTATTTGTCAACAACTACATTAAAAGAAAACGACCATAACGAACATGCAATAGTCTATCCCAACCCAGGAACATCACAACTCAACATCCAATCCGACGACCCGATTACAAAAGTTACAATTTGCGATATGATAGGACGTCAGGTGTTCAACCAAACTATGTCAGAAACCACTATTTGCATCAACACAGAAAGTTGGCCTTCCGGTATCTATTTCTGGAAAGCATACCATTCTAATTCTGCTCAATGCGGGAAATGGGTAAAAAACTAATTCTATTACAAATGCCGTGGACATCACCGAGAAACTCGAAACGATAAAGCACCGTTGGGAGGAAATGGGCGAACAACTCGCCGACCCTGCCGTGGCTTCCGACATGAAGAAGTTCGTGAAGCTCAACAAGGACTATAAGGACCTGGAGCCTATCGTCATGGCCTTCAAAGAATACAAGACCTTGAAAGCCAACGTAGAAGAAGCCAAGGAAATCCTGGCTACGGATAAGGACGAGGAGATGCGCAAGATGGCCCAAGAAGAACTGGACACCGCCCAAATGCGCATCGAGCAATTAGAGCAGGACATCCGCGTGATGATGATTCCAAAAGACCCCCAAGACAGCAAGAACGCCATCATGGAAATCCGCGCTGGCACGGGCGGCGACGAAGCCTGCCTCTTTGCCGGCGACCTGTTCCGCATGTACTCCAAGTTCTGCGAAAACCGTGGCTGGAAGGTGGAAGTGACCAGCGTCAGCGAAGGCGCGAGCGGCGGTTACAAGGAAATCGACTTTACCGTGACGGGCAATGGTTGTTATGGTATCCTCAAGTTCGAATCGGGCGTGCATCGTGTGCAGCGTGTGCCCAAGACTGAGACCCAAGGCCGCATCCACACCTCTGCCGCTTCGGTAGCCGTTTTGCCCGAAGCCGAGGAGTTCGACGTGGAAATCAACGAAGGCGAAATCAAATGGGACACCTTCCGTTCGTCGGGCGCTGGCGGACAAAACGTGAACAAGGTGGAATCGGGCGTGCGACTGCGTTATATGTGGAAGAATCCCAACACGGGCGAGCTGCAGGAAATTCTCATCGAATGCACCGAGACCCGTGACCAACCTAAGAACCGTGAACGCGCCTTGGCGCGACTGCGCACGCGCATCTACGACATGGAGTACGAGAAATACATCAACGACATCTCCGCCAAGCGCAAGACCATGGTCTCGACCGGCGACCGCTCGGCGAAAATCCGCACATACAACTACCCCCAAGGCCGCGTCACCGACCACCGCGTGGAAGGTTTGACGGTCTACAACCTCGCCGCTGTCATGGATGGCGACATAGATGAAATCATCAATCGCTTACAAATGGCGGAAAATGCTGAACGCTTAAAAGAAAACATTGAATCATGATTTTCACAAAACCCACAAAACGAACAAAACCTTATTTCATAATTGGGGAAGCCCGCCAACCGGCGGCTTCCAGCGGCTTCCCGGTTGGGCAAGCCGCACTACACAAAACATTGTTTTGAAAGTTTTGCAGGTTTTGTGACAAAAAAATACCAATATGAATAAACACCAGTTATTTGAGCAAATCAAGAAAAAGCAGTCGTTCCTTTGTGTCGGCCTTGACACCGACATCAACAAGATTCCGCAGGAACTCTTGGCCATGGACGACCCCATCTTTGAATTTAACAAACAGATTATCAACAAGACAGCTCCTTACGCAGTGGCATACAAGCCCAACACTGCTTTCTACGAAGTGTACGGCGCCAAAGGCTGGCAGAGTTTGGAGCGTACCGTCCAATACATCAAGAACAATCATCCCGACATTTTCATCATCGCGGATGCCAAGCGCGGCGATATCGGCAATACCTCGGCCAACTACGCCAAGGCTTTCTTCAACACCTTGAAAGCAGATGCCCTGACTGTGGCACCCTACATGGGCAAAGACTCCGTTGAGCCTTTCCTCAACTTCGAGGACAAATGGGTCATCCTCTTGGCCTTGACCTCCAACAAAGGCTCACAAGACTTCCAATACCTGAACGTAGGCGAGCGGTTGTTGCACCAGCAGGTGCTGCAAACGGCTACGACTTGGGCCACTTCAGAACAGATGATATTTGTAGTGGGTGCAACACATCCCGAGGAATTGGGTGAAATCCGTAAGATGTTGCCCGACTATTTCTTCCTTGTGCCTGGCGTAGGTGCCCAAGGCGGCGACTTACAGGCTGTGGCGCACAACGGTTTGAATGACGAATGTGGTTTGCTGGTCAACTCGTCGAGAGGCATCATTTATGCTTCGAATGGCAGTGACTTTGCTATTCGCGCTGGTGAGGAAGCGAAGAAGTTGCAGGAGCAGATGAGTGTATTATTGAAGGAGAAAGGATTGGTTTAATTCTCCGCTTCAGGGCTTTCCTTCCTGGATTGCTTCGTTCCACGCAATGACGAAAAAAGTCGCCTCAAATGAGACGACTTTTTTCGTGGTAATCAGTAGGTCACTTAACGAGCCACTGAGAAGGCGCGGTTCAACATGGCACCGTCGTTGGCGACAATGCGGATGAAATACACACCGTTGTTCAGGCTTTCCGTGTTGACCTGAGCCTTGTTGCCGTTGACTTCCTGTTTCATAACGCGCTGACCGACTGCATTGTAAACTTCAATGCTTCTCATTCCTTCGCCTTCCACGTTCAGCACGTTGGCGGTCGGGTTAGGATAGAGCTTCAGGCTGTTTTCGAGTTCGTCGACGTTTTCCATCCAAGTCTGGAAGGTGGTCTCGGGACCATAATAGTTCTGACCATTGACGACAGCGTATGCCCTCACCATGTAGATGCTTGACATTTCAAGGTCATCGGTAAAGCCAAGGATATTCTGGAACTCATTGTAGACACCTGTGATAATCATCGGTTCGGAGCTGGTCACCTTGCGGCACTCGAAGCCCACCTCGTCAGGATAAGCATTGCATTCCATGTGAGCCATAAAGTCGGCGTGGTTGTAGTCCACGTTGGCGACTTCCGTCTCCGTGATAGCCACTTGCACGGCACCTTCAACAGAGAGGAGGTGCGTAGCTTTCTCGCCAAACTCACCGTCATTCTCATCACCAAAGATCACATTGCCTTGGCTGTCCTTGACAATGTAATAACCATGGCCGAAGGAACAGCAAATACCATTGCCCATTTGGTCGTAAATGGTGAACTTAACGCATTCGTTGGCAGGAACGGTAGCGTGCTCAATGTGGAGTTGCGTACCTGTACCGCTGGCAAGCATGGTGTAAGGGCCACCTGACGCCAACACAGAACCATCGGAAGCGGTGAATTCCCAAGTGATGTGGTTACCGAACTTGTCTTGCACGAGTTCAAGCGTAAGTTCTTCCTCCTCGCCTTCAATTTCCATTTCTTGCCATTCGATGCAGTTCACGCTGCCCGTAGCCTGTGCGCTGAAAGGCAGACCATTGGCTTCCGTGATTTCAACATTAACGGGATAGTTGCCAAACGGAACCTCAACAGGGATTTCCACCTTGGTAAGAGCGAATTGCTCCAAGGTGCCTTCCCAACCAATCTCGTAGGTCTGACCTTCAAGTTCAGCATTGAGCTTCAGCGAAGTAAGAGTCTCAGTACCACCATTTTGAACAGTGACTTCAACAATCTTGGAGTGTGTGCAAGTGGTTCCTGATTGCTGAGCTACGCTTTTGATGAACGGGAAGATAGGTTCGTCGGAACCTTGAATCATGTCAAGATGGCAACCCGTCAGGATAGGACGAGTGGCTTGTCCTTGTTGTTGTTCGGAAACCCATGCGAGGAAGAAGATGTTGTCAAGGTCAACATCGACGCCATTGGGACTACCAATGACTTCAGGAATCTGATACTCGTAGGTGCGGGTAATCAAAGTGCCTTGGGTGGTAGGACTGATGGGGTCGCCCCAAGCCTCAGAGATGGCATCACGGAAAATGTGCATGTGGACATACTGGCCGTTGAGCCACTGGGTAGGATTGTAGTTGCCGTAGTCGGCCTGTGAACCGAGGATACTGTCTTGCAACATAGCCACAGTCAGGTAGTTTTGGTCAACAGAGCTGTTGCCCGTGTAGTACACCTCAACCGTGATGGTAGCCATACGCGTCTGTGGATTGACGATAGCCATACCAGCGATGTTGCATTCTGAAGTTTGACCCAATTGTTGGTTGGCGATGCCTGCCCAAGCGCTTCTGCTCTGACCGGCAGCAGTAGTACGGTTGACCACACCCGTAGGATAGCCCGAGATTTGGAAACCGCCATGGATGGTGTTACCGTCTTGGGTGATCATATTGGGATAGGAAGTCTGGGCATAACCGCCAGCATGGATGTTGATAGCCCAAAGTCTGCCAGGATTGGCAGCCATAAGCTCATTGGCAATACGGTGACCGTCGGTGCAATAGCCGCAACCACGACCCGTAAACTCTTCAAGGATGACGTTTCTGTTGGAAGGTTCCGTAGAAACATACTGCTGAGCCTTCAACGAGAAAGTGAATGCCAGCAAAGCCATTAAGGCAAAAGTAAATTTTCTCATAGTGATGATGTTTAAATTGATTTCTTTTTTCCGCCACAAAAATACACATTAATCAAAAAAATGCGCCACTTTGTGACGCATTTTTTCACTCTTTTTTCAAAAGTCTCCAATTAGAGGCCTTCGATGACGGTCGTCCAGCCGAAAGTATCGGGCTCTGTGCCGTATTGGATGCCACGGAGCTTGTTGTAAAGCTTCTCGCTCCACGGGCCGGGTTTGCCATCGCCAAACTGGTATGACTTGCCGTTTTCGGGGTCGTCGATACGCGAGATAGGGCTGATGACGGCAGCGGTACCGCAAGCACCAGCCTCTTCGAAGGTAGACAGTTCCTCTTCGGCGATGGGACGACGTTCGACTTTCATGCCAAGGGTCTCAGCCAACTGCATCAAGCTCTTGTTGGTGATGGAAGGCAGGATGGACGTGCTCTGAGGCGTGATATAGGTGTTGTCCTTGATACCGAAGAAGTTGGCAGCGCCAGCCTCGTCGATGTACTTCTTCTCCTTGGCGTCGAGATAGAACTCGCAGGCATATTGGCCACCGTGGCAAGCCTCGACGTGCGGACGCAAGGAAGCGGCGTAGTTGCCACCCACCTTGAAGGTACCGGTGCCCAGCGGGGCAGCGCGGTCGTACTTGCGCGTGATGACGTAGGGGTTAGCCATGAAGCCGCCCTTGAAGTAAGGACCAACGGGAGTCACGAAGACGATAAACAGATATTCGTCAGCGGGTTTCACACCCACGCGGGCGCCCGTGCCGATGAGCAGCGGACGGAGATAGAGCGAAGCACCCGTCTCGTATGGCGGGATGAAGTCGGCATTGAGGCGGATGACCTTCTCAATGGCTTGCCAGAACTTGTCCTCAGGGAACTCAGCCATCATGATGCCTTGAGCGGAACGCTGCAAACGCTTGCAGTTTTCGTCCCAGCGGAACACGCGCACTTTGCCATCCTTGCCGCGGAAGGCCTTCATGCCTTCAAAAGCTTCCTGACCATAGTGCAGGCAGGTGGCAGCCATGTGAATGTTGATGGATGTGTCGGAGCTGACTTCAAGTTCGCCCCACTGACCGTTGCGGAAATAGCAGCGGACATTGTAATTCGTTGGATAATAACCAAATGTTAAATTTGCCCAATCGATGTTTTGCATGATATTTGATAATTTTAGTTGTTAAATTCTGTCGTTTTCTAAAAGTCCACGAAATTACGCATTTTTCTTGACATGACGGCTATTTTGCAGAAAAAATGTTTCGTTTCCACGGAATTAATCCCAAAGCCGTTTCAAGGTAGTGTGTCTCAATGCCATATTGCCGTTTCAAGTCGGCAATTTGCTGCAAAATTTCAGTTTTATTAGGCGTTTTCGAGGTTTTTCGGCCGACGAGCAACACGTTTTTCGGCGTGTGCTCCATCTCGATGAACTCCATCACTTGGGTCTTGTAGCCGAGATACTCCAAAATCAAGGCGCGGATGGTGTCGGTAATCATCACAGCCTGACGCTCGAGGAAGATACCGTAACGCGTGATGGCATCCACTTTGCCCGAACGTTCCATCTCCTGACGGATTTGCTTGTGGCAACAAGGGGCACATACAATCAATTCAGCACCAGCTTTAACGCCAGAAGCGATGGCATCGTCAGTGGCTGTGTTACAGGCATGGAGGGCTATCAGCACATCCAATTTCTCAGGATGATAGGCCTCGATGCTACTCTCCACAAACTCCAAGCCCTTCAAGTTGTCCGTTTTGATGATCTCGTTGATTTTCATCACCAAGTCGGGACGTATTTCCACACCTTTGATATCCACATCCAAGTTCAGTCGTTGGGTCAGCAGCTCGTGCAAGGCAAAGGTGAGATACCCCTTCCCTGCCCCCATGTCGGCGATGTGAACCGTCCCTTCAAACTTCATCGGCTTGATAAGGCTCTCCACAATCTCGGCGTACTTGTAGATCTGCTTGAACTTATGCTGCATGTCGGCAGTGATCTTGCCTTCTCGCGTCGTCAAGCCAAGCTGATACCACCACGGATTCGCCGGGTTGATGAGACGGACTTTCTGTTTGTCGTGCTCCAGGTTTTGTTCGCGGCATTCCTGCACCTTCTTGGTTTGAATGGTCGCCTTGCCCTTGGAAGATACCAACAGTGTGATATCCTCGTCGACGGTAAACAACACAGCATTCAAGAAACGATTGGGGAGCATCTCCTTCAGCATGTCAAGCATCTGCGTGGCATCATAGTTCTTCACCTCGTCGCGACGCTCGTAATGGTAAGTGAAGGCAAACAGGCGTTTCTCCTTTATTAATACGGGCTTCACATAAATGTTGCGCAAATCGTCATGCTTCAGCGCGGGCTTGCTCAACGTCATTTTCACTAATGTGCTTTGCTCCGCGGCATCCGCTATCCGGTTGAGGAATTTATCGAGGTTTTCCGACATGGTTAAATTATTAGGCAAATAAAGAACCTATACATCATTCCGGCAATGCCACGGCAGGCCAGCCATAGTCTTGCACCATCTTGACTGTAAGGTTGTGCTTTTTCACATAGTCAGCGATAAAGTGCAGTCTGACATCTTCGCGCTTCTCTTGATTACTGTTGAGCTCCCAAAAAGCATCAAAGTTATCGCCGAAAATCCTCTTGGCGCTTTCCATGTTACCGGCACCGTCCTCCACGGCATCGAAGCCAGTCACCTCAAAGCCCTTGTCAGTCTTCTTCAAGTGCATCAGTCCAGGATGGTTGCCGCCCGAAACGGTCTTCAACGTGTCGCCAGCGACGTTGTAGTTGAACACCCAAAAGTCGCCCCACATCAGAATATCATCCTTATTTGCATCGTTTGTGCTGATAATCATTGGGCAAGGGATGCAATGCTCAGCCTCAGCGTAATTCTTTCCAATCACGTTCACCAAGTAATCCTCAACGGTCGTAGCACACGCCACTGCATCCGGCACTTTGACTTCGACAGGAGTGTTTTCCACTTGGGTTTCCTTTGGCTCTTCTTTGGCTTTCTTGTTGCCACAGCCAACCAAACTAACGCCGCAAATCAGGATGGCGGCCATCATCCACATTTTCATAGTTTTCTTCATTTTATTAATTGATTTTACAATGATTCAATTGATTGTGCAAAGGTAAGGGTTATTCTCCAATTGGCAAAACTAATTCCACGGATTCACTTCTCCAGCCACTTCAAACCGAAGTTATAGAACACCATCGAGTAACCCAATGTGTCGCCGTCGGATTCCTCCACATAAAGGCCAATGCTATGGTCGGGCAGGATGCAGAGCGAAGAATAGGCCGCATCGTAAGGCACGATGCACTTGCTCATGGGCCAAGTCTGGCCTTCGTCGTAACTAACGTAGACTGTAACGTTCTTTCGGCTTTCAGCGCATGGCAAAGAATGCAGCAACACATTCTTTCCGCCTTCATTTTCAGTAGAATAACGGATAATATCTCCATTGCAAGCCGTGGCAACAAGGTCGGACCAAGCGGAGGTTTCGGGGCGCCAAGTGGTGCCACCGTCCTCGGAAATGTTGTACCACCGCTCGCCTTCGTGGCGGATGCTCATCAAGATGCGACCATCGGTCAATTCCACCACTTTGGCCTCGTCGCCATGCTGTGAGGCACGGCCTGAGATCTGCCACGTCTCGCCGTTGTCGTCGGAATAAACGGCATAGTTGCATGCGGCCCATTCCTCGGTGTCGCGTACGGCGAGAACGAACATGATACGACCCGTGGAGGTCAGCAGGCCGTTGCCCGAGGCGAAGAAGGCCGACCACCAAGTGCGGCTCACCTCGTTAAGGCACTTCGCGCCGTAGAGCTCATCGGTGATGTCCTTGGGTTCCGTCCAAGTCTGTCCGTTGTCGTAACTCCTTGCGATATAGGTATGAAGCGGGTTCTCGGGTCTCCCTTGCCAAAATCCACAGCCACCCACAAAAGCTGCCAAGAGGCCGCCTTCGTCGTTGGTACGCACCAAGGCGCAGTCGCCGAAACCCTTCCCCACCCCTTGACCTTCCATCAAGGTGTAAGGCTCGCTCCAAGTGCGACCGCCGTCAGTACTTCTATTAATAAGGATATCAATATCTTCGGGCAAGTCGATGTCGTTGTTTTTCCGCTTGTCGGTAGCGATAACAAGAGAGCCGTCCTTGGCCGTGATGATAGCGGGGATGCGATAGTTCTTTGAGTTGTAATCGCCTGGACGATAGATTACCGTCCGCAAACGGATGGAATCGGGTTCAGGCTCGGATGCTTCGACAGGTTGGCTTTTATTGCCGCACGAAGCCAGCGCAAAGCCTAATGCCATTACGAAAAGTGAAATTTGGTATTTCATAAGTGTAGTATTTAGGCCTCAAAAATACAAAATTCTCCGTCTCAACTCTGTGAAACGGAGAATTTTGAAGTTTTATGTTCAACCGAAGCTTACTGAACCATGACTTTCGCTGTCACTCCCCTACTCTCGCCTGTGGCTTTCAAGAAGTAAACGCCCTTTTGGCATTTTCCGAGGTCGAGGACGGAGTGGCCATCCATGCGGTTTTCATAGACCTTACGGCCTGTGATGTCGTAAACTTCCACGTTCCATTGGCCTTCACCGAGATTGAGGTTGAATGTGCCGTTGGAGGGATTGGGATAGACCATAACATTGGATTCCGACTCCTCAACTGCACTGATGCCATAACCGATTTCCGTTTGCGAAGGTGCCTCGCAACCGTCACTATAAACGGCCATGATGAAATACTCAGCTTCGGCCCCAACAGTAA
>JAEEGJ010009914.1_pt1 | contig 25150 bp, 20 predicted proteins | sample 8958761 | NCBI WGS metagenome assembly JAEEGJ01 (sample SAMN16246546, study PRJNA631951) | gut metagenome | biome: gut microbiome; feature: rumen; material: RS-attached | host: Bos | place: Iran: Karaj | collected 2018-10 | reverse complement strand
ACACCAAGTCGTCCGTCGAGGTAGTGAAGATCTGCACCCAGTATGCTCAAAAGGGTATGTTCAACATCTTCCTGGCCATCTTCTTCTTCGCACTCGGTTTTGCCTGCTTGGCATCGCCCGGTAGCGTTGGTGGAGCCAATGCCGTTTCGCTCTTCGTTTCCTATCTGATCTCGATCGCTCTGTTCGGTCTGTTCCAGGCCGTATTCATGGCTAACGCCGGCGGTAGCTGGGACAACAGTAAGAAAGTGGTTGAGGTTGACCTCGACCTCAAGGGAACCGACCTGCACGACGCTTCGGTTGTCGGTGACACTGTGGGTGATCCCTTCAAGGACACCTCATCGGTTTCGCTGAACCCCATCATCAAGTTTACCACCCTGTTCGGTCTGCTCGCTATGGAAATGGCTATCAGCGAGAACTTCCGCGAGTTTGCTCCCTGGGTAGGTATCATCTTCGTGATCGTGGCCATCTTCTTCGTTTGGCGCTCGTTCTACCGCATGCGCATCGACGACACCATCGAGAACATCCTCGACGCCTACAAGAAGTAAAAACTAGAAACTAGGGACTAGAAACTAGAAACTTAAAGGGCGCGAGCCCCCGTCAATATGCAAGGCGGCTGGACACCAGAAATGTCCAGCCGCCTGCTTCATTTTTTGGAATTCATTCAGCGAGGAAAGGTGGATCTTTAAGCAACTGCGTGGTAAAAGCCTTTACACGCAAGAACTCGTCATGATCACAGAGCAGGGTTGCCTGGTTGTCCTTATGGAAAATGACGTGATAACCCTTCTTGGCCTTGTGACCAGGACGATCCTCGGCATAGAATTGATGGTACACATCAATGCCTTCAAATAGCCCAGGTAAGGCTTTGGCATAATGGACTCTTTCTAGCACGACGTCCTTTAAATTCTGGATGGCGTCAAGCTCGCTGCGGGCTTCCTGAGAGGTGGAATCGTTGCCAAACTCCTCTTTGAAGTTTCTGGTGGTACGTTCCAGGTCGCGAAGGGCGACAAACGCATACGAGTCATAGATGACCATGTCGCTCGTCACAATGGACATATCGGTACTGATCGGCTCGTAACTTTTAGGGTTCTTGAGGTTGTTGATGATCATCTTTTGAACCTTTGGGAAACCTTTTTTCTCGATGTACGCCATCTTCTCACGGCCAAATTTCTCGATGAGCTCTGCACGTGACTGATGCTTGCAGCCAATGGTCAGCAACATCAACGCCATCATCGCCATCATCGGTAATGTCTTGATTTTCACCATGTCTAATAGTTATAAAAGTTAGTAAATTTGTAAGCTCTTTGTTGGGAGCAGCAATGCAACGTAGCGCATGCTCCTTGTTGAAAAAGCAAAAATACAAAAATTCCATGGTTTGCCAAATGCTTTTACCGATATTTGGCGCTGAAATGTCTTTGTACTCGTGGCCGTCTTCTTCGTATGGCGCTCGTTCTACAAGATGCGCATCGATGACACCATCGACAACATCCTCGACGCCGACAAGAAGTAGGAATCAGTAGAGACGCAAAATATTGCGTCTCTAGGTTGTAGACCGTTTTAGGGCTTAATTGCGAGCCCCCGTCAATAACGCCAAGGCGGCTGGACACCACAACGTCCAGCCGCCTTGCTATATTATTACCCAGTAATGTCGGATAAACTGAACCGATCAGAGGGCCAGACGAAGGCCATTGGCTGGGGCTTCAAACGTAGGGCTATAGTAGCGCCGGGACGATACACGGCACATCCTCGGCAATGAAAAGTCATAGCAGCCGCCACGGGTAACGCGATCTGTGCCGGTTTCAGGACCAACCGGATCAATCTGCGCATCACTGCTATAGGAGCCATACCAATCGCTGCACCACTCCATCACATTGCCCGACATATCATAAATGCCCAACTCATTAGGCTTTTTGGTGGCGACCGGCTTTGTTCCCTGGGGACTGTTGCCATCGTCATACCAAGCGACTTCGTCGATGTTGTTGCTGCCAGCGTATTTGTAGCCCTTGCTCTGTTTGCCGCCACGCGCAGCATATTCCCATTCGGCCTCGGTGGGCATACGGAACGTCTTTCCGGTGAGTTGGTTTAGTTTGGTAATGAATTCCTGGCATTCACTCCAGGATAGTTGATCAGCAGGAAGGAGCATGTCGCCAGTAAAATGGCTCCAGTTGTAGCCCATCACGGCCGTCCACAACTCTTGAGTCACTTCGGTCTGGCCGATACTGTAGCTAGACAAGGTCACTTGGTGAGCCGGTTTTTCACTATTGTAAGCGTCGTCACCCTGCTCAGGGGTAGCGCCCATTGTGAAGGTGCCGCCATCGACCTTGACCATTTTGAACTCCACGCCATTTGCGGTGAATGTCTCGATGCCCACTGACGTTGACGAATCGCCAAGGATGATATTGATGATTGCGTTAACATCGGCAATGTTGATCTCACCATCAGCATTGACATCTGCCGAAGTGTAGCTGCCACCGTCGCCCAGAATCATGGTGATTATTACATTCACGTCAGCGATATTGATCTCTCCGTCGCCGTTGACATCACCTTTAAGCCCACCAGTTCGAGAGATGATAATCTTGTCGGGACTTTGATGGTTGCCACAATAGATGCTATAGCCATAGGATGATGGTTCTAAATAGGCGTCTTCGGGGTAGGTGATAGCGCAGTTATTGAAGGTGATGCCATCGCCGATTCTGGCAACCTCGCCCATAATGGTGGCCTGCACATTGTCGAATGTCAGCGCGACACCATTGCCTTCAGCATTATTGGCTATTCCTTTGACGGTATTCAACGTGATATCCTGGATGGTCAAATGTGCGACAACAAGGAAAATGTCAATCCACGAGCTGTATGTGGAAAGGGTGCCATTGCCCTTGATGATCACATTCTTGGAGTTATAGCTGTCAATTGCGATAACCACATGGCCAGTAGTGGTCAATCTGCAATTTCCTTGAACAACGATGGTTGCATCGCTGGTGACACGAATGGGCCTGATGCCATCCTGGGGATTGTTGCTGCTGTACTCAATAACTGCATTGTACAAAGTGAGGGTATGGCTGGTCTCATTCCAAGTGACAGAGCCGCTCTTGATGTAAGGGCTGTCAAATCGGCCGTTCTCATCGGGATAAACACCACACACCGTGACTTGTGCGTTGGCGCCCAGGGCCGCTACAAGTGCTAGACATAATAGGAATAACTTTTTCATATCGTTATGTATTAATCGGTTAATAGACAAAACAATACTCGCTACGACGGCTCGCTGTCGAGGCGAGCGGTGTTTTTGATTATGCAAAGATAACAAAATTATTATGCTATACACACTTTTCTCTTTTGGATTTCAGTGATTTTGATCAACTGGTGCCGCTTGGAAATCTCCATCCCTTTTCGCTGTTCAAGGTGTTTCGTCTTGAATAGCCATTGAGCGCCAATGTTCCTGTCACATGTGAAAAGGTGTTCGTTTTTTGTGGTTCGTCTCGTTATGAAAGTCCGAGTGCAAGCGCCAAAAGAAAAAAATCACCATTTGTTGGTAAATAATCATACATTTTTGTTTGCCATGTCCCCAAAAAGGAGTATTTTTGTGGGTACTAAACAAACTTAGAATTTATAACCTTTAAACTATTTCTTTTATGGCAAAAATTCATGGAGCCGTAGTAGTGAATACGGAACGATGCAAGGGATGCCGCCTGTGTGTTGTGGCATGCCCATGCAATGTGCTGAACCTCAAAGAAAAAGAGGTGAATGACCGCGGATATCATTTCGCGTATATGGAGCAACCCGAGGCTTGTATCGGTTGCCAGAGTTGTGCACTTGTTTGCCCCGATGCCTGCATCGAGGTTTACCGCGTGACCGAGAAATAATAGTGACTAACCATTTAAACTCCTATCGAACAATATGAACGATAAAGTAACATTGATGAAGGGTAACGAAGCCCTCGCCATGGCTATGATTCGCTACGGCGCCGACGGATATTTCGGCTACCCGATCACTCCGCAGAGTGAGGTGCTTGAGAAACTCGAGGAAGAAATGCCTTGGGAGACTACTGGTATGGTTGTGCTGCAGGCCGAGAGTGAGGTCGCTGCCATCAACATGGTTTATGGTGGCGCAATGACCGGCAAGGCCGTCTGCACCTCTACTTCCAGCCCTGGTTTCAGCCTCATGCAGGAGGGTGTGTCCTATCTCGCAGCCAGCGAGGTTCCCGCTCTGTTGATCAACGTGCAGCGCGGTGGCCCCGGTCTGGGTACTATCCATGCTTCGCAGGCCGACTACTTCCAGGCTTGCAAGGGTGGCGGTCACGGTGACTATCACATGATCGTTCTCGCTCCCAGCAGTGTTCAGGAGATGGCCGACATGGTCGCCCTGGGCTTTGACCTGGCATTCAAGTATCGCTGCGTGTCGATGATCCTGGCTGATGGTACCATCGGTCAGCTCATGGAGAAGGTCGTGCTGCCCGAGCAGCGTCCGCGCCGTACCGACGACGAAATCCGCGAGCAGTGCCCGTGGGCCGTTAACGGCCGCAAGGGCATGCGTCCCAGCAACGTCGTTACCAGCCTTGAGCTCGACGACGACAAGATGGAGGAGAACAACTGGCGCTTCCAGGCTTGCTACCGCGAGATCGAGAAGAACGAGACCCGTTGCGAGCTCATTGACACCGAGGACTGCGACTATCTGATCACCGCTTTCGGCACCACCGCCCGCGTCGCCATGAAGACGATGGAACTGGCCCGCGCCGAGGGTATCAAGGTGGGTATGTTCCGTCCCATCACTCTGTGGCCCTTCCCCGAGAAGCAACTGCGCGAGGCCGCCAAGAACGTCAAGGGCATCCTGTGCGTTGAGCTCAACGCCGGCCAGATGGTCGAGGATGTGAAGCTTGCCGTTGAATGCAAGATGCCGGTTGAGCACTATGGCCGTTTCGGTGGCAACGTGCCCACCCCCGACGAGCTGCTGAACGTACTTAAAGAGAAACTCATTAACAAGTAAATAACGCAATGGAACTTAACGATATCATTAAACCTGAGAATAAGGTCTATGCTGAGCCTAAATTATTGAATAGGGTTCATATGCACTATTGCCCTGGTTGCAGCCATGGCGTTGTACACAAACTCGTTGCCCAGGTCATCGAGGAAATGGGTGTTGCTGAGAAGACCGTAGGCGTTTCGCCCGTTGGTTGCGCCGTATTTGCCTACAACTACATCGACGTTGACTGGGAAGAGGCTCCCCACGGCCGTGCTACCGCACTGGCTACCGCTGTTAAGCGCCTGTGGCCCGAGAACCTCGTGTTCACCTATCAGGGCGACGGTGACTTCTCGGCTATCGGTACCTGCGAGTCGATTCACGCTTGCAACCGTGGCGAGAACATCGTCATCATCTTCATCAACAATGCTATCTACGGTATGACCGGTGGACAGATGGCTCCCACGACCCTGCTGGGTCAGAAGACCGCTACTTGCCCCTACGGCCGCCGTCCGGACCTCAACGGCTATCCCCTGGCCATCACTCCGCTGCTGGCTCAACTCGACGGTACCTGCTACGTGACCCGTCAGAGCGTTCACACGCCCGCCAACGTACGCAAGGCCAAAGCCGCCCTGAAGAAAGCATTTGAGAACAGCATCAACTGCAAGGGCACTTCGGTTGTCGAGATCGTCAGCGCCTGCAACACCGGTTGGAAGCTCACTCCCGAGAAGGCCAACAAGTGGATGGAAGAGAATATGTTCGCCAAGTATCCCCTGGGAGACTTGAAGGACTTGAAAGATGGTATTCAACGCTAAAATTTAGAAGACACTATGATTAATGAAATAGTTATTGCCGGTTTCGGCGGACAGGGTGTGTTGTCAATGGGTAAGATCCTTGCCTATTCTGGTCTGATGGAGGACAAGGAAGTCTGCTGGCTGCCCTCTTATGGTCCCGAACAGCGTGGCGGTACCGCCAACGTGACTGTTATCGTGAGCGATGAGCGCATCAGCTCGCCCGTGCTCAACACCTATGATGTGGTGGTTGTCCTCAACCAGCAGTCTCTCGACAAATTCGAGAGCAAGGTAAAGCCCGGTGGCATCCTGATGTATGACACCTATGGCATCCACAAGAAACCCACCCGCACCGACATCAAGATTTATCCGATTGATGCTACCGAGAAGTCTATCGAGATGAAGAACTCCAAGACCTTCAACATGATCGTCCTGGGTTCGATGCTCAAGGTACGCCCCATGGTCACCATCGAGAGCGTGCTCAAGGCCCTCAAGAAGACCCTTCCCGAGCGCCACTGGCACCTCATCCCCCTCAACGAGGAGGCCCTGAAGGAAGGCGGCAACCTCATCAAGGAATAAACCCTTATAATTTTAATAAAAAAGCGGTTGACCATTCGGTCAACCGCTTTTTACGTTATATCCGTTATGTCCGTTATATCCGTTTACCGGATGGCGATTTTCCAGGCGTTGCGGCTGGTGGCGGTCTTCAACAGGTAGATGCCGCGGGGCAACTCGATGACCATGTCGTCCTGCAGGTTGTCGATGTCGCGCACGAGGCGTCCTGCCATGTCATAGATGACGGCGCGGCCCACGTCCTCGCTGCACTTGATGAGGATGCCGCCTTCCATCGAGAGCACCTGCAGCGGCTTCTCGGCCTCGAGGCCGGTAAGGCCGCTCATGTCGATGGTGATCACGTTGGACGGCTCGCTCGTGTAGCCCAACCGGTAGGACTGCACCTGGTAGGTGTGCGTCTCGCCGGGCATGCGGTCGTCAAAAGTGTAGCTCGTGATGTCGGCATTGTCGGTAGTGAACGTCTCGGTGCGGGTCTCTCCGGTGCTCTTGTTATAGACTGTGCGCGTGATGATGTAGTAGTCCACCTCCTCGGTGGCAGCGCGCCAGTTGGCGATATAGATGTTGTCGTGGATATCGGTTGCGGGCAACGCTACCAGGCGGCTCAGGGTGGGGATGGGCAGGCAACGAGCGCGTAGCTCGACACCCACGCTGCCAACGAGGCCGCCGTCCGAGATGAGCAGTCGTGACGTATGGTCGCCTGTCGCGGTGGGGGTATAGGTGATCTTCAGGGGATAACCCTCGGGGCTGTTGGCCACGGTGCGGCTCACGCTGCTCACGGGGATGCTGAACATCTCGTAATCATAACGGTAAACCTGAACCGACAGCGGGTTGTTCAGGCCCATTCCCTTGATATACAGGGTGTAGTCGATAGACTTGCCGATGGCCACCTCGCCAAAGTCGAGCACTGTGCCCTGGGTGGGCGTGATGAGCACGGGATCACCGGTGTAGGTTGTTGTGTCGGTGCTGGTTCCGGCTTCGCTCAGGTAGAAGACCTCGCCCTGACGGTTGCCCCAGATGAACTCAAACAACTGAGGGATGTCGATGAACGGGTTGCGGTTGTTCTGGTAATGCTGCACGGCCTCGTTGCGGTCAACCTCCTTGTCGCTCACGGCATCGTTGCGTGCCCAGCGGCACAGCAGTTCGATCGACCAGTCGTTGAGGGACTTCCAGGTGCTGTTGTTGAGCATGTAGGTGTATTTCCAGTGATAGTGCTGGTAGGCACATGCCATGTAGAAATAGGTGCGGGCAAAGTCTCCCTTGTAGCGGTCGTCGGGCTCAAACACGGCATAGCTGCCGCCACCCTGGCCTGACTTGGGCGAACCCACCTTGGTCACGCCATTGTCAAACGACGGGTTTGACACCTCTCCCAGCGGAAAATTTGACTTGGCCATGTTGGCTTCGCCGTCGGCCGGGTACAGGTGGTTGATGTCGGTGTAGCCGGCATAGCCCTGGTCCTCGTTGTAACCGCCCCACCAGCTCTTGGGCAGGGAGTGTTCCTTGTGCATGCCGTACACGCCGCTCGTGCCGCCCCTGAAGTAGTAGGTGATGTCGCTGTACATGTCCCACACCTTGCTCTTGTCCTCGGGCCGGCAGTCGGTCGCTGCAAAGTAAATCCACAGACTCCCGTAGCTGAAAGTCGTGTGTTGCTGCACCAGTTCATGGATGGCGTCTTTCAGCGCTTGTCCGCTCTTGCCGTCCAGCGAGCTGTAGTAGCCCGCGGGGATGCTGGCGGTGGCACACAGGCTGGCCATGGCCAGCACGGCAGCAGCGGTGATTCGGTATAGTCTATTGCGTATCATTGTTGCGTGAATTAGGTTGATTGTGAGCCACAAAGGTAGTGAAAAGATTTTACTTCTTAGTTGTTGGTCTTTAGTTTTTAGTGATTTCTCGGTCTATTCAGCGTCGTCGGCCGCTTCCCGCCAGTTGATGAGATAGACGCGGTCACGGGCGCGGGTCATCGCGGTGTAGAGCCAGCGGTAGAAGTCCATCGACTGCATCGCGTCGGGCATGATGCCGCCCATGTCGATGAACACGTTGCGCCACTGGCCGCCCTGGGCCTTGTGGCACGTCACGGCGTAGGCATACTTGACCTGTAACGCGTTGAAGTAGGGGTGCTCCTTCAGCGCCTTGTAGCGGGTGCGCTTGTCGCCCGTCAGCTCGTTCCACACCTCGTTGAACAGGCGTTCGCTCTGTTCGCGGTCCAGTGCGGGCGTGTCGCTCAGCAGGCAGTCCACCACGATTTTGCAGTCCATTTCCACTCCGTCGTGATCGGGGAACTCGACGGTGACGTTGGCAAAGCGCAAGCCGTAGCGGTGTTCGATGTCGCCCCACACGCGCCTCACGCGGCACACGTCGCCGTTGGCGATGAAGTCCATCTGCTCATAGTCGCGTGCCCAGTAGTAGTTGTTCTTGGCCACCAGCAGCATGTCGTCGTTTACGAGCAGGTCCTCGCGGTAGAGAATCGAGTTGCGGATGCCCATGTTGAACAGCGTCGCCCGCTTGTTGCTGCGTGTCACGACGATGGTCTCGCCCATGCCGTCGCGGTCATAGCAGTCGCTGATGGTCTCCAGCAGGAACTCACTCGACACGGCTTGAATGTCGTCCATGCCTTCCAGTTCAAAATGCGGTCGGCCCAGCGCGCCGTCTTCCATCGCCTGCCGCAATAGCGTGGCGTTGTGCAGGATGCCGCTTTCCTCGGCTTGGCGGGCAATCTGTCGCAGGAATACGCCGTAGGTCGTCAGCCCCATCGACCGCAATATCTCGTCGTCGAGGGCGGGGCTCACCAGCTGACCCACCGGCGGCAGCTGGGCATTGTCGCCCATGAGCACCAGTTTGCAGCCCAAGCCGTTGTAGACGTATCCGATGAGATCCTCGAGCAAGCGTCCGCTGCCGAATATCGACCCGTCGCTGGCATTGCTGATCATCGAAGCCTCATCCACGATAAACACCGTGCTCGTGTGCTTGTTCTCGGCCAGACCGAAAGCGTCGATGCCGTAGCCCTGCTGGCGGTAGATTTTGCGGTGGATAGTGTAGGCCGGATGGCCTGAATAGTCGCTGAAGATGTGCGCTGCACGCCCCGTCGGCGCCATCAGCACCGACTTCACACCCTGCTGGTGCAGCGCCTTGACGATGGCACCCGTGAGCGACGTCTTGCCGGTTCCCGCGTAGCCGCCCAAGATAAACACCGACCGCTCGGGGGCATACAGCAGGAAATGCGCCAGCGCCACGATCACCAGCATCTGGTCATCGTTAGGGTCGTAGGGCAGCCAGCGCAGCACATCCACGGCCAGCTGTTTCACTCGCGGGTCCTGATGGTTTGCGCCTCCTGTATGGTTGTATGTCTGCAGTCTGTTGTCGTTGTTCATCGCCACAAAAATAACAAAAAATGTGTGTTTTGTTGTTGTTTTCCGCCAAATTGTATTACCTTTGCCCCGCATTTGACGAAAGGAGTGATGCTCGAGTGGCTGAAGAGGCACGCCTGGAAAGCGTGTATACGTCAAAAGCGTATCCCGAGTTCGAATCTCGGTCACTCCGCAAAAAAAGGACGACAAACTGTCGTCCTTTTTTGTGTTACAGGGGTTTGCTGATTGTCAGAAGGTGTATTTCAGGCCCAGAACGGTGACGGACTGGTTGAAGTCTTCAATGATCTGGAAACGCTCCTCGCTGAAGAAGTAGAGCCTGTCCTGGATGCGGTATTCGGCACCCACACCCACGTTGGCACCACAGCGACCCTTATTGGCGTCTTCCAAAATGCCGTCGTACTTGTAGTTGGCATAAGTGAAGCCTAGCAGCGGGTAGATGGCGAAGGAGCTGCTGGTGGGGATGACGTAGTGCAGATTGACGTTGGCGTTGATGGCGCTCACGCCGTCGTTCTTGAAGTAGTACATGAACTCGGGGGCGATGCGGAAGCGGTTCACGGGTTCTACCTGCAGCTGCAGGCCGAGACCTGCCATGGAGTTCTTGGACGCATAGGCGAACTGAGCGCCTAAAGAGATGTTACCCTTCTCGGCGCTGGCGCCCAGGGCAGTTGCGATGGCCAATACGGCCAGAAAGATAAATTTTTTCATTCTCGTAAATTATTAGTTGTTAGTTGTTTGGGGATTTCTTAGATAGGATATCTATGGCGGCGTCAAGTATGGCATCATGACTGCGGTCATCCTCGTTCATGTCGATGCGGAGGTCTGGGGCGACACCGAACTCGGTGAGCTGTCCCTGGGCGTCCATGATGGGACAGGACGAGAAACGCACGCGCCAGCCATTGGGCAACTCGCTGGTGAAGGGCAGTCCGCAGCCGCCACCTGTTGTGTCCCCAACGATGGTGACTTGGTCGAGCGACTTCATGATAGATACAAAATTATTGGTGGCGCTGAAAGAACCGCGGTTGGCCAGCACGACGACGGGCTTGAGGTAGTGGATGTGGTTCTTGGTCGGCTCGAAGTAGTAGGCATAGGGCTCTGAAAAATCGTTGTGGCCCGGTCCTGTCTTGTGGCAGATGTAGCCCGCGAGAGTCTTCTCTTTGATAAAGCGCGAGACAAGGGTCTCGACGTTGGTGAGCAGGCCGCCGCCGTTGTCACGCACGTCGATAATGAGACCGTCGGCGGTGCTCAAGTAGCTGAGGATGAGGTCCAGATTGCCCTCGCCGATGTCCGACGAGAAGGAACCGTAGTACATATAGCCGAAATTGCCGGGCAGTATCTGGTACTTGATGCCCGAGGCCAGTTTGTAGTCGAAGTTCAGGTAGTGCTCGTCGATGAGGCGTTCATCGTAGTTGACCGGCCACTGTTCCCAAATCCAATATCGTGACACGTCGTGGCTGGCGATGAGGTTGGTGTGGCCGTCACGCAGTTCCTTGAGCATGTCGCCGCAGACGTCAAACAGTTCCCTGTCGGTCATCTCGTTGGAAACCAGTGCGCGGTAACGCTGGTGCACCTCGTTCCAGTTGACTTGCTTGTAGTCAAAGAAGCTGTAGTGCTCGTCCATAATGGACCACAGCGCCTCGAAGTTGCCCACCTGGTCGTGCTCGAACTCATCCTTCTCGGCACAACCCACCAGCAACAAAACCGCTAAACAATATATTAATAACCTCTTCATTTTTTTAACTACGAATTTCGCGAATTAAACTAATTTTTGGCATCCGCACATCTTTATTATTTCGAATTTCACTAATGTCATTTGTGCTACTTGTTGATGTTGCAAAAACGTTCAGTTTTTAAACTAGTTTCTCATAAATCGCGTAGTTCGTTTAATTCGTTACAATTGAATGCGGATGCCTAATTCGTGATATTCGTGTAATTTGTAGTTAATATTATAAGCTGATGCCGAGGACTACGGAGTGGGTGACGTCGTGGACGTGGAGGTGGTTGACGGTCCAGTGCTCGAGGCGGTTGCGATAACCCAAGCGCAGTGTGGTCTTACCCATCTGGAGGTCGGCACCCAGGTAGTTGGTCATGTCCAGGCGGTTGCCCCACCATCCCAAGTGGGCCAGATTCTTGTGGTTGCCGAGGTAAATCTCGTAGTAGCTCTCGTCATACTCGGGAGCGAAGAACACTCCTGCCACGGGCAACTGCAGCTGGTATCGCAGTGTGATGGGTTTGCGCCCCAGACGGGTGTTGAACCAGGCCATTCCCGCCGTACCAAGATTCCAGTGGGCCCTGACGGTGACGGGATTGTTGCTGTTGACGGCGTCATAGACGATGCCGGCGCGCAACTGCGTCATGGGGCCGGCCGAGAAGCCCAGCCGTGGGTGTATCACCCCCATCCAGGCGCGCTGCATGTTGAAGGAGATGTCGCCCATGAGTTTGTGGAGGTCATTGTTCTGGGCAGGGTTCTCGACATAGTTGTAGTCGGCGCCCACACCCAGTTGCCACAGCCACCTGTCGCGGTTGGTCCAGCGCGTGGCCTCGATGGAGAGACCCAAATCGAAGCCGTCATAAGTGATGGGCGTGAGGTAACTGTCGTGCACCGACGCATAGCCCACATCAAGCATCAACACCGATTGCGACTCCTGCCCCCCAGCACTTAACACGCCAAAAACTACTAATAATATTAATATTCTCCTCGTCATTAACTACAAATTTCACGAATTAAGCTAATTATTGGCATCCGCAAACTTAATTATTTCGAATTTAACTAATGGCATCAGCACTACTTGTTGGTGTTGCAAAAACGTTCAGTTTTTAAACTGGTCTCACCAAAATTAGCAAGAATTCCAAGTTGATAGCCAGTCGCTTTCAGATAGTTGATAATTTGTGCTTTCTCAATATCTGATAATCTGTTGAGAACCTTCAACTCCACAATAATCTTATCATAACATACAAAATCAGCGATATAATCTTGTTGTAGAGGAATACCTTTATAGAAGATCTTCAGATTGGCTTCTCTCTTAAAGGGAATTCCTTTAGCAATGAATTCGCGCTCTAGTGCTTCTTGGTAGACTTTCTCCAAAAAGCCGCATCCCAGTTCACGATGAACAGTCATCATGCATCCAATGATATCGTATGATTCTTTAGGATAGATGATCATAGATCATGCAGTTTGTTTAATTCGTAATAATTGAATGCGGATGCCTCATTAGTAAAATTCGCGTAATTCGTAGTTTATTAATCGTCGAAGGGGATGCGCTGCTGGCCGGTGAAGCTGTCGAGGACTTCGTCCTGGCTGATGCCGTCGGCGGGCGAGGTATCATCGCCTGTCTCGTCGGTTTCGGCCACGGTGGGCGTCTGTTCTTCGACGGGTGCCGGCTCGCGCGGCTCAATCTCGGTGATGGTGTCCACTTGCCAGTTGGTCACGCGGCGGCCCTTGGCCTTGAAGGTCTTGACGCCGATAAACTCCTCGGCATCAATGATAAACGGCTCGCGGTGAGCATCGTCACCACCCATCTTGACCTCGAAGCGTGGGCAAGGCTCGTCGCTGAGCAAAAGTAACTTGGACTCGGGGTTGGCACCGATGAAGCTCTGCTTCTTGGTGTTGTCCTCGAGGGTGAAGCGCTTGACGTAGGGGTGACCCTGGTCGGCATCGTCGAGCACGGCGGTCCACACCTTGCCTGGAACATACTTCTCGATGCGCAGGATGCCCTCGTCGTAGTGGTTGCTGGCCTCGGTGCTCGTGGTGTAGAATTCGCCCGTCTTCATCACTACCAGGATGCGGTCGTCGCCGCCAAACAGGCCCAGCGAGCGGCCGTGCTTCTCGTAGTTGATGCGCAGGATATCCGGGTCGAACCATACCTCGCGGTCGCCCAGCGTCGACTGGCCTGCCTCCTTGAGCGAGATGCGGTGCACCTCGTTCTTGGTGACGATGTTGCCGCGGGCCTGCTTGCCCTTGATGGCCAGGTCGGCCAGGTTGACGTCAAACTGCAGGATCTTGAGCCTGAACTTAGGCTTGAGGGTGATGCGCAGCACCTCGGCCTCGCCATTGGGATTGGCCGTGAACCACACGACCTTGCTGCCCGGCTTGCCCATGGTGATGTCATACTCCTTGTCGCGGGTGATGCCCGTAACGGCAAAGCGTTTCATGTAGGTCGTGCCGCCGCGTCCGTCCTGATAGAGGACGTTGTAGATGGTGCGGTCGTCGCCCTTCTTGAACACGTTCAGGTAGATGATGTTCTTGCCCACGTAGATCTTGTCGGCGACCTTGGTGACCTTGAACTTGCCGTCCTTGTAGAAGATGATGATATCGTCGATGTCCGAGCAGTTGCACACGAACTCGTCCTTCTTCAGGCCCGTGCCGATGAAGCCGTCGGCGCGGTTGATATAGAGTTTCTGGTTGGCCTCGGCGACCTTGCTGGCCACGATGGTGTCAAACTCGCGGATGACCGTGCGGCGCGGATATTTGGCGCCGTATTTGGTCTTCAGGCCCTCGAACCACTCGATGGTGTACTCGGTGAGGTGTTCCAGCTTGTTGTCGATGTCCTCGACGCGCTCCTTGAGACGTGCGATATTCTCGTCGGCCTTGTCGCTGTTGTACTTGATGATGCGCTTCATCGGGATTTCCAGCAGGCGCAACAGGTCGTCCTGGGTGATCTCGCGATAGAACTGGGGCTTGAACGGCTTCAAGCGCTTGTCGATGTGCTTGAGGGCACGTTCCTGGTCCTTGGCGTTCTCAAATTCCTTGTCCTTGTAGATGCGCTCCTCGATGAAGATTTTCTCCAGCGACACGTTGTGCAGCATCTCCATGGTCTCGCCGCGCGTGATCTGGAGTTCCTGGCGCAGGATGTCGCGCGTGCGGTCCACGCTGTAGCGCAGCACGTCGCTCACGGTGAGGAACTGTGGTTTCTGGTCCTTGATGACGCAGCAGTTGGGCCAGATGGAGATTTCGCAGTCGGTGAAGGCATACAGGGCATCGATGGCGATGTCGCTGCTCGTGCCGGCCTGCAGCGAGACGATAATCTCGGCAGTAGCGCTCGTGTTGTCCTCGACCTTGCGGATCTTGATCTTGCCGCGCTCGCCGGCCTTGAGGATGCTCTCGATGACGGTACCGGTGGTCTTGCCGTAGGGCACATCCTTGACCAGCAGCGTCTTGTTGTCGAGTTTTTCGATTTTGGCACGCACGCGCACATAGCCGCCGCGCTCACCATCGTTATAGTGGCTCACGTCGATGTAGCCGCCCGTCTGGAAGTCGGGATAGAGGTGGAATTCCTCGCCGCGCAGGTAGTGCACAGCGGCATCGATTACCTCGTTGAAGTTGTGCGGCAGGATTTTGCACGACAGACCTACTGCGATGCCCTCGGCGCCCTGGGTGAGCAGCAAGGGGAACTTGGCGGGCAGCGTGAGCGGCTCGCGCTTGCGGCCGTCATAAGACAGGCCCCAGTCGGTGACCTTGGCGTTATAGACCGCATCAAGGGCGAATTCGCTCAGGCGGGCCTCGATGTAACGGCCTGCAGCCGCACCGTCGCCGGTGAGGATGTTACCCCAGTTACCCTGGGTGTCGATGAGCAGCTCCTTTTGTCCCAGCTGGACCAGCGCACTGTAGATCGAGGCGTCGCCATGGGGGTGATACTGCATCGTCAGACCCACGATGTTGGCCACCTTGTTGAAGTGGCCGTCGTCGGCCTCCTTCATGGCGTGCATGATGCGTCGCTGCACGGGCTTGAAGCCGTCCTCGATGTGAGGCACGGCGCGCTCGAGAATTACATAGGAGGCATAGTCGAGAAACCAGTTCTCGTACATGCCGCTCAGTTGCAGTTTCTTATCTTTAGGCACCTGGTAGGAGGAATGGGCCTGCGGTTCGCCGCCACCGTCCCCGTCAGGGGCTCCGGCGCCAGCGCCGTTAGCGTTGTCTTGGGCATCGCCCTCGATAGGCTCTTGAGCATCCATGCCTTCCAGTTCGTCGTCGTCTTTCTTCATATAAAATCAGGGTTTTAACTTGCAAAGATACAAAAAATCCTCGACACATGAGCCACGTGTCGAGGATTTTGAGCAAATATACTACCTAAAGCCGCATTACAGCGCCAGTCTCATGCCAATGCCATAGCTGCGGTAAGTGGGGGAGAACGAGTTGCGGAACGACACGCGGCAGAACCATTCGTCAAAGTACCAGCTGCCGCCGCGATAAACGCGCGCCGTGCCGTTGGCGGGTCCTGTGGGGTCGGTGAGCGCATTGCTGCTGTAATCACCATACCAGTCCTGGCACCACTCGTGCACGTTGCCGCTCATGTCATAGAGCATCAGTTCATTGGGGGCTCTTGTTGCCACGTTGTGGGGCCCATGGTGCCCTGTTCCTCTCAGTTCCCAGGATTCGTTATAGGAATACCAGGCTACGCTCGTCGGGTCGTTACCTCCGGCATACTTGTAGCCCATACTCTCGTTGCCGCCCCGTGCCGCAAACTCCCACTCGGCCTCGGTGGGCAGGCGGAATGCCATGCCGGTAAGGCTGTTCAAGGTAGCGATGAAGATTTGGCAGTCTTCCCATGAGACGCTTTCGACGGGCTGTTGGGGACCACCGAAATAACTGGGATTGTCATTCATGACCGCATGCCACAGAGCCTGCGTCACTTCGGTCTGTGCGATGTAGAACGATGACAATGTCACTTGATGCACGGGCCGTTCACGTCCGTTGCCGTCACTGCCCTGCTCGCTGGTGGCGCCCATCATGAACGAGCCGCCCTCGACAGGTATCATGACAAATGTCACGTCACCCACGGTAATCTCCTTTTCTTCGGGTTCATCGGGCGGAAATACCACTCCGCCCAGCAGATAGTCGATGAGCATGGTCACGTCAGCAATGTTGATGGCGCCGTCCCTATTCACGTCAGCACTGGCTGGGTCGACTTCAAGGCCTGGTGACAGCAGGTAATCGATCAGGCTGGTCACATCGGCGATATTGACCTCACCATCCCCGTTCATGTCACCCCGCAGGCTGCCAGTCGCTGCAGTCGAGGACAACGGCCAAGCCAGCATCAGGAGCATTGACAAGATGAAAATACTGTTTCCAAAGATATGTTTCATTCTCAATCTAGGATTGTAATCAGTTGACACGTAGGGTTTTCTTGGCGCTGCGGCTGTTGTTGCTGTGAGTGGTCACCTCGATGTTGACACCGTCGAAAGGACGGCTGCTCTCGTGGCCATTCAAGTTGTAATAGCGCACCTTGACTTTGTCGCTCGTGGCAGATGTTGGTGCCACGGGTACCTCCTCGACCGATGTTATGGGGTCATAGCCCTCGTCTTCGATGGGCTCAAGGTAGAAGGAGCGCAGGGGCTCGTAGCCCAGTTCCTCCATCAGTTCGTCCCATGCCCCGGGCAGTTCGACTGCCACGGTCGACATGGCGCCACCGGGCATCGTCTGTATCTTGTTGCGTGAGGGGTCGCCAGTGATGATGAACGCCGTCTCGCCTTTAACCATCGTGGGAATGGTCATCATCTGGGCGTTGTCGTTGGCATACCATTCGGGCGTGTTGGTCATCTCGGCATCTTCCTCATCCTGCAGTTGTTCCATGTATTCCTCGAGCGAAGTGTGGTCGGGGTTGATGGCACTTCCCGGATTGGCGTAGTAGTGGGCATAGGCTCGCTCGTATAACGGACGGCGGGCCGTGGCGATGAGTTGGTCCTCGAGGTTGTCAACCGTGCCGTAGGTATCCTTGAGGTGTGCTGCGACCTCCTCGGTCATGAGGATGGCGCGATGGGTGTATTGCACGCCGCTGCCCAAGGCCAGCTGGCAACGTTCGGTGATGTCCCAAGCCAGCAGTTGCATGATTTTCTCGCCATCGGTGGTGGCAGGGGGCATGTTGTTGCCCCACAACAGGGTCGAGGCTGCTGTGATGGCGCTTTCGTTCAAATCCAGTCCTTGGCGCACGTGATAGGGGTTCCAACCCACGCGCAGGCAAGCCTCGTCATCCTCGGCCAGGCACCATGACACAGGGTAGCCGAAAGTGCCCATGCGATCCTGTTTCACGTAATATCCCGCCAGATTGAGCATCGCCAAGTTGAGGAAGCGGCCGATGGCGATGTTGGCCTGCTCGTTGATCTGTCCCTGACCGTGGTCCAGGCCCAGTTGGCGTGCCACGGGGCCGTTGGCCCAGCAGTAGGGAATCCAGGCATGTGTGCTGCCTAGCGTGCGCCGGAATTCGCCCGAAGTCATCGCCTTGGTCAAGGCAATCAACAATGGCATGTATTCAGGCTTGCAACCGGCCATCACACCGTTGACGGCCACATGCCATACCAGCGTTGAGCGGTAAGATGGTGACAGCACGGCAATGGTGCGGTTCCAGCGGTAGTCGGTATATTTCATGAATTCCTGCACGCGGTCCAGCGTGGGCGGGATGATGAGCATACCGTCGCTCCACAGCATATCCTTGTAAAACTCGTTCACCTCGTCGATTGTGCCGCTGAAGACAGGCGCTTGCGGATCGGCGGGCTCCAGTTGCTGGTTATCTATGATTTCTTGGGCTGTAATCGGCGTTGTGGCCATTTCCAGGATTTGTGGCCAGAGCACTTCGCGTGTGTTCTGCTTGAGTTCCTCCTCGGTGTGCGAGGCAAAGGCGCCGGGATAGACCGCAACGCGCAACACTGGAAGACCATTGTTGCGGGCGGTGGTTTTGGCTTGTGTGTCAAATCCGGGAGCCGCAATCATCACCGACGGGATGCCGATGTATTCGGCGGCGATGCAGTTGCCGGTCTCTTTGGGCGTGCAGATGCCGCATCCACCGTTACCCGAGATGACGAGGTCAACACCGTAATCCTGCAACCGCTGTTGGAAGCGTTCCACCTGCGGTTTGCGCACTCTGGGGCCGGGAAACAGGCCCGCCGAGCCGATCTCGTTCAGGACATAGACGGTAGCCGTCGGGAACCATTCCTGGATAATTCTTTTGAGCTCCACATGGGTGATACTGGCCATGAATGAGCCTCCCACCAGGGCGATGGTCTTGCCGTCGAGGGTCTCCAGTCGGGGAGCCAGTTCAATCATCTCGACCGATGACTGTCCCACAGGCGACAGCACGTCATAGTTGCCTGCCACCGAATCTCCGCCGCAGTCCCCACTAGGGTCGCAAGTTTGACTTTGGACACTCGGGGCTAGCAATAACATGCTCGTGAAGAGCAGTAAAATTCGTAAGGTCTTGTGTAGCATAACAGATATTTTTTGAGGTTTTTACATTTTCAAAGATGCAGATAACTGTCGAAAGTTAAATGCCAAGGCAAAAAATTGTTCCCGCGATTTAACTTTTGTACTTTTGTCTCATCATTATATCGCATGACAACCATGACCGACGACAGTGCGTTGCAAGAGATGCTCCACGACCCCGTTCGCCGCGACCAGGGGTTCAGGGTGCTCATGAAGCAGTACGGGCAAGCGCTCTACTGGCACATTCGCCGCATTGTTGTGGGGCATGACGATGCCGAGGACGTCATGCAGGAGACCTGCATCAGGGTCTTGAACGGCATCGCCTCGTTCAAGGGCGACGGTCCGTTGGCGACCTGGCTCTACCGCGTCGCCACAAACGAAGCCTTGCAGCACTTGCGGCGGCAGACGCACCTGTTTCAGAGCATCGACTCTCTGAATGGCACCCTCACGGCAAAACTGCAAGCCGAGTCGTCGCTCGATGGCAACGAGGCCGCAATGCTCTTCCAGCAGGCTCTGCTCGCCTTGCCCACGCAGCAGCGCATCGCGTTCAACCTGCGCTACTACGATGAGTTGAGCTATGAGGAAATAGCGCGCATCACCGGCAAGTCGGTGAACACGTTAAAGACCAATTACCATTATGCCACCCAAAAGGTGAAAAGTTACATCACTGAACATTTGACGAGATGAAAGACTTATTGAACGACATAGGCAAGAAGATGCCCTTCAGCGAGAGTCAGGAGTATCTCGACGGCCTGATAGACCGCACAACAGAGCAGGCCGTCAAGCGCCATGCTGTGTCAGGGGGCAAGCGCCCTTGGGGGGTGATGGCCGCATCGGCCGCAGCCGTGGCTTTGCTGCTCGTCAGCATCGGCCTTTCGGTCATGAACAACGAAAGCCAGCGCCCGGCCGTGTCGCTCCAGGGCCAGAGCCCCATCGACGAGTTCCTGGGCTCCCTGACCGACGAGGAGGTGGCCCAACTGCCCTATATTGAGATTGAAGAAATCCCAGAGTATTAAATCCGACAGAACGATGAAAACGACAAGATACCTATTGATAACGATGGTCATGGCTTTAGTCACTTTGAGCTCGATGGCTACTGACAATAATGCCAATTCCCTCAACGAGCGGTTTTATAAGGCCAAGTTGCGGGAAATGGTCTATAGGCTTCACATCACCACCGAGCAGCAAAAGAAGTTCGAGCCCATGTACCGAGCCTATTGCGAGGAAATGACCGCATTGTGGAACGAGCGCAAGAAACCCATCAAGCCCAGCACGAGCACCGATGCGGCGGCCATGGCCAAGCGCAAGATGGAGATGCAGCAGCGAGCCCAGGGCATTCGCATGAAGTACATCGACAAATTTGCCACCGTGCTCAATGCCCGTCAGATAGACCGCTTCTTTGACGTGGAATCAGCTATTCAAAAGAAACTCAAGGAACGCCGCGAACAAGCCCGCAGCCAATAAGTACAAGCATCATTGATATCAAAAAATGCCGACAAGGAATCGTTTTTCCTTGCCGGCATTCTGATTACTTCCGTCTTCAGACCTAAAGCCTAAAACCTAAGCATCAATAGTTCTCGGCCTTGATCTGGAAGTAGGCCTGAGGATGGTTGCACACGGGGCACATCTCGGGGGCCTTCTTGCCGATGACCACGTGGCCGCAGTTGCTGCACTGCCAGATGGTGTCACCGTCGCGCGAGAACACGATGCCCTCCTTGATGTTGTTCAACAGCTTCAGGTAGCGCTCCTCGTGCAGCTTCTCGATGGCGGCAACGCCTTCCATCTGCTCGGCAATCTCGATAAAGCCTTCCTCGCGGGCTTCCTCGGCCATGCGCTTGTACATGTCGGTCCACTCAAAGTTCTCGCCGGCGGCAGCGTCCTCCAGGTTCTCGATGGTACCCTTCACGGCGCCACCCTGCAGGTGCTTGAACCACAGCTTGGCGTGCTCCTTCTCCTGGTTGGCTGTCTCCTCAAAGATGGCGGCAATCTGCACATAGCCGTCCTTCTTGGCCTTGGAGGCGTAGTAGGTGTACTTGTTACGGGCCTGTGATTCGCCAGCAAAAGCTTCCATCAGGTTTTTCTCAGTCTTGGTTCCTTTTAATTCCTTCATTGTGATAGTGTTATTAGTTGATAATGCTTGATTTGTGCCCACAAATTTAGCTAAAAAACCGCACAACACCAAAATAACAGCCACTTTTCCTCTCGCCCGCCCACGTTTTTAATGCTAATTAATCCAATATCAACGAATTGCGCGAACATCGTATCAATCCCGTCAGCCAGGCCTCAAAAAAAAGTAAGAGGGCGTGTCATAATTCGCCTCAGGATTTTCAATCGGCCTTCGGCCGAAAAATTAAACAAAATTATTAATTAAATCAAAATATATATTTATTTTGTTCAATTTATTTACAAATTTTGTTTAATTTCTCCGTGCGTAGCACGGATATAAATGCAAGCTTGATTTATGACACACCGACTTAGTAAGAAGTTGCTTAGTAAGAACCTTCTTAGTAAGAACTTTCTTACTAAAAAAGTCACTTTCAATGATTCCCTTTTCAAGCTATGGCTTAAACGCCAACGTTACTACAGTTGATGCCACAACATCATCAGCTCCTCTGCCGTGTCCTTGATAATACCTCGTTTGTTATCTATCATGAGAATTATAGAGGTATTTTCATGGTGAGATATTGTCATCCGAACAGTCTTATATTTTCACTATGATGAAACAAAAGGCCCACCGAGTTCATCGGTGAGCCAACATGACTGTAATAAAGTATTCTGGTTTAGAACTCTTTTTGCAACTCAACAAGGATTATCTTGCCGTTCTCGATGATTATTCGCCTGATAGAATGTAGTCGATGATGGCGTTGACGTCGGCGATGTTGACCTCGCCATCGCCGTTGATGTCACCAACCAGTGTACCGTCATCATCACCGGGAGAATGGCCGTGTCCGCCGCCACCGCCGTTTATGATAATATGGATCACATTGTTGACATCGGCAATGTTGACCTCGCCGTCACCATTCACGTCTCCCATGATGATATCTTCCACAATCTGTTCGAAATACGGATACCAGTTCTCGTCAGCCCGGTAGGCATCAGCCGTCCCCTGCATCACATGAAGCGTACGACCAGAGTAATCCCTATCATACAAATAGAATTGTTCATACCCGCTCGATACTCTCGAGAGATCAGCAATGTAGCAATACACATCCGTCAGTCCTGTGCACCCGTAGAATGCCCCGTAACTGATAGCAGTTACCGAGTTGGGGATGACGATGCTGGTCAGACCAGTGCAGCCAGAGAACGCCTTGTTACCGATAGCAGTTACCGAGTTGGGGATGACGATGCTGGTCAGACCAGTGCAGCCATAGAACGCCCAGAAACCGATAGAAGTTACCGAGTTGGGGATAATCGTGTTCTTGCAGCCAAAAATTAAAGTATTAGAGGCGGTCTCAATAATTGCATTGGAGTTGTTGCGCGAATCATATTTTGGATTGCCATTTTCTACCACGATGCTGGTCAGGCCAGTGCAGTTCTCGAACGCCCCATAATCGATAGAAGTTACCGAGTTGGAAATGACGATGCTGGTCAGACCAGTGCAGCCATAGAACGCCTGGTAACTGATAGAAGTGACCGAGTTGGGGATATCGATGCTGGTCAAACCAGTGCAGCCATAGAACGCCTCGTAACCGATCTTAGTTACCGAGTTGGGGATGACGATACTGGTCAGACCTGTGCAGCCAGAGAACGTCCAATCATCGATAGAAGTTACCGAGTTAGAGATGACGATACTGGTCAGGCCCGAGCAGTGAAAGAAGGCCCTTTCACCGATACCAGTTACCGAGTTGGGGATGACGATGCTAGTCAGACCAGAACAATCCTCAAACGCCCTGGGACCGATAGAAATTAACGAGCTGGGAATGTCGACGCTGGTCAGGCCAGTGCAAGCCTGGAACGCAGATTCGCCGATAGCAGTTACCGAGTTGGGGATGACGATGCTGGTCAGACCAGTGCAATTCTTAAACGCAGATTCACCGACATAAGTAACCGAGTTGGGGATGACGATGCTGGTCAGAGCAGTGCAACCATAGAATGCCCCGTTACCGATAGCAGTCACCGAGTTTGGGATGACGATGTTGGTCAGATTAGTGCAGTCAGCGAACGTCCAATCACTAATAGAAATTACCGAGTTGGGAATGTCGACGCTAGTCAGGCCCTTACATTCCCCGAACGCACTATTACCGATAGAAATTACCGAGTTAGGGATGTCGATGTTGGTCAACTTATCGCAGTCATAGAACGCATAGTTGCCGATAGCAGTTACTGAGTTGGGGATGACGATGCTGGTCAGCCCACTGCAGCCGTAGAACGCATAGTCACTGATCTCAGTTAACGAGTCGGGGATGACGATGCTGGTCAGCCCACTGCAGAAAGCGAACGCCCAGTCACCGATAGTAGTTACCGAGTTGGGAATATCGATGCTGGTCAGACGCTTGCAGTTTCCGAACGCCCAGTCACCAATAGTAGTTACCGAGTTGGGGATGACGATACTGGTCAGGCTAGTGCAGTCCTGGAACGTCACATCCTCGATAGCAGTTACCGAGTTGGGGATGACGATGCTGGTCAGGCCCGAGCAGCTTCCGAACGCCCTGAGACCGATCTCAGTCACTGAGTTGGGGATGACTATGCTGGTCAGGCCAGTGCAGGCCTCGAACGCCCTGGAACTGATATAAGTTACCGAGTTGGGGATGTCGATGCTGGTCAGACCATGACATTTAGAGAACGCCGCGAAACCGATCCCAGTTACCGAGTTGGGGATGTCAATACTAGTCAGACCAACACAATTATCGAACGCTTGGGCACCGATAGCAGTTACCGGGTAGGTGGTTCCATTGTAGGTGACGGTGGCCGGGATGACGACAGAGCCTGAATACCAATGCTCATTGTCAAATTGATTTCCTTTGAAGGTCACAACGGCCCTGTTGCCATTGATCTTGTAATAGATGCCATCGACCTCGAAGTCGTGGGCCATTGGAGACAGACTGCTCATGAGCAGCGCCATCAGCACTGCAATTCTCGCCAGGCGAGACGAAAAACAAGATTTAGTTTTAATCGTATTCATAGCGTTATATGATTTATTGTTATTATTTCTTTATCGTGGCAAAAGTATCGAATGCGGTTCTTCCCATCAATACCCATTTGGGTGTTTCTGCTCTATATTATGATTGAGGGTCACAGCGTGGTAAACGGTCACTGCAAAGTTACTGTAAATAATTGGATTCTTGATGAAAAACGGGCTTCATTGTGACTTCATTTTGGCCACTTTAAACCACTGATTATCAGGTGCCAAAAAAATAAAAAGTTCATTTTGGGATAATTCGGGCCGCTGAAACCGAAATTGTTGCCAAAAAATGAAGTAATTTTGTGAGTAGAAAACTACGAATTACGCGTATTTTACTAATTTGGCATCCGCGTTCAATTGCTACGAACCTTTAGCTCGGCGAAGCCAATTTAACCAATAACTGAACGACGAACCTCACGCTCGGCGAAGCCAATTTCGCTAATTAGATAATAAAACAACAATAAATACAATAAAAACAATCAAATATAATTGGCAATGACACTTTGTATTTATTGTACTTGTACTTATTGTTTTCCTTTTTTATAAAATATGAGATTAAGATATATCGCTTTTACCGCATTAATAGTTGTTCTCGCTCTGGCGTTGGCCTGCTGCAACGGGGGCGGTGATACCACCAGTATGCGTGAGCTATCGGCCATCGACTCGCTGTTGTCAAAGGCTCGCCAGTATGAATTGGCGCAGCATCGTTTGGATTCTCTCCATCCGGGCGAGTTCAACCAGGCCGAGCGGGCCTATTACAGCCTGCTGCTCACCCAATCACATTACAAGAACTATATCGATGACACGACCGATGCCGTAATCAACGAGGCGGTGGACTACTATGAGCACCACGGCGACCGCGAGAAATACACCCGTTCCCTGCTCTATCGAGGCTGTGTCTATCAGATGATGGGCGATGCCGAAAAGGCGATAGCGTCCTATAAGGATGCCGAGAACGCGGCCGAAGATGGTGACCTGGAGAACAAAGCCTTCGCCAAGCTGCGATTGGCGACCCTCTATGCCGACAATTCAAACTATGCCGACCTGAAGATCAGGAAATACAAGGAGGCCCTTGACCTGTACAACCAGCTGGGCGACAAGCACTATCAGATTGTGTGTCTGACCGACATGGGCGGTTATTACCGCAGTTTGCCCGATAAACGCG
>JAEEGJ010009913.1_pt1 | contig 25151 bp, 19 predicted proteins | sample 8958761 | NCBI WGS metagenome assembly JAEEGJ01 (sample SAMN16246546, study PRJNA631951) | gut metagenome | biome: gut microbiome; feature: rumen; material: RS-attached | host: Bos | place: Iran: Karaj | collected 2018-10 | reverse complement strand
CCGCCGTTGGTGGTGCCTTTGACGATGACGTTGGCACCGATGATGCCGTCGCCGAATTCGTCACGTACTACACCTGTCACGGTGCTCTGTGCAAATGCTGTCACTGCAGAGAGTAGGAATGCTGCCAGCGAGAGCAGCGATCTCTTGAACTGTGAAAAACTGTGCTTCATTGTAATACTATTATTTATTTGGGTTTGCTTCGTGGTATGATTATCAGGAAAGGTTTCCTGCGTGATGCCATTATTTCTGAAATGGCGCTGCAAAGATAGGGCTATAATCCAGCTTTTCCAAGGGCTGGGAGTTTTTTGGGAGTGGGGTTGGTAAATCTTTTAGTTGATAATCAGTTGTTTGCATTTTGAAAAGATTGGAAATTAGGGAGTGGGTAAAAACGTACAAAAATAGTCTTTTCTTTGCTTTCTGTCTTATAAAAACCCTTTTCTGATAATTGAGACAGACTCCCTTTCTCTGAATCATTGAACGTGTCAAATCATTCATTCACAGCCCAATCGTTTCGCTATCCTGCTCCTTGTTTGTTCCCGGCTATTACTTATGATATTTTAAAGATGTATCTTTGCTCCGTCAAACGAATCACATTTTGTCAAATCCTAAATACGTAATTCACAATGAAGCAATCTACACTTCTTCTTTCCGCCCTTCTGACACTGACGGCATGTCAGAAAGAGACTACAACTGACCTCGACCCAAGCCAGCAGCACATCTGGTGGAAGGAGGCCGTCGTCTATCAGATTTATCCCCGCAGCTATGCCGACAGCGATGGCGATGGCGTGGGCGATCTGCGCGGCATCATCCAGCATCTCGACTACATCCAAAGTCTCGGTGTCGATGTCGTCTGGCTCAATCCGATATTCCCGTCTCCCAATGACGACAATGGTTATGACGTGAGCGACTACACGGCTATCATGAGCGACTTCGGCACGATGCAGGATTTCGACGAGCTGCTTGCTGGCCTGCATCAGCGTGGCATTCGGCTTATCCTCGATCTGGTGGTCAATCATTCGAGCGATGAACATCCCTGGTTCCAGGAGTCACGAAAAAGCCGCAACAATCCTTATCGAAACTATTACCACTGGTGGCCGGCCGAAAAGGGCAACCCTCCCCATCGCCATAGCGACATGGATCCCGACCTTAGTGCCTGGCGTTACGATTCGCTTACTAATGCCTATTATCTTCATTATTTCAGTCGCAAGCAGCCCGACCTGAACTGGGAGAATCCCCGAATGCGACAGGATTTTTATCAGGGTATGCGTTTCTGGCTCGATAAGGGCATCGATGGATACCGCATCGATGCAGCCTCCTATTGTTCGAAGGACACGCTCTTCCCCGAGATCGATTTCACGCGCTATAAGAGTTTCGGCGATTACTATTGTCATGGACCACATCTCCATGACTATCTGCAGGAGATGTATCGGGAGGTGCTCGGCAGGTATGACTGCATGACAGTGGGCGAGGGGAACCCTTGGATCAATACGCTCGACTTCACCGATGCGCGTCGCAAGGAGTTCAATATGTTCTATGTCAATGCCAACGACGTTGTGCCTAAACAGATGCCCGATGGCTCTTCCCTTGTCCCTTCCGATGTAAAGATGCACGCCTTGCGTTCGTTCTATACCAGCCAGGACAGTTTGTTACACGATGCCGGTTGGCCCACGGTCATTCTCGGCAACCATGACCTGCCTCGTATGCAGAGTTATTGGGGCGATGATTCAACGCCCGAACTTGCCCGTCTTTCGAGTCAGGCACTCATCACCTTCCTGATGACCATGCGTGGCACGGTGTTCTTCTATGGTGGCGACGAAATTGGCATGAACAATGTGCGTTTTGAGCATATTGAGGACTACAACGACATCGTAACCCGCAGCTATTATGCCAATATACTTAGCACAAAGGGCGCTTCTGCCGCAGCTGACTATCTGGAGCAGCAAAAGCGTGAGGGACGCGACAACGCCCGTACCCCGATGCAATGGTCTTCGGAGCCACAGGCAGGTTTCACAACCGGCTCCACCTCGTGGCTCAAGGTCAATCCCAATTACTCACAGGTCAATGTAGCTGCCCAGGAGACCGACAGCGTCTCCGTGCTGCAATATTTCCGCAAGGCTTGCGCTCTTCGACATGCCTATAAGCCGACGCTCGTCTATGGAGATTATTCCCTTGTCGATTCCCGGAATCCGACTGTCTTCAGTTACTTGCGTACCGGCAATGACAAACGCATCCTCGTGGTCATCAACTTTTCAGCCTCGCCAGCTACGGCCGATGCCACCTTGCTAAAGGATGCAAGCCCTTGTGTCTTGCTCGATAATTATTTCGACAACCAGGGCTTGCAGGTTTCGGACGGGAAACTCAGTCTTCGTCCTTGGCAGGCCCAGGTTATCCTGCTTTAAGTCGCTTTGCTTGATAAAAATCGGGGCAATTCTTCTTTTGAAACGAGGAAAGATAGGTTTTGGGCGTATTTTTTTGGATAAAATTTTGAGAAATCGGAATTATTAGGTATTTTTGCAGCAAAAATAATTATTCATTGTTAATTGTTAATTAAAATACCTCCATGTTATCCAAAAAGATTCTTCTGCCCATCGTGGCAATCTGCGGGCTCTCGATGAGCGCCTCGTTCCAGTCGTGTGAAACACTTGGCCAACTTGGCGGCGAAATGACGGCAGAGCAGCGCCAGCAGCTGATCTCCGGCCTGCTCATCGATGGTATGACGACGCTCTCGCGTGGTGGCGACAGCATCTCGGCACTGGCAGGTGCCTGGGTCGCAGCAGGCGATGGCGTCAAAGACACGGTCATCTTCACCTCCGACGGCCAGTACATGCAGCACTATGCCAGCGACTCGCTCGACTATGTTGAGAAGGGTACCTACGTCTATTACATCTCGTTCCGTCAGGTGCTGGTCGATGCCAATGCGCTCTACAACTGCCTCACCCGCAAACAGGTCAAGTGGGAGCAAAGGTACATCTACAATGCGAAACTGATGAACCTGAGCAACACGGCGGGCATCAACACGCTTACCCTCGAGCAACTCGACAACGATCCCTCGTCGGCTACCTATGGCCAGGTGGTGGGTGCCACGCAGTATAGTGCCCTCAAGGTGGCCGCGAATACCGGTGCTCAGAATACTCCAAGTAGTCGGAGTACTCAGAATACACGGAGTAATCTGAATAATCAGAAAACTCCGACTACTCCAAAAACTCCGACTACTCCGAGAACTCAGACCACCAAAAAGGTGATTCGCCTTCGTTAATCGAAGAAGTCGAGCGTCCAGCTGTCCCTCCATTCGACCACGGGCACGTCGTTCTCGAATGTGATGGGCAGCCAGATGTAACGGGCATCGCTGGGATGTCTGGGGCGCCAGATGTCGGCCATGAAGATAAACGCATCCTGCTTGCCTTCGACGGGCAGGATGTAGGTGCTTTGTCCCAGGAAGGTGAGCTCGGCCTTCGGACCCCGGCAGGGATTGGGATGCTGTGTCCAAGGTCCCCAGATGCTGGGGGCAGAGAACATACGAGCCTCGTTGGGGGCCCAGCCTGTGCATCCGCTCGTAATCATCCAATAGGTGTTTCCGCGACGGAAGAGGGCTGGGGCCTCGTTGTGTCCGGCCGGTGCCACACGGACGTAGCGACCAGTGTGGGCGGTGTAGTCGTCGGTCAGTTCGGCAATCTGCAGCGTCAGGTTGTCCTCGCTGGCGAAGATGTGGTAAGCACGTCCGTCGGTATCGACATAGACGGTCTGGTCACGTGCCATCTGCCCGGCAGGTAGGTCATGGCGTCCGTCGTTGTGTGCCTTGGCATCACGCACCACGAAGAGTCCGCGATCGATAGCCTCGTACCACGTCGGGGTCCACCATTTCTCAACACTTTTGGCAGGGATAGCTTCAACAGCTGCGACATCCTTTTCGCTCATTCCGAGCGGATAGAGTCCTGGGTTGACGCGTCCCGAACGCAGGAAGGTGAAGGGACCTGTTGGCGAGTTGCTCACAGCCACACCGTAGCGTGCCTGTGCATAGCCCTGCCCCTTCAATTCCAGATGGAACCACATCACGAACTTCTTAGTCGTGGGGCAATAGATTACCTTTGGACGTTCGAGCACACAACCGCGCTCGATGTCGTGTCCTGGTTCATCGACCACCGAAAGGGCCACGCCTTCGTACTTCCAGTCGGTTAGGTTCGGCGACGAATAGCAGGTCACACCCACGTAGGCCGAACTTGTGGTGTCGGCCTTGTGTTCGCCGTACCAATAGTAGATGTCCTCGTAGGCCATCACGCCGCCGCCATGGGCATTGATGTGCTCGCCACGGTCGTCGGGCCAGATCTCACCCGAGGCAATGGGTTTTGCGGGGGTTGATGGGTTTGAGGGGTTTGTGCATGCCGCAAGAAGGGCGATGACGGCATATGCTCCAAGAATCAGTTTTGCTCTCATCGTGTGTCTGATTTTGTGTTTACCATTTTTAAGTTTGGGGCAAAGATAGCAATTTTTCTCCTATTTCCAAACAGTTTGCAGAGAATATACCATTTTTTGCCTCGAAATAGGCGTTTTTTCGAAAAAAGAATGTACCTTTGCACACGAATCATTTCTGAATAGACCAAGAACCGCAACGTCCTCATCATCCTTGTGGCCGCCGTGCTGATCGAACTTTTCTCGGCGGTCCAGTACTACACGGCGCATGGCCTGGTGGAGGAACAGCTCGACTATCGTGCCGAAAACGAAATCCGCATCAAGGCCATCGTCATCAAGGGCATCCTCAACCTCCAGGAATCCACCCTGCGCGAGCACCTCTGGGACATTGACCGCAACCGGACGAATCCCGATTCGATGATGGCAGCAACCGCCCGTATCATCTCCCATTCGCAACATGCCGTGGGCAGCTTCATTGCCTTCAGACCCTTTTTCTATCCGCAGAAAGGCCGGCTGTTCGAACCTTACGCCTTTCGCGAAGGACAAGACATCCGCGTGACCGACCTGTGCCAGAACGGGGAGCACGACTACACGCAGCATCCCGCCTATCGGCAGGTGGAACGCGATGGGAAGCCTTTGTGGAGCGATCCCTACCAGTATGCTACCGATTCGACCGAAACGAAACTGGCCACCTACTCCTATCCGCTCACCGACAGCGAAGGGCGCTTCGTCGCCATCTGCGGCATCGACCTGATGCTCGAGCAGATTGGCGACACGCTCAATGCGCTCCATACCTATCCCTCGTCGTTCGACCTGCTGCTGACCGAGTCGGGTCAGGTCATCTCGGGCCCGCCCACCGACCATCCCAATACACACGATGTGGAACAGGTGGTGCGCCTGATCGGCGACAGCACGGCAATACGCAAGTCGAGCCAGAGCGGACGTTCGAAGGTTATTGCATTCGAAAGCGAGCAGACAGGTGAGCGTGCCTACATCTATTTTGCATTCATGAAGGGCGAACCCCATTGGCAGGTTGCAGTGGTGTGCTATGATGACGAGGTCTATGGAGACCTGTATCTGATGCGCCTCAAGGTGGCACTCTTTATGTTGCTGGGCTTTGCCCTGCTGGGCTTCATCATCCATCGTTCGGTGCGCAGCGACAGGCGCTGGCCTTTCGTCAGGCCCATCAGCAGCTTCAAAATGCAGCCGCCTACCTGCTCCTGTGCCAGGCTTTGCGCGAAGGCTATGGCATCGAGGAGAAGCCTGTCTTCGATTATGGTCCAAAAGGGAAACCCTTCCTAAAAGACCATCCCAACGTGCATTTCAACCTGAGCCATTGCCGCGAAGCCGTCATCTGCGTGACCAATGATAGTCCCGTTGGCGTCGATATCGAATGTGTGAGTGCCTACGACGAAGAGGTGGCCCGCTATGCGATGAACGACGACGAACTGGAGCAGATACATCGTTCTCCCCGTCCCGACGTGGCCTTCACCCGCCTTTGGACGCGCAAGGAAGCCGTCCTCAAATGCTCTGGCCAGGGTCTTGTCAGCCAAACTGAGCTCCGCAACATCCTTCTCTCCAATACCCTTTCTCTCCTCACGGTCGAAAGTCCTGACCTTCGCTATGTGTATAGCATATGTATAGATGGATTTTAAGGGATTTGAAGGGATTCTAAGGGATTTTAAGGGACGTATGTTTTTTGGCCCCCTTTTTCCTACAGGCGCTTCTCTCGGACGTGACCGAACGGAAACAAGGTATCGTCCCCAAATATCCCTTCATATCCCCAAATATCCCTTACTATCCCCAAACATCCCTTCATATCCCCAAAATAATCCTCCTCTCATGCAAGGAATCGGAAGGTCATGCATTTAAAAGGCAGAAACTCTAAAAAACTATCGATTATGCAGACCAAACTCACACGCTTCCATCTGGCAGGCATTTCCTTGCTGGCCATCCTGTTCTTCCTGTCGTCGTGCTCCAGAATCGACGATCATTATGCACCTTCCTACGAAGAAGAATACAGCAAATCGTCCGATGATGCAGAACCTTCGAGTGGCGAAGACGACGGCCCGTCTTCCAACGTAAACACCCAGGCCGGCATCGTCACCGCAGGCGAATGGTGTGACCTGACGCATTGGGGATTCTGGTCGAAGCTCATGCTGGGCGAAGATTTCTCCTCCATGAGCGACTACTGGTCCTTCTACACCAACAACCGCATCGCCGTCCGGGTGACCGACGAACGGGGCAATGCCCTCGCGGGAGTCAACGTCAAGCTTTTGCGGGAAGGCGAAGGCGCAGGCACCATTTGGGAAACCATCACCGACAATCGGGGCGAAGCCGAATGCTGGCTGGGCATGTTCCAGCAGACCTCGGCAACATCCCAAAAGCTGCGTATCAGCCTGAACGGCAAGACGATGGACGGGCATCCACAGATCTGTCCATTGGACTCTCTGCTCCAGTCGGTGCTCGTCAACACGTATGTCCTTCGCAGGGCCACGGCGCCCGTCCTGCAGGCCGATATCGCCTTCATCGTCGATGCCACTGGTTCCATGGCCGACGAAATCAGCTTCCTCAAGCAGGACCTCGTCGATATCATCGGCAAGGTGAAGTCTGTACGCGAGGACATGACCATCCGCACCGCAGCCCTGTTCTATCGTGACGAGGGCGACGACTACCTCACGCGCCATCAGAACTTCACCGACGATGTTCGGCAGACGGCCAGCTTCGTACGGCAACAGGATGCCGATGGTGGGGGCGACTATCCCGAAGCCGTGCATACCGCGCTCGAAAGGATGCTGCAGGATCTGTCGTGGAGCGAAACAGCCCGCACACGTATCGCGTTCCTGGTGCTCGATGCGCCCGCCCATCATGAGAGCGAAGTCATCCGTTCGCTGCAGAGCTCCATCCTAAGCTGCGCCCGTCGGGGCATCAAGGTCATCCCCGTGGCAGCCAGTGGCGTGGACAAGAACACCGAGTTCATGCTTCGCTACTTCGCCGATGCCACAGGCGGCACCTACGTCTTCCTCACCGACCACAGCGGGGTAGGCAACAGCCACATCGCAGCCTCGGTCGGCGATTACGAGGTCGAGCAGCTCAACAACCTCCTCATCCGTCTCATCAGGTACTACACCGAATAGGTATTTTCATACTTGCAACGAGGTTGACACCTGAAGAAGCCTCACGCTGCATTCGGTTTATTGGTAATTATCGGATATTATCACCCAATGGCCTTCCTTCCGACCTCCTTCACGAGCAAGGACTCCCAATGATTGAAGCTCTGAAATATACCTTTGGAGAGTGCGGAACCTGATGTCTGTCTTTTGCGCCAACTCACTTGTCGTAAGATGAGGATTCTGTTTTAGTTCGGAAATAATATTTTTTTGAATTTCAGATAGTTCTTTTACGCCATCTTTTACGCCATCTTTTACGCCATCCTTGTTCAACGCAACTGTGTCTGCGATAAAATCTGGGTGGCAAGGAATGTCTATCAGAAAGTAAGTTCGTTCTTCATCTGTTTCAATAGTAGCCGCCGGTGATCCGTTATCACGCAGTTCTTCCTGTATGGTTGGTATGCCCGTCGCTCTTCCCTCGGTGAGATCCAGCTCTTTCAGGAACTCACCAAGTCTGCGATTGCGGTAGCGACGAGAACGGAGGGATAGCCCCTTTCGGATAGCTTCAATGGGTATGGTATGGTTCGGCCCGGAAAAACTAAGTATTGAGATTCGTTCCGGTTCAATGGTTATCTCTACTGGTTCCCCAATCGTCCAATCTCTATGATATAGGCTATTCACCACTGCTTCCTCAAGGGCTTGATAGGGGTAGTTGTAGAATGTGATAGATTCTGCTCTATCCTTTGGCTTCACGATCTGTTTCTTGATAACGTTGGTACGCAGATAACCGAGTGTCTCCTTTATCATGGATGGCACACTACCTCTGATAGGGTCTATCTCAATTAGGTTGTTTGGATTCTTTTCACGTCCTTCAGGGAAGAATACTATTTCTATATGTGCCTGTCGGAAAAAACGTTCAGGATACTCAGAAAACATCATGGCTGCAACGTTCTTGATACGCTTTCCTTCTGGTACAGGTTCCAGTAAGTCCATTTGCTCCAACACATCTTCCATGTGGTCGGTCAGTGATATATCGGCAAGGCTGCTCTTTACCTTCACCAGGTAGTCGTGAAGGAGCAAAGGCGAAATGTCCATCAACTTTATATCGTCATTGCCACGGTCATCGAAGGGCATACGGTTTGCAAGGTTCAGCAATTCTCGTTCGTATTCGTCCTTGGGGACGATGCTGCTGCTATTATAACGAATGTAGTAGTTATATGTTTTCTGCTTCGCCGTAATTTGGTCTGGCACTTTATAAGGCCGACGTTCGCCCGATGTCACCTTTATAATAAGGATTGTTCTTCCATCTACCTCCTCGATATAGAGACGGGGTTGGAAATATGGATGAATCAGATTGTTATAACCAACCATTTCCTTCTCTATCGGTTCTATTTGATCGGGATTAATGCCCGCTACAGGACGGATGGCGCGTCCGTTCTCTTCTTGTACTCCAATAACAATATAGCCTCCTCCAGTCTCATCAAAATCATTGGCAAAAGCACAGATGGTGCGGTATATGGCATCAGGATTCCACCCGGTCTTATATTCTAAGCGGTTACCTTCTACGGCTCGACCGCTCAATAGCTCTTCAATGTTTATCGGAAGTCTCATATCTATTCAGGTTCTTTTATAGAAATAATCTTTGGTGGGACAAAGTTTTCAGTTGACGCGGCAAAGATACAAATAAAAACTGAGAAAAACACACATTTTAGTGTTTTTTTCAATTGCGGATACTTTTTTGTCTGCGGTTTTTTATGAGCACCCCTTCTTATGTCCCCTTTTCTCCCTCTCTCCCTTTCAATTCTACCTATTTCAAGCCAATGGATACGCTTTTCTCTTGTCATTATTTGGAAATTTGCCGCAAAAGGCGTATCTTTGCCGCAGTTTTTCAACCAATCGAATATGCAAAGACAGGATATACGAATCGTATTCATGGGCACGCCCGATTTTGCGGTGCCCACCCTCGATGCGCTGGTGACGGGCGGCTATCATGTGGTTGGCGTCATCACGATGCCCGACAAGCCTGCCGGACGAGGCCACAAGGTGCAATACAGCCCGGTCAAGCAGTATGCGCTCGACCACGATCTCCCGCTCCTCCAGCCCGAAAAGCTTAAGGACGAGGCGTTCCTCGAAGCCCTGCGTGCCTGGCAGGCCGACCTGCAGATTGTCGTCGCCTTCCGCATGCTGCCCGAAGTGGTATGGGCAATGCCCCGCTTGGGCACGTTCAACCTCCATGCCGCGCTGCTCCCGCAGTATCGTGGGGCCGCTCCCCTCAACTGGGCAGTCATCAATGGCGACAGCGTCACGGGAGCCACCACCTTCTTCCTCGACCATCAGATCGACACGGGCCGCATCATCCTCAAGGAGTCGCTCCCGATTGGCCCCGAAGAGAATGTGGGTTCGCTGCACGACCGTATGATGGAGATGGGCAAGGGACTGGTCACGCGCACCGTCGATCTCTTGCTCGAAGCCGATGGCGACCTCAGCCGTGTGCCCACCATCGACCAGGCGACGCTCCTCGACGACCTGAAGGCATCGACCGGCATCGACGAACTGCGTCCTGCACCCAAGATCTTCAAGGAGACCTGTGAACTGCATTTCGACCAGCCTGTGCGCAGCCTGCACAACCTGGTGCGCGGCCTCTCGCCCTATCCTGCTGCCTGGACCACCCTCGCGGGCCTCTCGCCGGTCAAGGTGTTCCGCACGCGCATCGTCAGCGAAGGCACTCCCCAGCCTGCCGAAGCCATCGGTCAGCTCCATACCGACAATCGCAGCTACATCCAGGTCACCTGTGCCGACGGCATCCTTTCGCTCGAAGAGCTCCAGCTCCCTGGCAAGAAGCGCATGGATGTCCGCGCCCTCCTCAATGGGTTTAGGTTTTGAATCGCCCCGCCCCCAATCATTGTTAATTGTTAATTATTAATTGTTAATTGAGCGTGATCTCCGTCATCCTCCCCGTCTATAACGCAGCGGCCTACCTGCCAGCCTGCCTCGACTCGGTGTTAGCGCAAACCCATCGTGACATCGAGGTTATCGTCGTCGATGATGGCTCGACCGATGGGAGCGGGGAAGTTTGCGACGACTATGCCTGCCGCGATGCTCGTGTCACGGTGCTGCATCAGTCAAACGGAGGTCCTTCAGCCGCCCGCAACAGGGCCTTGGAGGAGGCACGGGGCGAATACGTTGCCTTTATCGACAGCGACGACGTCGTCCATCATCGCTATCTCGAAGTGCTCCTCGCCGCGCTCGAACAGCAGCACGCCGACATCGTCCAGTCGCCCTATCAGCTTGTTCCTGCCTCGCAGCGCAGCGCCTACGATCCGGCACACCTCGCCCAACCCCTTCCCACAACCTATCCGACCCGCGTGCTGACCTCCTCCGAAGCGATGTTCGCCATGCTCTATCAGCAGGGCACCGCCGACTCTTCGCCCTGCAAGCTCTTTCGACGCTCCCTTTTCGAAGGGCTGCGTTTCCCCTTGGTCTATCGAGTCTATGAGGACCTCTACTTGATGGCGCAGGTCTATCCGCGCATCCAGCGCATGGTATGGATTGATGTCCCCATGTACTTCTATTTCAAGCAGGACAGCGGCACGCTCAACAGCCTCTCCATCCGTCGAAACGATGCCTTCGAGGTGCTCGAAACCCTTGAGGCGCAGTTTCTGGTCACAGGAAAGCCCGACTATGTCCGAGCCGTTCGCGAACGTCGCCTGAGCGTAGCCTTCAACATCCTCCGCCTCCTGTCGCGACAGCCGCACACCGATGCCAACAAGGCCATGGCCCATCGCTGCTGGCAGCACATCAAGGCCCTCCGTACCGAAAGCATCCGCGACTCCCATGCCCGCTTCAAGAACCGTCTCACCGCCGCCCTTTCCTACCTCTTGATGAGGTAGGCAACCCCTCCTAACCCCGTTCTTGTGGCAGCCATCCTTGGCTGCCCTCACCCCCCCTCTTAACCCCGTGTCCGTCATAACCCTCACCCCGTCCCTCCTGGCCAAAGCATGCAGCCAGCTTTCCCACCGCGTCAAGGCGGAGGGATGTTGTCCGTCTGTCCTCATCGGCATCCAGCAGGGTGGAGCCGAAGTGGCGAAGCTGATGAAGGAAGACTTCCCCGACGCCGCTTACTGCGAAGTACGTCTGTCCCGTCCCGACACCCCGCAGAAGAGTCAGGGGTGGAAGCATCGTCTGCTGTATTACATGCCTATCTGGCTCTGCAACTATTTGCGTGCCGTCGAAAGCCGCGTCAACGAATGGCAAAGCAAAGGGAAGGAGCCCGTGCGTCTCGGCGAGATCCGTTTGCCCGATGACATCGCGTCCATCCTCAACTCCTCAAACCCTTCAAACCCCTCGAACTCCTTAACCCCCTCAAACCTCTCGAACTCCTCAAACTCCTCAAACCCTCCCTTGGTCCTCCTCATCGACGATGCCATCGACACGGGCGCAACCATCCAGCAGGCTCGTCGTCAGTTATTGAAGCAATTCCCCAACATCACCCTTCGTGTCGCCGTCATCACCGTCACCACTCCTCATCCCATCTGCGATGCCGACTTCTGCCTCTATCACAATCGCACCCTCTGTCGCTTCCCCTGGTCCAACGACTATCGTCCTTCTCAATTTCCCTGATTCTTTATCTCAAATTCTTTTATCTCGAATCCTTTTATCACGAATTATCGAATCAACGAATTTCGGATTGGGCAATAAACAGGAATAATTCTCTAATTCTCAAATTCTTGATAAGAAAATAATTGTTTTTGAACAATATGCGCAAAGCCCTCGCCATCGATCTCGACGGCACCCTGTTGAGCACCAACACCTTCCGCGACTACCTCAGCTACTGTGGTAGTGCCGCGCTGCACAGCTTCAAGTTCGGCATCTGCCTGAGCATCCTGTGGTGGGTCATGCTCCGCAAGTTGCGTTTCGTCAGCCACAGCTACATGAAGGAGAAGCTTCTCGAACGCACCGCCGCCTTCATGACGCGAAAGGGCCATCTCGACAACTTCGTCGAAAACGAGATGACCTACCTCAACGTGCGTGTGCAGCAGCTCATGGAACCCTATCGCAACCGGGGACATCTGCTCATCCTGGCCACGGCAGCCCCCGCCTTCTACGCCCATCCCATCGCCGAGTTCCTCCACATCGACCTCTGCTGTGGTACGCTGCTCCCCTCCGAAGTCGTCATCGGCAAGTGGCAGGAGTGTGTGGGCCAGTACAAGGTCGAAGCCCTGCAGCGCCTCCTTCAGGTCCACAAGGCCGAGCTCGACGTCGTCATCACCGACCACAGCGACGACCTCCCCCTGCTCAACTTCAACACCGCAGGCCGCAACATCGTCGTAGGTGCCGACTCTCGCTCCCTCGCCGCCATCCGTAAGGGCTGCTCGTCCGAGTGGGAGCAGATATAATTGATCAATTATCCCGAACCATCGATTGAAAAGCCGAAATCGATAAATTCAGAATCTTTCTGATTTTCTCGACGACTTTAGCGTCAATGCCCATTGAATTTCTCTCATCTTGTTGGTGTATTTTCTCCTTCTTGACGTGCTGAATAAAATAGCTGATAATGGTTTCTTCTATAATGAGAGTTTCCAGTTCGGCCATTATCGGGCTCTCATAATGTATTGTATGTAGAACATAGTAATTGGATTCATCGAACGTTCTGGTTCTACAGATACATTTGCCATCAGAATAATCTACAGGGTATCGTTCCGCGTCATTAAATATCTGAAGAACCTGGCTCATGGACCTTTGAAACAAATCCTCGGCTTTTAGATATACGGATTCTTCAATACAATTAAAATCGGACAGATCCTCCAATGAAATATCTCTACAGCCACCAACGAGCATGCCGTCCACAAAATAATATCTTTTTATTTCGAAACCCTTGTCTCCTTGAGATACTATCCGTCCTATCTCACTTTTATTATCAGTGATAGTAGAACCGGGCATTAAATCTGATACATTCATGATTGTATAGAATAGAATTATAGGATTTTACTTGGGTTATCTCAAAGCCAGTCAAGTTTTTTAGGGGTACAATCAAGCATAGGAAAGCCTTCAACAAGACGTGGCAAAGATACAAATTAAATCTGAAAAAGTCACACCTTTTGGGTCTATTTGATGATTTGACATTTGAAAAATTTGAAAAAATTGATTTTCGAGACAAACTTTCGAGAAAAGATGAAAAATGGAGGGAATTGAATGGAGGCGCCCGATGGCGCCTCTGCTGCCTGGCTGACATTCATCATCTGCAAGCGAGCTTCCATCTGCTGACTGTCAGCCACTCAGCACCACTTCGTGGCATTCATTCAATCCCCTCGAAAATCGTTCCACCGAAAATCCTAAAAAATCTTTGTTCGACCTACCTTTGGGTTAAAATTCTGTTCGTCCAAGTCTAAGCCTGAAAGGCTGATCAGACCACAGGCGGGGGTGTAAGCCCCCGTTAAATAAGGCCCCAACGAATGAGTGCTGAAGGCACGAAAGATCTTTCGCCCTTACAGGGCTTCCGTGTGTGGGGTGCCTATCACCGGGGGCTAACACCCCCGTCTGTAATCTTTTGCCCCTTCGGGGCTATTTCGCCAAGCCGAAATCCGTTAAATCCGATGAATTTCTGTAGCGCGTAACGAACAAGCAGAATTTTTCCTAATAGATTGGATAGTAGGATTTTTTAGGATTTTTCGCCTTTTATCAGATAATATTGTTAATTGTTAATTGATTATCCTCTCGGCCGACGGGATGTTATCTGCTATGGTGGATTGTATGCTGTCGGCCCGTGTGATGCTTGCGCGAAGGGGTGTGGATATGCTCTCGGCCGTGAGCGTGAAGGATAGGATTTTCGTACGGCACTTATTGGGCCGATGGAGTGTGAGGGACTGCGTGTGGGGATTGCTTTGGCGGCGTGAAGAACGATTGGAATGGCGAAAGTTTCATCCTTGCAGACGAGAGGATGCTTGTGCAAGATGCGGAAACATGATTCGGGCCGTGAGAGTGCGTGACAGGAATGATGGGGCACATTGTGGGCCGAGGTGATGCGAGGCTTCGTGGCTGAACATTTCATTTTGTTGGCCGATGGGATGTTTGCACGGATGGGGGAAGTATCTTGTGGGCCGAGAGGGTGCGATATATTTTTGTAACACGAATTACCGCGAATTTTCATGAATTATTTATTTTGAGCGCCTAAGGTGCTGATAGTCATGGCTTCGAACAAAACGTTAGAACCTACTGATATACAAAGTTTATAGCGTTTTTCTATTAACTGAACTTTCACATTGTTTAGGTAAAAATGGCCGCTTCTCTCGCTTCAATAGCGGAGACTTGGCCGGAAAATTGAAACCGATGATTATCCGGCTAAGGCCGTCCCCATGAATGGGGCCCCTTCCCTTGATTGCTGCAAAACATCAATCTGCGGGAGGTTGCAGAAAATATATACTTCGTGCAGAAAATAATCGCTCGTCCATACCTAATCCTGAAAGGCTGAAAAGTGTGTGTAGGAGAAAAATCATTGAGTTAGCGTGTATTTTGCTTTACATCGATCCTCACCTCGAGGTATTCAAAGTTCTTTCCCTCCATCATCAGCAGCCATGAGGTTGGTGCTGTCGTCGTCCTTGAGGATGCCGTTGAAGGGGATGACGGGGGCTTGATGGATGGAGGAGGGGTTGGACGAGGAGAGGGCTGGCTCGGAGGAAAGGGTGGACTGAGCAGGCTCGGAGGAATCGTGGAAGCTGGAGATGCCGAGGTACTTCCGGAGGAAGGCCTGGAGCTTCTGGATGACGGTCTGCTTCTTGGCTTCGCGCTTGCCCTTGGCGCCGATGACGGGCATGGGAGGGAGGATGCGGGTGATGCCGACACCGGTGGTGGTGATTTCGCCTTGCTCGAAACTGTCGTCGATGAACTGGTAGGTCTCGGTGGGCTTGAGGTGCTCCTCGCTGATGATGGTGTCGAGGTCGCGCTTGCGGCTCTCGGCCACGTAGCGCTCCCAGTCCTCGATGACGTCGCTCGACGGGTCGGGCGTCATCTGGTCGATGAACTGCTGGATGAGCTCCTTCTTGTCGCGCAGGTCGGGGCTCGCCTCGATGCTCTTGATGATCTTGATGACAATCTCCTTGTCGGCGCAGTTGCTCTCGTGGTACTTGTTGACGAGCATGAGGATGTAGGTGATATCGACCTGCACCTGCTTGACGAGCTCGATCTCGAACTCGATGTCGTCGTTGATGTTCTCCTTCTCGACGCTGCTGCCTCCCTTGCCGCGCATCTCGTCGCGGAGGGAGAGGTACCAGCTGGTGTACTGCTGCATGTCGAAGGGCGTGATGAGCTGCTTGTCGGGCGTGAACTCGTCGAAGGTGCTGAGCAGGTTGCGCATCTTGAGGAGGGTGCCGAAGAGGCGGATGAACTCCTTGCGCTGTTCGTCGTCGGTGATGTCGGCGAACTGGCTGATGTCGAAGTCGGCGAGCAGCTGGCCGACGAGTTCCTCATAGCCCGGGTATTGCCTGCCGTCCTTGTCGGTGTAGCCTTCGTAGTATTCCTTGAAGGTGCGCATGAGCACGATGCCGCCGGCTTCCTCGTCACCGAAGATGGCGAGGGCCTTGTTGGTGGCGTCCTCGAGGTTGCGGAAGCAGACGATGTTGCCGCAGTCCTTCACGGCGTTGAGGATACGGTTGGTGCGGCTGTAGGCCTGCAGGAGTCCGTGCAGCTTGAGGTTCTTATCGACCCAAAGGGTGTTCAAGGTCTTGGCATCGAAGCCCGTGAGGAACATTCCCACCACGATGAGGATGTCGATCTCCTTGTTCTTCATGCGGAGCGCCACGTCCTTGTAGTAGTTCTGGAACGACTCGCCGTCGGTGGAATAGCTGGTGCCGAAACGCTGGTTGTAGTCGTCGATGGCATGGTCGAGGGCATCGCGGCTCTGGAGGTCGAGCTTCTCGGTGCTCTCGGGGTTCTCGTCGTCGAGGTTGCCCATGGGGTCCTCTTCCTCGTTGGCGGCGAAGGTGAAGATGGTGGCTACGGTCAAAGGGGGTGCTCCAGGCAGGGCGAGCTGCTTGCGGAACTCGTTGTAGAAGAGGATGGCTGCCTTGACGCTATCGACGGCGAAGATGGAGTTGAAGCGGCTTGTGCCGCCGATGCCTGCCTGCTGCTTGGTCTTCTGCCCGAAGTGGTGGATGATGTAGTCGGTGATGATGGCGATGCGCTTGGGGGCGTGGAGGGCTTCCTCCTTGTCGATGGCCCAGACTTCCTTGTTATCGACACCTTCCTTCATCTTCATGGTGCGCTCGTAATCGACGTGGAACTTCAGGACGTTCTTGTCGCGGATGGCGTTGATGATGGTGTAGGTGTGGAGGGCGCGTGTGGGCTTGCCCTGCTGGTCGGGTTCGCCACCGAAGACTTCGGCTGTGGTCTTGACTTGGCCGATGCCTCCCGTCTGTCCTGAGACGGGGAAGATGGGTGTGCCGGTGAAGCCGAAGAGCAGATATCGCTTGAAGCGCTTGACGATGAGGGCGTGCATGTCGCCGAACTGCGAGCGATGGCATTCGTCGAAGATGAGCACGAAGTTCTCCTTGCGCAGCACCTCGTCGAGCCGGGTCTGCAGTTGCCTGCTCTGCTCGGAGATACCCTCCTTGGCCGAAACCTTGAGCAGGGAGGAGAGCTTCTGGATGGTGGTGATGATGATGCGGCTCTTGGGGTCGAGAATCTGGCGACGCAGGATGTAGCAGTTCGAGTTGGAGTTGGCGCAACCCTTCTCGAAGCGGTCGTACTCCTTCATGGTCTGGTAGTCGAGGTCCTTGCGATCGACGATGAAGAGCACCTTCTGGACGCCATCGATGTCCTTGGCGAGTTGTGCGGTCTTGAACGAGGTGAGCGTCTTGCCCGAGCCTGTGGTGTGCCAGATGAAGCCGCCTGCGCGGATGGTGCCCTGCCAATGGTTGTTGAGGGCGGTCTCGATGCGCAGCAGGATCTTCTCGGTGGCAGCAATCTGATAGGGACGCATCACAAGGAGCTGCTGGTCGGTGTTGAAGACGCAGTAGCGCGTGAGGATGCGCAGGATGGTATGCTTGGCAAAGAAGGTCTGCGTGAAGTCGGTGAGTTCGGGCAGGAGGTTGTTCTTCTGGTCGCTCCAGTAGCTGGTGAACTCGAAGCTGTTGCTCTCGTTCTTCTTCTTTTTGACGACGCTCTTCTGCCCCTGCTTCTGTTCCTGCACGTGGGCGTAGCGGGTAGTGTTGCTGTAGTACTTGGTCTCGGCACCATTGCTGATGACGAAGATCTGCACATAGTCGTAGAGGCCGCAGCCCGACCAGAAGGAGTCGCGCTGATAGCGGTTGATCTGGTTGAAGGCTTCCTTGATGCTTACGCCGCGTGCCTTGAGTTCGATGTGGATGAGGGGCAGGCCGTTGACGAGGATGGTGACGTCGTAGCGGTTCTTGTGGACACCGGTGAGGTTCTCGTATTGGTTGATGACCTGGAGCTTGTTCTTGAAGATGTTGCTCGCCTTGTTGATGAGGTGGACGTTGAAGGTGGTTCCGTCCTTGCGGGTGAACGAGAGGGTGGGGTCCTGCTGGATCATGGCGCACTTGTCCTCGATGCGAAGTTGCGGGGAGGTGATTTCGGCGAGGATCTGTTCCCATTCGGGGTCGGTATAGACTTGGTCGTTGAGTTGCTGCAGGCACAGGCGCAGGTTGTCGAGCAGCTGCTTCTCGGTATGAATGGCGAGGTATTCATATCCCTGGTTCTGCAGTTGCTTGATGAACGACTTTTCGAGTTCGGCTTCGCTCTGGTAGGTGGTGTTGCTTAGCTTCACCTTTTCCCATTGCGCCACGACGGTGCTGTCGTTCTGTTCGGCTATGATGCTGTGGTCGGTCATATCTTTATCCTACGCGTAGTTCGTTTTCGTGTATTTTGGTGAAAATGGCAGGAGACTGCGGGCTCAATGCCCTGTCTCTGCTGCCGGAAAATGTGCTGCCTCAATGGCAGCAGAAAATTGCTTCGCAGAAAATATTCGCCTGTCCGAATTATGGGATAACTTGATAAATCAGAAAGCGTTGATGGAATTATTCTCGAAATGATAGCGCTCGACTTGTGCTTTTGGATATGTGCCGAAATTTGCAATAATAGCATAAGGAAATTGCGTTCCACACATATATCCAAAAGTTTGCATCTGTTCTCTATCACTAATATCGGCAATTGACTTGCACTCTATAATCACGTTTCCTTCGGGACGAAAGACAACCATATCCATTTGAATAGATGATTTGAGCGGTTGCCCATCAAATACAGGATGATGATTATACTCTTTAACGACATTGTATCCTTTCTTAAGAAGGGTTTTATACAATGCTTCTTGATAGACATATTCTACCATAGCTGGACCAAGTGTTTTATGAACATAATGAATACATCCTATTATGTCATAGCAGGATTCTTTATATTCCAGCCGAAGGTCCTCTGGCAGTATTTGGCGTGATAGCAACATATTGATTATATTGTACAAGTTAATTTCATTATAGTTTGGAGCCGGATGGATTTTCTGCAAAGCAATTTTTTGAAGGTATTGGACCTGCACATTTTCTGGCAGAAACAACCAGGCCATTGGGCCGAGGTTGTCTGCCATTTTCACCTTACCTTAAAGTGTCTTTTCGTATCTCCCAATGTCCGCCTTTGGCGGGGCCAATGTGGACAATGAGACCCATTTCTCGCATTTGCTTGATGATGCGTTCTACCTGTCGTTTTGATAAGCCTGTCGATTCGGCCATATCTTGTGCGGAGGCCTTGGGTGCTCCAGCAATAATGGAGAGAATCTTGCGTTCATTTTCACCGACATTTTCACCGACATTTTCACCGACATTATTGCCGATTGCTGCTCCTTGATGACTTTTCAACGTCTTCAAAATCTCACTGAGCATGAAGTCGATGAAGGGGCTGCAGTCTCCACGACGGGTGCTTTCGGCGATGGCATCGTAATATGCCTGCTGATTGTTATAGACCATATTCTCGACTGGCAGATGTTCGAACAGGGGATGCAGTTTGCCCAAAATGAGCGACTGCCAAAGGCGGCCCATACGGCCATTGCCGTCGCTGAAAGGATGGATGTATTCAAATTCGTAATGGAAGACACAACTGCGCACCAAAAGATGGTCTTCGGAGCGGCTGAGCCATTCGAAGAGATTATGCATCTGCGTAGGAACCAGGCTGGCTGGAGGAGCCATGTGAACCATTCCTTTCTCGCTGAACACGCCCACGCCACGACGACGGAAGTTGCCGGCATCGTCGGTCAGAGCCATCATCATGGTGGCATGTGCCTTGAGAAGGTCGTCCACCTTGAAAGGATCGAGTGATGGATAGAGTTCGTAGGTGCGTATGGCATTCTTTACCTCCTGTATCTCACGGATGGGTGCTACGATGGTTTTTCCGTTGAGGATGTCAACGACCTGTCCTTCGGTCAACGTGTTGCCTTCGATGGCGAGGGAACTGTGGATGGTCTTGATGCGGTTGGCACGACGCAACAACAGGCCGTCCGACTGCTCGAGGCGGATGGCATAGCGCTCGATCTGAGCCGCTATCTCAGCAATCAGGTTGACTGCTTTCGCGCTGAGTGTGAAAGGAGGTGTGTACATGATGATTTATGCGAAAGTCAAGAGTTTCTCTCGATAATACTCGTATTGTTTCTGACGCAGTTCGCGCTCCTTCTTCAGGTTGGTGAGGAGGGACTCAAAGGTGTCGAGGGTGCGGACGATGCGTTGCTGCTTGTCTAATGAGGGAACTTGGACTCTAATTCTTGAAAAATCCTTACTAGTAATTTGATTTATTGGAGCGGCATCATCTCCTTTATATTGTTTAACAGTTGAATCAAGCTGCCAAACATAAAATAGGTATTTTGGATTGACATCTTTGGCGCGTAAAATAGACATAAAAGCACCAAATGCCATGCCCTCAGATGCTTTATCTATCATAGCACATTTTCCAATTAATGCACGACTTCCGTTTCGAACGCAAATTAGCACGTCATCTTGTTTTACAAGAGCACGATGAGGAATTTGCAAACCTTGAACGTAAACATTATCTTCAAAAATTAGATGAGAATCTTGAATATTAGAAGATCTTAAAACCAATGTCCCAGTTTCACTTACATTTGCTGGTTTATAAGTTAATCCAGTATAATTATCTGCTATGTCAGATATAATCTTCCACTTTGCATCCCCTTCCTCAAACGAAAGGAGTTTGTTGCGATAGTACTCATATTGCTTCTGACGCAAAGCGATTTCGGAATCCAATGAAGATACTAAGGAGGTGAACTTATCTAAGATTTCTACTATGCGTTGTTGGATGGGGAGAGGGGGAAGGGGAACTTCCACTTTCGCTAATTCTGCAAAAGGTAGAGTCCTTCTGCCTGTACCTTCGATGCCCTGTCGATGGTCTAATATCTGCCTCATACCATAAAGAGATAAAAGATAAGTCAACAGATACAAAGGAAGGATCTTCTCTTCATCTACACTAAATACCACATCAAGAGGACTAACAATTACTGGCCCATTAACTTTCAAGTAATTGATAGACCCCACATCTATTCTTGAAGGTGAATATACGAACCAATCCTTATAAACTAAATAGTAACCAGATGTGTCACTACTTGTTATCTTTGTCTTTTCTCCAAAGAACTCATTGGTCGGTATAAGGCCCCTCTGAGTAATGCTATATGCTTCCTCAGATATATGCCCTTTGTTTTTAGTTTTTTGAACTTTAGCAAAGGCACCAATCCTAATTCGTTCTACTCCATTAGGACATAAATTTTGAATTAGTTTTTCTAAATCATTCATATCCTAATAGTTTGCCACAATGTTATCAACTTGATGTCGTAAATCATTTACCTGGGAAACTATTTCCCTTATTTGAGCATTAATGTCTGCAATATCAATCTCAATCTTATCATCGAGCTTCTCAACATAAGTAGAAATCGAAAGATTATAATCATTTGCTTCGACTTCTTCTAAATTGACAAGTTTGCTGAAGTGCTCAATCTCTGTACGTTTGGTATAGGTTTCGACAATTTTATTTTGATTTTCTTTTGAAAGTCTATTCTTTTTTCCGCTATGCTCAAATTCATTGCTCGCATCAATAAATAGAATCTTACTATCAGGACGAGCAGATTTCCTAAGAACAATAATACAAGTAGCAATTGTTACTCCGAAGAACAGGTTTTGCGGTAGCTGGATCACCGTATCGACATAGTTGTTGGAGACCAGGTAACGACGGATCTTCTGCTCATCGCCGCCACGATAGAGCACACCCGGGAACTCGACAATGGCACACGTGCCCGTTTCGCCGAGGTTGTAGAGCATGTGCATCGTGAAGGCAAGGTCGGCAGCACTCTTCGGCGCCAATACGCCTGCAGGAGCATAGCGCGGATCGTTGATGAGGATGGCGTTGTCCTTGCCGTCCCACTTGAGCGAATAGGGCGGATTGGAGACGATGGCATCGAAAGGACCTGCTTCGAGCTGCAGCGGGTTGTGGAGCGTGTCGCCCAGCTGGATGTCGAAGTTGTCGTAGTTGATGTCGTGCAGGAACATGTTGATGCGGCACAGGTTGTAGGTCGTGGGATTGACCTCCTGTCCGAAGTACTTCAGTTGGGGATTGCGCTTCCCGACGGTCTTGGCAAACTTGAGCAGCAGCGAGCCCGAACCGCAGGCGGGGTCATAGACCTTGCGGATGTTGGGATTGCCCACCTCGGTGATGCGTGCCAGCACATCGCTCACCTCCTGGGGCGTGAAGAACTCGCCACCCGACTTGCCCGCATTGCTGGCGTACATCTGCATCAGATATTCGTAGGCATCGCCGAAGGTGTCGATCTCGTTGTTTTCGAAGTCCTCGCCAAGCTTCATGTCGCGCACCGCGATGAGCACGTCGGCAAGGAGCTTGTTGCGCAGCGCCACGGTGTTGCCCAACTGGGAATTGTTCACCGCGAAGTCGCTGAAGAGTCCGCGCATGTCATCTTCGGAGGCTGTGCCTTTGGCCGAGCCTTCGATGTCGTTGAAGATGTTGTTGAGGGTTACGTTCAGGTTCTCGTCCTTTTCGGGATGACGTGCCACATTCTGGAAAAGCTGGCTGGGCAGGATGAAGTAGCCCTTTTCGGCCACCATGCCTTCGCGTGCCTCTTCGGCATTCTCGTCGGTCTCCTGCGCATAGTCGTAGCCGGTGATGCCCGCCTCGGCCTGCAGCAGGTTGATATGACGCGTGATGTTTTCGCTGATGTAGCGATAGAAGATGGCACCCAGGACGTATGCCTTGAATTCCCATCCTCCCACAGCCCCACGCAGGCTGTCGGCTATCGCCCATATCGTCTTATGCAGTTCGTCGCGTTGTGTATTGTTCGCCATTTGTCTCGTCGGTATGTGTTACCTTTGTCTATTTCGGGTGCAAATATAGGTGATTAGGCGCAATTTTCCAAATTATTCCGAGAATTTTTCATCCAAATTTGATTAAATAGGCGAAAAATGGATTTCATTAGGACGAACTGCCCGATGGCAGTTCTGACTGAAGAACTGAAAACATCAGATGAAAGCGAGCTTCCCTCTGCTGCTTTCAATCCTTCAGTCACCCTCCGGGTCTCATCCTAATGAAATCGAAAATGGCCTTCGGCAGGAAAATATTAAAAAATATTGCTATACAATGTTTTATGGGATAAATCATCATATGCGATGCAGACTGCGACTGATACAACAGTTTTGGACTATGAGCATTTCAAAATAATGGCTTTTTCGATACTCAGGATAGGGTGGGAGACCTGCGACCTGCGACGATTGCGGAGCGTCTGAATCCGAAGTCGAATACACTGGGTGTACAGATCGGTATCTTCCTCATATGAGGACATGCTTCTGTAGAATGATATCCTCTAACATTTGTTGGAGATATGCTGCGATTTTCAATGAATATCTATTAATTGATATATACCCTTTTACCAAGAGAATCCCCTCTTTGCCAAATCGGCTTAGAGGGGGATTCTCTTAATCCTAGTTTTATTGGATGCTGTTGTCCCACTTCCTTCCCCCTCCCTAAGCAGGGAGGGTTGGGGAGGGTCTTCCCTAATCCTTGTTCTAATGGAATATGGTCTCGGACTATTCAGTTTGCAGATAATGTAGCTGAGATTGAAGCGTCTTAATCCTTGTTCTAATGGAATATGGTCTCGGAGCGAAGTTGAGTTTGTAGAAGGTGACGAATATAAGGGGTCTTAATCCTTGTTTTAATGGAATATGGTCTCGGACCCATCTTTGTAAAGGATGGCAAAGTATGGGATGAAGCGTCTTAATCCTTGTTTTAATGGAATATGGTCTCGGACCCAAAACTTAGTTGAGTGGAGACAGGCGAAGCTAAGTTTGTCTTAATCCTTGTTTTAATGGAATATGGTTTCGGACACCGTATATTAAGAGTAATAAACAAACAACTAATCAAAAGTCTTAATCCTTGTTTTAATGGAATATGGTCTCGAACCGTTACACATTCTACTCGTGGAATCCGCTTTACAAGTCTTAATCCTTGTTTTAATGGAATATGGTCTCGGACGCATTGATACTGCTACAAAACTATTATCATTCAGAGTCTTAATCCTTGTTTTAATGGAATATGGTCTAGACCCGAAGCGGCTTACGATTATCCTTGCGCTTTTGGAAAAGTTTGGCGGCGTGACGATTGGAGCCTCGGACGTGTTCGCGAGTATCGCGGGCGGGCTGAAGGTGAACGATGCGTCGTCGGACCTGGCCTTGGCGCTTGCCGTCGCGAGCAATCACGTAGGCATTCCGCTGTCGAGGCAAACTATTGCGATTGGTGAACTTGGACTGTCGGGCGAGGTGCGTGGCGTAAGCCTGCTGGACCAGAGGCTCAAGGAAGCCTGCCGTCTGGGGATGACGGAGGCCGTTGTTCCCGCATGCAGCAAACTATCTGAACAGGTCGGCTCGATGAACATCGTGCGGGTTCATTCCCTGGCCGATGCGATTACATGGCTGATGGGCAAGAAGTAGTCGGTAGCGAAGCGGCTTAACCTCTACAACTAAAAATGAAAAAGGGGCGCTCAGTGAGCGTCCCTAATTTCCGATATTCAAAGGGCTTGGTTAGCGCTTTTCACCCGGTCTTGAGAAACCGAATGCACGAGGATCGAAACCGTTGGGGAACTTGGTTCTTTCGTTGTAAAGAACGCGTTTTGCAGTGAACTTTTCAATCTTTGCATTGCTCAAGTCTGCACCAGAGAAATCGACATCTTCCATCTTGGTGTCGGCGTCGATCTTGACACCTTCCATCTTTGCGTTGGTGAAGGTGACCTTGATGAGCTTAGCACCAGAGAAGTTTGCACCGGAAAGCTGGGCATTGTTGAATGCGGAGCGTTCGATGGTGGAGTTAGCGAAGTTCGCCTTGGTGAGGTCGGCGTTGTCGAAGATGTCCTTGAATACGTAGGCACCATCGAACACAGCCTTCATGAGTTCAGCGTAGTTGAACACGTTCTTGCTAACGGTGGCATCAAAGAAGGAAGACTTGTTGAGCTTGGTCTTGTCGAAGCTGCTCTTGGGGACTTCGCCCTTGTCGAAGATGACACCGTTCAAGTCCTGGTTGTTGAACTTCATGTTCTTGACCTTGGACTGGGCGAACTTGGCCTTCTGGAGCTGCGTTCTA
>JAEEGJ010009912.1_pt1 | contig 25154 bp, 20 predicted proteins | sample 8958761 | NCBI WGS metagenome assembly JAEEGJ01 (sample SAMN16246546, study PRJNA631951) | gut metagenome | biome: gut microbiome; feature: rumen; material: RS-attached | host: Bos | place: Iran: Karaj | collected 2018-10 | reverse complement strand
GCAGGCGGCCGTGCTCTCGGACGTGCATGACAACATCGCCGAGTTCCGCGACGGCTACAAGACGATCCTCGGCGAACGCGGCGTCACCGTGTCCGGCGGGCAGAAGCAGCGCATCTCGATCGCACGCGCGCTGATGAAGAACGCGCCGATCCTGATTCTCGACGACTCCGTTTCGGCGGTCGACACCGACACCGAAAAGGTCATCCTGAAAAACCTCCGGGAGAATCGCGCCGGCAAGACGACGATTCTGATCGCGCACCGCATCTCGACGGTACGCGATCTCGATAAGCTGATCTTCGTGGAGGACGGCCGCGTGATCGCGGTCGGCAGCCACGACGCCCTCATTGAGACCTGCCCCGCGTACGCGCGCATGGTCGAACTGCAGCGGCTCGAAGAAGCCGCGAACGCGTGAAGGAGGTGACGGACATGCACGACTACTATCCTCTGCTCCTCGTCGGCGGCATCATCGGGCTGATCTCGATTGTGCTGATCGTCGCGTTCGCCATGATCAAGGACAAAAAGCAGGCGATCGGCTTTGACCGTCACATGAAGGACGGCGAGATCATCCGTCGGCTCATGAAATACGCAAAGCCCTATGCGGGCAAGTTCGTATTCGTCGGCTTCACGGTCATCGTCGGCATCGCGTACGACGTCCTCTCTCCGCTGCTGGTCGGCAAGATCACCGATCTGATCCGCGCCGATTTCGAGCTTCCGCCGCTGTTCCGCATGGTCGCGACCTACGCGGGCATCCTGATCGTCTCGATGGTCTGCACCTATATCCAGGCGATCGTGCTGCAGAAGGTCGGACAGAAGATCATCTCCGGCATGCGCGAGGACCTCTTTACGCACATCGAATCGCTCTCGCACGAGCAGATGAATGCGATCCCGGTCGGCAAGCTCGTCACGCGCGTGACGAACGACACGAACGCGATCTCGCTGATGTTCACCTCGCTGCTCGTCAACCTCGTCAAGAACATGTTCGTCATCATCGGCGTGCTTGCGGCGATGATCACCCTGAACTACGAACTGACGCTGATGGTGCTGTGCTTCGTGCCGTTCATCGTGCTGTTCTCGATCATCTTCCGCAAGTTCGCGCGCCGCGCGTACCGCCGCGTCAAGGACCGCACGACCGACATCAACACGTATCTTTCCGAGAACCTCTCGGGCATCAAGATCACGCAGATCTTCAACCGCGAAAGCGAAAAGCTGCGCGACTTTACCGACAAGAGCAACAAACTCGGCAAGGCGAAGCGCGAGCAGATTCTGGTGTTCGGCATCTTCCGTCCGCTCGTGTACATGCTCTACATCAGCTCGGTGCTCTGCCTGTTCTTCCTCGGCGGCAAGGGCTATCTCGACGGCGCGTCGTTCCTCGGACAGACGCTTGAGGTCAGCACGATCGTCAGCTTCTATATGTACATCGGCAAGTTCTTCAACCCGATCCAGAACCTTGCCGAGCAGTTCAACTGGCTGCAGTCCGCGTTTGCGTCCGCCGAAAAGGTCTTTACGATCATGGACATCGAGCCGAAGCTCGTCGACGCGCCGGACGCGATCGAACTTAAAGAAGTGCGCGGCGAGATCGAATTCAAAGACGTCTGGTTCAGCTACATTCCGGGTGAATGGGTGCTGAAGGGCGTTTCGTTCCGCGTCAACCCGAAGGACACCGTGGCGTTCGTCGGACCGACCGGCTCCGGCAAGACGACGATCCTTTCGCTGATCTGCCGCAACTACGAATTCCAGAAGGGCGAAATCCTGATCGACGGCATCGACATCCGCAAGATCAAGGTCGCGTCGCTGAGACGGCATTTCGGACAGATGCTGCAGGACGTCTTCCTGTTCTCCGGCACGATCCGCAGCAACATCCTGCTCGGGCTCGACGGCGTGAACGACGACGAGATCATGGCGGCGTGCCGCTACGTCAACGCCGATCACTTCATCAACAAGCTTGAAAACGGGCTTGACGAGGTCGTGCGCGAGCGCGGCAACAACTTCTCGGCGGGACAGCGGCAGCTTCTGAGCTTCGCGCGGACCATCATCCACAAGCCCGCGGTCATGATCCTGGACGAGGCGACCGCGAACATCGATACCGAGACCGAGGTCCTCATTCAGGATTCGCTCGAAAAGATGATGAACATCGGCACCATGCTGATCGTCGCGCACCGGCTTTCCACGATCCAGCACGCCGACAACATCCTTGTGCTGAGCAAGGGCGAGATCGTCGAACAGGGCAGCCATCAGGATCTGCTCGAAAAGAAGGGCAAGTACTATGCGCTCTACATGCTGCAGTTCGAAAAGGAACGCATGCGGCTCGAGGCGCAATCTCCCCGCAACTGATTCCGTGTTCACCGGCAGAGCCGCTGAAAATCGACAGCGGCTCTGTTTTTTTGCAATCAATCCTTTTCAAACGATATTCCGCGTGCTATACTGATAATGAGAGTATATACGCCGTGCGCAAAAGGAGGATCTTATGGAACAACAAACCACGAAGAAGAAAAACAAACATTCCGTCCCGCTTTGGCTGCTTCTCCTGCTCTGCGGCATCATTATTCTGATGACGCTTGCGATTTCCTTCCTCGTGCTGCTGCGCCTCGACGTCATCCGCTGCGTACCGGTCAAAGCGCCGGAGGCCGAAGCGACGCCTGCCGCGATCGCACCGACTACGGCGCCGTCGGCGACGGAAACGCAGCCCGGAACGGCGGAGCAGACGACGCCGGAACCGGTCGAGACCGGCGAACCGTCCGGCAATTCATCCGGCGAAGCGACCGAGAAGCCGTCCGAGAATCCGTCCGGCGAAGCGACCGAGCCGCCGACTGCGGAACCGACCGCAGAACCGACCGAACAACCGACTGCGGAACCGACCGCCGCGCCGACCGAGAAGCCGACACCGAAGTCCACGCCCAAGCCGGACTGGTTCTGGTTCGGCGGTCAGAAGATCAAGACCGGTTCCACGTCGATCGACGGCAAAAAGCTCAAGATCAACGGCAAAAAGAACAAGCTGACGCACATCCCCGAGAGCGAGGTGGCGGATCTCGTGGATCTGTGCCCGAATCTCGAGCTGCTTGAGCTCGAATACTGCTACATGGACGATTACGAGCCGCTCGGCGATCTTGCAAAGCTCAAAACGCTGAAGCTCACCTACTGCGGCGCGGGCGGCGGCAACGCGATCAAGAAGATCGGCTGGGCGGAGGATCTCACGGAACTCAGCACGCTGAACCTGTCGCACAACAAAATCGACGACACGGCGGCGCTCGCGGGGCTCTCGAAGCTCACCTATCTGAACATCGCGGGCAATCCGCTCGAGGACGAGGATCTGGAACCGATCGGCAAGCTGACGAATCTTGAAAAGCTGTATCTCTACGATCTCAAGAAGATCACCGACGTCACGCCGCTTTCGAATCTCAAGAAGCTGACGTTCCTGCACCTCGGACACAACAGCAAGCTCAAAAACATCAAGGCGCTGGGCAAGCTGAGCAAGCTGAAGTATCTGCGTCTGAACAGCACGAAGGTCAGCGACCTGTCCAAGATCGGCAATTTCAGCGCGCTGAAAAAGCTGGACCTTGAGAAATGCCCGATCGACACCAAGACGGTGAAGTATCTGAAGGACTGCAAGAAGCTCGAAAAGATCGTCATCGACATGGGCGATTACGACCTGTACAACGCGATTCTCGAACTGTTCGTCGACGGCTATCAGCTCCAGTTCCTCTACAACTGGTCGGAATAAGAAACGAAACCCGCAGCCGCTTGCGTGCTGTGCGAAAGGATCCTCCGTCTGCCGGAGGATCCTTTTTTCGGTTTTTCGCGAACATGCGTGACGTTTCAGGGAAACACATTGTCCACGTTCCTTTTCCACCTTATCCACCGATTTATCCACAATCCTTGTGTTTACGCGGGTTTTTCCACCGTCCGGACTGTGGAAAACTGCAAAAACGGGCACAAACCGACCGCATTCTCCTGCGCCGGAACGTGAAAGATCGCCGCGTGATCCCTTTCGGTATTTCACACAGCGACCTTTCACGGATTATGAGGTTGGGGCATTCCTGCTTGGAGACGGGGCTTCTCCGAGCAAGCTTGATCGGGCGTCAGCCCGCTTTTTTACTCTGTTCTTCCATCAGGAGCTTATCGGCGACGAGCGCGATAAATTCGCCGTTGGTGGGCTTGTCGTTCTTGCCGTAGATGTTGTAGCCGAACAGCGCGTTGAGGTTTTCGATCTTGCCGCGCGTCCAGGCGACCTCGATCGAGTGGCGGATCGCGCGCTCCACCTTGCTTGCGGAGGTGTTGAACTTCTTTGCGATGCCGGGATAGAGCTCCTTGGTGATGCGGTTGATCAGGCTCTGGTCCTCATACACCATGCGGATGCCCTCGCGCAGGTAGTGATAGCCCTTGATGTGCGCGGGGATCCCGGCGACGAGGAAGATCGCGGTGACCTTTTCATCGAACGACTTTGGCGTCTGCTGATAGGTCAGCACGCCGCCGCTCTTCCGGTCGGTTTCAAACAGATCGGCCGCGCGCTTTAAGAGCGTTTCCGGCTCGACGGGCTTGACCATGTAGTAGCGCGCGCCGAGCGTGCAGCAGCGGCGGACCATCGTCTCGTTGCGCAGCGCGGAGATCACGATCACCGCCGGCGCGTCCGCGCCCGTTATTGCGGAAAGCTGTTCGAGCACCGTCAGTCCGTCGGTGTTCGGCATGATGAGGTCAAGCGTCATCAGGTCGTAGTGCTTGTCCTTGAGCTTCTCGAGCGCCTCGCGTCCGTCCGCCGCGGTGTCGACCTCGCCGACACGCTCGTCCGTCAGAAAGTATCCCTTGATATGATCGGTGAAACGCGTATCGTCGTCCACCAGCAAAATCCGAAGCTTGCTCATGCCGTCCTCCTTTACGCCGCAGCGGGCGCACGTTCTTGTTACCTGTATTGTACGGAACGGCGGCCGGTTTTCAAAGGGTGACTTTCTCCCGGTTTTTGTCACTTTTTTCGCGTTTTTTGTCACTTTTTCCATCCGTTGACAAAAAGGATGCGGTTTGCCGGCCGTTTACGGCCTGCAGATCGCGCGTTCACGCCGCCCGACGGCTTCCGTAAAAAACACCGGAAGCGTTTGCCTCCGGTGCTTTGGGTCTCGATCGTCTTTTACATCGGTTTCCCTGCGTTCATGATCTTCAGATCGGGACGCAGCGCGCGCAGTTTCGTGAGAACATTAAGGATCTGCGCCTGATCGGCAGTGCTGCTGATCTTGCGCTTGCGGCCGTTCTGCATGACGTGCAGGTACAGCGAGGTGGTCGCGCTGCCCTTGCTGCCGACCACGGCCAGGCCCGCCTCCGCGAGCTCGGACAGCGGCGCAACGAACGTCACGTCAGGATCCGACGCCGACGTGCAGGTGATCAGCGCTTCGTCGAAACGCAGCTCGGACTTGCCGAACGTAAGCGGCGTCAGCCGGTCGATCCGGGCGAACACCTCGTTCTCCGGTCCGATCGCGCGAACCTCGTCCATGAACCGCTCGAAGCGCTTTTCCGTGATCTTTTTGCCGCAGTTTTTCAGCGTATTGATCAGGAAGAACACGACGAGGAACAGCATGAACGCGGCCATCAGAATGCACGCGATCGCGGTCACTTCCACGCCGATGAATCGCAGATACAAGCCGCCCTTCTTGGAGAGCAGCAGAAAGGCGTCGCCGCCGAACAGCGCGCCGATAACCAGACACGCGATCATCGTCAGCGGACCGCTTTTCCGCTGCGCACGACGCGCGGCTTCGAGATTCTGCTCCACTTCCTCGCGGTACGGGATCCGGTTCTCCAAAGCGGGCTCCGCCTGCCGTTCGACCGGCTGCTGCGGGACGGCTGCGGCCGCAGGCGGCTCGATCCTCGCGCCGCAGCTTCCGCAGAACCTCTCGCCCTCCTGAATGAGATTTCCGCAATTCGGACAATACATGGCCTTTTGCCCCCCTTCGATTGATTATCTGCCTTGGATCGCGAGCTTTACGACCTCATAGCCGCCGTTGTACACGCCCGCGTTCTTGAGCTCAACGATGCGCTTGTTCAGCTGCTTCAAGATCGCCTTGTCGTTTAAGAGCGTGTCGATCATATCGCACAGCGCCGCGGGCGTTTCGCACTCGAACGTCGAGTCGCCCATCTCGCGCGCATAGATCGCGCCGTAGACCTCGTGACCGCCGATGTGGCGCATCATGAGCTTCGGCACCGGATAGAACGCAAGCTCCGAAGGCTTTGTGATCAGCACGTCCGCTTTGCGCATCAGAAGGTTCGTCGAGTAGACCGCCTCAAAGATGTCCTTGTTGCAGAACACGGTGATCCCGGCCTTGCTCGGCCCGTCGAGCGTTTCCGCCCACTTGGAGAGCCCCTCGTAGTCGTCGAAGTACGCCTTGGCGTCCTTTTCGATCTCGGGCAGGTTCTTTTTGAACACCTCCCACATGGTGAGGTGATCGCCGAAGTTGATCCACAGCTCCGCCTTGCCGGCCTTTACGTACGGCAGCAGATGCTTCGTCATCGCAAGGTACAGGTCGCCGCCCGCGCCCGCGCCGCCGACCGTCATCAAAAAGCGGATCGGCGCGCCGGACTCCAGCCGTTCCACGCGCTTTGCGCAGTCGTGCTCGACGTTTTCGACAAGCTCATGGTCGATGTAGTGTCCGACCATTTTGAGATCGTCGTCCGGGATCGGCTTTAACGCCTTCTTCGCAAATCCGTTCAGCTTCTTGTAGCCGAGATAGGCGAACGGCGTCTGCACGGCGTGGATCGCGCCCTCCGCCAGATGCAGGCCCATCGGCCAGTTGTCCGGGATCGCGTTGACGACGTGCGTCAGCCCCGCGTGCACCGCGCCCTGCGAGGGCCACACGTGCGTGCCGATGTACGGAACGTCCTTCGGAAGATCCGCGTACAGCGGCGCAAGGAGCTCGGAGTTTTTCTGATCCGTCGCGTTGTAGGTGATCTTTTTGAAGCCCTCACTGTTCAGCGGCTCCCACACGAGCTTGTTGAACAGACCGATCTTCTGCGAGAGCTTGGAGCCCGTCGAGTACAGATCGTTCTGATGCCGGATCATCTTGGACCCGGTCGCGTCAAACGACGCAAGGTCCATCCACACCGGCGTGCGGCCCAAAGCCTGCGCGCACGAGGCGATCGCCATTGCGATGCGGTAGTGTCCGAAGCCCATGCGGATGTTGCCGACGATCACGGCGTCGTCCGGAAGCTTCAGCGGCTTATCGGCCAGCACGAGGTTCTGGATCCTGATCTCCTTGATCTCGTCGATCGGTTCAAGACCCAGATGGTATTGCTTCTGCGTGTCGTCGCCGAACTTCTTGATGAACTTCGCCTTGCTCTTTTCCGCCTTTTTGACGGTCTTTTTGTCGATCGGATTGCCGAAAATGACGCTTGTTCTGTCCATGGCAAGCCTCAATTATTCGGGAAGGTTCTCTTTCGCGTGCGCGTCCTCGATGACCTTCATGACCTTCTTTTCCTTATAGAAGGCTAGGATGAAGGCGCCGAGCAGGCAGAACGCGACCGCAACGATCGCAACGATGCGAAGGCCGAAACGGGACGCCGTCAGGTCGCCGCTGGTCATTTTGGACTTCAGCTCCTCCGCCTTTTCGGCGTCCTTTGCGACGGTCAGTCTGCCGGGCGTGACGATCTTGTTGGCGGTCGCGCCTTCGGGCGCATTGACCTTGAAGTCGTCCTCATTCATCTGCATCAGGTAGCTGCCGACGAGGTCGCCCTCTTCGGGATTCTCCTTATTTTCGGGGTTGTTCTTGACAAGCGTCGGATTGACGGGTTCTCCGCCTTCCTCCTCAGGCGCTCTCTTGATCAATTCGACCGTAAAATCGGCTTCCGTCAGGCCCTTCTTTTCGCCCTTCTCGGTGATCTCGACCTCACAGTCGAAGCCCTCCAGCTCCTGTACGGTGCCGGTATTCGCAACGATCTCGGTCTTGCCGTTGATCTTGATATTCGCGTCACACAGCGGCAGCAGGATCGCCAGCGAGGTGAACACGAGCGCCGCGACGGACTGGCCCATCTTCATCGCGAAGGTGCGCGCAGCAAAGAACATGCCTTCGCGCTTTTCGCCGGTCAGGATCGCGTCCTCCTCCGCAACGTCCGCAATGATCGACTGCGGAATGATGCCCAAAAGCGCCATCGGGAACGCGGAGATCACGACGATCAGGATGCCCGGAATGATGCCTCTCGGGATGACGACGCCGATCAGCGCGGTCACGACATATGCGAGCGCAAGGCCGATAAAGCCTGCGATGACGAGCTTCTTTTTGCCGAACTTCCGGACGAGCTTCGATACGATCGGATAGAAGCAGGCGGACAGCACCGTCATGCCGCCGAGGAAGTACATCGCCCAGGATTCGTCAAGATTCATGGAGACCTTGACAAAGAACGGGAGACCGGTCTGGAACAGGGTCAGTGCGATGAAGTATGCGATATCGGAGCCGGAGAACTTCAAAAACTCCTTGTTCTTGAAGGTCTTGATGAGGCTCTTGACGGTGTTGCTCTTCTCCGTGGACGGCTGTGCGTCGACGAAGTCGCGCTCCTTGAGCTTGAAGGTCGGGATCAGCATGCAAATCAGCGCGACCACCGCCAGCACGATGAAGCAGATGCGATAGCTCCACGGGAAGCTGACGCCGATCATGCCGCGCAGCATCGGCGCAAGAACGAACGGAACGTAGCTCAAAAGCGTACCGGCGAAGAACGTCGCGGAGATCGCCGTGGAGATGTACATGCGGTCCTCCTGCGTCTTGCCGAACTCGGAGATCAGCGCGTTGTACGGCGTGCAGTACATCGTCATGAACAGGTAGAACAGAATCAGGAAGCCGAGGACCCAGACGATGTTGATCGTGCTGATCGCCTCGACCGGCGCGCAGAACACAAGCACCGCGATGACGGCGAACGGGATCGCCGCGCGGCGCATGAACGGGATGCGGCGGCCCTTCGGGTTCTTGCTGCGGTCAGAAAGCGACGCGATCAGCGGGTCGGTGACGGCGTCAAAGATGCGGCAGATGAATGAAATCAGGCCGAGAATGGTCAGGACGCCGAAGATGATCAGGCCCGTCGGCAGGAAGAACGGCGCGCCGTTTGCGACGTCGCCCGACGTCGGCAGATAGAACGTGACCAGCCACGCGTTGATGAGACCGCCGAGAATCGACCAGCCGAGCTGACCGATCGCGAAGATCCACATCTCTTTCTTGGTGAGTCTTCTGGTTTTCATGCTGTGTGTTTACCCCCTTGTTTTCCTTATCAAAACACGCCGCATGCACAGAATCCTGTGCAAACGGATAGTTTTTTTATAGTATAATACATCGCGGGGCAAATGCAAAGAATTATTTTTCAGATTTCTGCGTTTTTATACAGAATTTACGGTTTGTTTGAACATGGGCAAAAACCCGCGTCGGCGAATGAAGGAATGAAAAAAGCGCCGGCGGGTGCAGGGGAGGCCGGTCCGCGGCCTCCCCTGCAGCGCATAAACGATCTCGGCTCCCCTGTGCAAGGGCAGGCAAGAATTTGTGCGCCTTCCCACCCACTGCGTGTGGGGGAAGGCGCCGAGGAACGAGGCGGACGAGGGGCGCGTTCAGACCACCAGATCGCCCTCGTCGCTGTTGATGACCTCGAAGATCTCCTCCTCCGCGCCGGTTTCGGCGTTGATGTAGACGATGAAGAACGTCTCGCCGCGCGTACATTTGAATTCGTAGCACAGCACCTCGCGCGTGTTGGATTTCGGAATCAGCGCAAGCGCGGTATGCTCCGGCCCGAGCCCGTCGCAGAGGGCGTTTTTTGCGTCCTGTTCGGTGATGATCGCGCTTGACAGGTCGCGTTCGCGATGGTGGAAGCGGTAGTTTCGCGCATCGACGCCGATGACCGCCTCCGTGTCGCGGTCGACGCAGACCTTGACGAGATCGGCGTACAGGATCACGCCGTTCTGCACCGCGGCGTAGTTCAGCACGACCGTGCCGGCGTAATACTGCGCGTACGACGGCTCCATCCTGCCGAAGCCGTGCTCCTCAAGGTACGCGCTCGCCGCGCGGTGCAGCCGTTCGCTCTCCTCGTCGCTCGGCGGATCGTCGCGGCTTCCGCTCGGCGTGCCCATGCAATACAGCAGCAGCCCGCCGCGCTCGGTGATCGAGACGCACAGCTCGCCCTTATCGTCGTTTGCGGAAAAATCATAGGTCACGATCAGGCTTTCCGTGCGGCCGTCGAACGTCAGCGCGCGGTCCGGAAACAGCCCGGACGCGATGCGCATGGCTTCGGTCTCGTCGATCGTGTTATCCGGCAGGCCCAAAGGCTCCGCCTGCTCGCTGCTTTCGGAAAACGGCCCGTCGTACAGCAGCGAGGGGTAGTTGGTGATGTTCTCCTCGTCCGTTTCGCCGTAGAAGCCGTCCGGCTCTGCGGTCGGGAAGCTGCCGCTTTGACAGTTGCCGTCGTACGATTCGGACAGGCCCGCGCAGCACGTGCGAAGCTCGCCGAGCGCGTCGAGCTGCTCCTGCGTCAGCATGCGGCCGCTCTGCACCTGCTCCATCAGCGTGTCCGCATAGTCGCCGGTACGCGTCAGAAACTGCATGAGCCCGGTGTCGCTGCCGTGCCGGACCGGCAGAAGCGACAGCGCGCGCACCGCGCCGGCGGAGAGCCGCCGGATGTCGGAAAACGCGCGCGAGAGCCGTGCGGGCGTGCCGGAGACGGAGAGCTTTTCGAGCGCGACGGAGAGGTCGTTCAGATCGTTTGAGAGCGCGCGGTAGGCGCTTTCGGTCTGTGCGTCGATCACGCGCTGCTGCGCGGCGATCGTCTCGCGCTGCCGGAAAAATATCACGGTCATCACCGCAAGCCCGACCAGCAGGATCGCGGGGAAGCCGAACAGCCAGATTTTCTTGGAAATACGCATCATTTACAGAACACATGTTCGCCGATCCGCACCACGATGGGTCGGCTTCTGATCCATCGGTTGGTCGTCTTGGCGGGATTGTAGTAATAGAGACAGCCGCTCGTCGGGTCCCAGCCGTTCATCGCGTCGCGCGCGGCCTTCAGCGCCGTATCGTTCGGCGTCAGATTGATCTGTCCGTCGTCGACCGCCGAAAACGCGCCCTTCTGGTAGATCACGCCGGAGATCGAGTTCGGAAACGCGCTGCTTTTGACGCGGTTTAAAACCACCGCGCCGACCGCGACCTGCCCCTTGTACGGCTCGCCGCGCGATTCGCTGTAGATGCACTGCGCGAGCAGGTACACGTCGCCGGACGCGGGCTTCGACTGCGAGGAGACCGTCGACGAAAGGTTCAGGCCCATCGCCGCCGCCGTCTTTTCGCCGACGACGCCGTCCACCGTGAGCCCGTTCTTTTGCTGAAACCAGCGCACCGCACGCTCGGTCGCGTAGCCGTAGATGCCGTCGACCGCGCCGTCATAGTAGCCCCACTGCTTGAGCCGCTTCTGTACGGCGGTCACGTCGTCGCCGCGAGAGCCGCGCTTCAGCGCCGCCTCGGCGGACAGCACCGGCAGCGCCGTGCACACCAGCAGCAGCGCGAGCAGCACGATCTTGCCCTTCCGGATCCATTTTCGCATACGTCCTCCTTAAAACAGCGACGAAAGCCAGTCCAGAAACGTGCTTTCAAGCTCCACGTCGTCAAGATCGACCGTCTCGCCCGGCGCGCCGATGATGCACAGCGGCGGGAACAGCACGCACCACCAGTTGTGCCCGGCGGCGGGACCGATTTTCACGCACAGCGCGTCGTACTCGCCCGCGGGAAACACCGTGTCGCCGTATTCCCGGTCGGGGAACGTCTCCGTGCCGAGCGAAAGCTGCACGCCGTTGTCGCTGCCGCGGGCTTTCAGCGTCGCTTCGGCCGCACTCTGGATCTCGCGCCCGTGATTGAGCAGGAACGTCCGCGCGTCCTCGTAGCTTTCGGCGGCGGAGAACAGCGGCAGGATCGCGTCGCGCACGGCAAGCTTGTCGCGCTGATCCTTTTCGGAATCGCTCGCCGCAATGACGTGCAGGCGCAGAATGTTGTCGGCCGACGCAACCACGGACTTTGCCGACGCGATCGGCTTTTGCGCCCATACGGCGCACAGCAGCAGCGGGATCAGCCCGAACAGGATTCGTTTTTTCATCATCTTCACCTCGCGCAAAGTATTTCCCCGTATGCGTGTTTTCATACCTGCAGGTACCATCTTCCCGTTCCGCTGTTGCGGCGGGCGGATCCTATCCGCCCCTGCGATCCGTTTTCCGTCTCGAACAGCCGGAAAAGCGGATCCCTGTTGACATTTTGGGCGGAGTTCGATATCCTATATAATATGAAGGGATTTCGCTGTGCCGTCGAAGCCGCGCTGACCGATTATGTCGTGCGGATGCTCGGCGTACAACCGGATTGGAAGCCGTCCAAGCTGGCGCATCTGGCGTCGAGCAGCTTTCTGCGAACGGACGCGCAGGCCGCCGCCGCGGTCCTGCATGCGCACCGGGACGCGTGCACGCTTTTCGGCGCGCCGCTGATATCGTCCGTTTCGGAGCGCAGCGGCTGGCTGCTCGTCAGCCTCACCGCGGACGCGATCGACGCGTTTGCCGTCACGCTGCCGCCCGCCGAGGAACCGGACGACGCGTATCTTTCGCGAAGGCTGTGGGCGATGGCGCGGCGGCCCGACGCAAAAACGCCGGACGATCCGGCGCTGCTGCTGGGCTTTTATGCGCTGCTGTTTGGCGCGCCGAACGGCGCCGAGCGCTTTTTGTCCGCGCCGCGCGCGCACGACGGCGCGGAACGCGTGGCGATCGAACGGCGGCTTTCCCGCATGGCGACCATTTTACTTTGGGAACGGAGGAATTGTGTATGAATTACAAATGGCTCGGTCATTCTACCTTTGTCATCACGAACGACGCGGGCGGCGTGCTTGTCACCGACCCCGTGGACGCGGGCAGCGGCTTTGATCTGCCGCGCGTGATCGCGGACGTGATCACCGTCTCGCATCACCATTTCGACCACGACGCCGTCGAGCGCATCGAGGGCGATCCGGTCGTGAAGGACACGCCGGAGCCCGCCGCGTTCAAGGGCTTTCGCATCACGGGTTATCCCGCCTTCCACGACGAGGTGCGCGGCGCAAAGCGCGGGCCGAACATTCTCTTCTCGATCGAGGCGGACGGGCAGCGCTTCGTGCACTGCGGCGACCTCGGTCACATGCCGGACGACGCGACGATCGCGGCGCTGTACGGCTGCGACGTGCTGATGATCCCGGTCGGCGGCATCTTCACCGTCGACGGCAGGACCGCGTGGGAGATCGCAAAGCGCATCGCGCCCAAGACCGTCGTGCCGATGCACTACGCCGTTCCGGAGCTGAAATTCCATCTGGAACCGCTCGACCATTTTCTTGCCGCGGCGAAGGCCGATCCCGCGCCGATCGTCATTGAATTACCCGTTCGACCGAAGGAGGAATGAACATGCACGCACTGGTAACGTATTTTTCCGCAAGCGGCGTGACCGCCGCCGTTGCGGCGCATCTCGCAAGAGGCATCGTCGGAGAACTCTATGAGATCGCGCCCGAAACGCCGTATTCCGACGCCGATCTGGACTGGACGGACAAAACGTCCCGCAGCACGCGCGAAATGCAGGATCTTTCCGCACGGCCGCCGCTGAAGGACCATAACGCCCCGGTCGCGGATTACGACATCATCTTTGTGGGGTTCCCGATCTGGTGGTACCGCGAGCCGTCGATCATCGACACGTTCCTCGAATCGTACGACTTCACCGGCAAGACGATCATCCCGTTCGCGACCTCCGGCGGCTCGGGGCTCGGCAAAGCGCAGGTCCGCATCGGCGAGCTTTCCAAAGCGACGATCCTGCCCGGCCGCGTGTTCCCGCCCAGGGTCTCCGAGCGCGAGCTCAAGGACTGGGTGCGCAGCCTGCCGATTTAACCTTTTTCCCATACAAAAAGCGCCGCGTTTTTACGCAGCGCTTTTTTGTTGAGATGAGTTGTCAGCTTCTGGGCTTGCCGCAGTTGATGCAGAAGGCGCCGTCGTTTTTCTTCCCGCAGAAGCGGCAGAACCATACCGTGCTCTGCGCAGGCTTTTCCGGCGGCGGCGCGAACGCGTCGGGCGCAGGCGGCATCGGATTCACCCGCTCCGGCGGCCGATCATACGCATTCTGCGCAGGCGCCGGTCTTACGGGCTCGGTCGGCTGCGTGCCGGGCATGGAAAGCAGAATCTGCCGGATTTCCTCGTTCGCCTTGCGGTTGGCCTCCGTATCCTCCACCAGCTCGCCGTAGCCGTACAGCAGGATCGTCCCCAGCCACGCAATGATCGGTCCGAGCAGCATGAGCACGATTCCGCCTGCAATATAGTATCCCTCGTATCGATGGTATCCGTATTCGGTGCCGAGGACAATCACCAGAATCCCCCCTGCGATAAAGAGCAGGATCGTCAGGATAAAGAATAAGATCGCCAGTCCTTTGATTTTACCGCCGCAGTTTTTGAACATGATAAACTCCTCCCGTTTGCAGTATGTTTGATGATACGGAGCGCTGCGGTTCCATATCCTGTATTCAGTATACGGGCTGCGTCCGCCGCTGTCAACCGCAATCAAATAAAAAGGAAAACCGGGCCGACGGACACGGCGCGGATACAGATTTGTTTTACCGGAACGCTTTTCTTTTTCGATCGGATTTGGTATAATAACAAATACATCAATCACATTCTTTGGAGGCGCTATGGATCCGAGGCTTGAACCGCTGTTTACGCCGTGGAAGATCGGCAATGTCACGATCAAAAACCGCGTGGTGATGCTGCCCATGGAGGGCACGAACATGATCCAGTGGGAGGCAAAGACCGGCGTCGTCAAGGGGATCGACGCGTTCTACCGCGACCGCAAGGATCAGGAGATCGGCCTCTTCATTCCCGGTCTGATCCCGCTGATCTCCATCGTCGGCAAGAAATGGGTCTACCGGCATCCCGCGGTGTTTGAAAAGGTCCGCCCGATCGTCGACGAGATCCACCATAGCGGCGCAAAGATCTTTTTCCAGATCAGCGCGGGCTCCGGCCGCTCGATGCTGCTGCCGCCCGTCCTTCGCCCGTTTCTCAAAAAGGGCGTCCTGAAGACGCTCGCATCGCCCGTTCTCGCAAGCAAATGGTGGTGGTCCGCGCCGGACGACAACGAGCCGAACGTCTGGGATCCGTCGGTCAGGATGGGCCTGTTCACCGACAGCATGATCCGGAAGTTCATCCATGCGTTCGGGCAGACGGCGCTGCGCTGCAAGGAGATCGGCGTCGACGGCGTCGAGATCCACGCGGTGCACGAGGGGTATCTTTTAGACCAGTTTGCCATGCCCTACACGAACCACCGGAAGGACAGCTACGGCGGCAGTCTCGAAAACCGCCTGCGCTTTGCGTGCGAGATCGTCCGGGAGATCAAGCGGGTCTGCGGCAGCGACTACCCGGTGTCGATCCGCTACTCCGTCCGCTCGATGACGCGCGGCTTCAACGAAGGCGCGGTGCCGGGCGAGGCATTCACCGAGGTCGGCCGCACGATGGAGGAATCCGAGCGTGCGATCAAGATCCTGGAGGACGCGGGCTACGACATGTTCAACTGCGACAACGGCACCTACGACGCGTGGTTCTGGGCGCATCCGCCGGTGTACGCGCCGCTGAACATGAACCTTAGTGACGTCGAGCACATCAAGCAGTTTACGACCAAGCCGGTCGTGTGCGCGGGGCGCATGCAGCCGGACGCGGCGGCGGATTCGATTGCGGCGGGACGCATCGACGCAATGGGCGTCGGGCGGCAGCTTCTTTGCGATCCGGAATACATCAAAAAACTCAGGGAGGGCCGGGCGGACGATGTGCGGCCGTGCATCGCCTGTCACGGCGCGTGCCTGACGTTCTTCGGACTGAACGGCAAGGGCACGGACATCGACCCGATGCACGTGGAGATGGGCCGCTGCGTACTGAATCCGCGCACGCACAACGAAACCAAATACGGCTTCGGCCCGGCAAAGAACCCGAAGCATATTGCAATTGTCGGCGGCGGGATCGGCGGCATGGAGACCGCGATCCAGGCGCGGCTTCGCGGACACACGGTCGACCTGTACGAAAAGAGCGACCGGCTCGGCGGCGTGTTCAACGCGGCGGCGGCCATGTCGTTCAAGGAAAAGGACAAGGAGCTGCTTCTTTGGTATCGCCGCATGCTCGAAAAGAGCGGCGCCGCGGTGCATATGCACACGGAGATCACGGACCTCGACGCGCTCGACGCGGACGTGATCGTGATCGCGACCGGCGCGCACGCAAGAACGCTCCGCATTCCCGGCGCGGAAAAGGCGATCAGTGCGACAGACTTTCTGGACGGCAAAGCGGCGGTCGGCGACCGTGTCGTGATCGTCGGCGGCGGACTGACCGGCTGCGAGATCGCGTACGAGCTGGCGCTTTCGGGAAAGCATCCGTCGGTCGTCGAAATGACGCCGTACCTTGTCGGCGCGCGCGGCATCTGCATGGCAAACTCGTCGATGCTCAAAGAGCTTTTGCGCTATCACAAGGTCCCGACATACCTGAACGCTTCGGTCAGGGCGATCACGGACGAGGGCGTCGCGATTCAGACGCCGGAGGGCGAAACGACCGTGCCCGCGGACGCGGTCATCCTGTCGGTCGGCTACACGCCGGACACGCGCTTTGCGGCATGGAAAAAGCAGAAGGGCAGCAAGCCGGTGTATTTTGTCGGCGACTGCGATCGCGTCGGCAGTTTGAAAACGGTCGTCAAACAGGCGTTTGAGCTGGTGCAGGCCCTGTCGTATGATTAGGAAATAAACAGGTTTTCCGGAGGAAACCCATCGATAAATTCTTCATTTCTTCATTCTTCATTTCCTATAAAGGAGGATCATCATGGCATTCTATCTCGGCCGAAAGGCCATCCGCAAGGTGCCGGGCAAGGTCATCAAGGCCGCGCCGCTGCCGAATCCCGCGCTGATCGAGGGCTTCGGCAAGCGCGATCAGGTCGGCGCGCTGTGCGAGCAGGCGGGGTACAAGTCCGTGCTTTTGGTGACGGATCAGACGCTGTTCGGCCTCGGCCTGCATGAGAAGATCGCGTCGTCGCTCGACGCGCATCACATTCCGTACACGCTGTTTCACGAGATCGACTCCGAGCCGACGGTCCGCATCGTGGACGCGGGACGCAAGGCGGCGACGGCGTGCGGTGCGGACTGCATCGTGGCGCTCGGCGGCGGATCGGTCATGGACAGCAGCAAGATCATTGCGGCGGGCGCGAAGCACCCGAACGCGCCGATCACGCACTATCTGCACAAGTTCGCCTTTGCAAACCACGGCACGCTGCCGATGATCAACATTCCGAGCACGGCGGGGACCGGCGCGGAATGCACGGTCGGCGCGGTCGTCAAGAACAAGCGCGGCACGAAAAGCTCCACGGTCATCATCGGCATGGAGGTCGCGGCGGTCATCCTCGACAGCGAGCTTCTGATCGGCGCGCCCGAAAGCGTCACCAAATGGTGCGCGATCGACGCGCTGAGCCACGGGCTCGAGGGCCTGCTCGCCGACGTCGAGTCCTCGGAGGAGGACATCGAAAAAAGCCGCGCGTGCGTAAAGCTCGTGCTGGAAAATCTGCCGACGCTGCTGATCGATCCCAAGAACATCGACGCGCGGCAGGCGACGCTTCTGGCCGCGCATTACGGCGGCAACGCGATCAACACGCAGCTTGCGGGCTACGTGCACGCGTTTGCGCATTCGATCGGCGCGCTCTACCACATCCCGCACGGCAAGGCGATCGCGTGGTGCCTGATCCCGATCGTCGAGGCGCAGGAGTACATCCGCTACGACGCGCTGAAGGCGCTTGCCGTGTACTGCGGGATCACGCACGAGACCGAGGAAAAGGAAGCCGCGGCCGATCGCATGGTCCTTGCTTTGCGGCGGCTTCTGGTGCAGTGCGGGCTTGAAAACGGCTGTCATCTTCTGAAGGAGGACGATTACGACAAGCTCGTCGGCATGATCGACGCCGATTCCATCAACTATTCGCCGTCGCGCGTGTTCAGCGACAGCGAGATCCGCATGCTGCTGGATCAGATCAGAAGGGGGTATTGATATGGCCTGGACGCAGGAAACCGTCCGCGCGCTCGTCGAAAAGCAGCGCGCATTCTTCCGCACCGGCGCGACGCTGGACGTGAACTTTCGCATCGAACAGCTGAAAAAGCTCCGGCAGGCCGTGCTCGACCACCGGGACGAACTCGAAGCGGCGCTGTATGAGGATCTCAACAAGAGCCCGATCGAAGCGTACCTGTGCGATCTCGGCCCGATCATCGTCGAGATCAACGAGATTTTGAAGGGGCTCAGGAAATGGGCGCGGCCCGAACGGCATTTTTCCGGGCTCATGTGCTTCCCGAGCATGACGACGCGCGTCTACAAGATGCCGTACGGCGTGTCGCTCGTCATTTCGCCGTTCAATTTCCCGATCCTTTTGACGCTCGGCGTGCTTGCGGCAAGCATCTGCGGCGGCAACACCGCGATACTCAAAACCAGCTCGAAGTCCGCGGCAAGCACGAAAGCGCTTCAAAAGCTCGTCGCCGACACCTTCCCGGAGGAATACGTTGCCCTCGTCGACGGCGGTCACGACGTCGCGGATATGTGCCTTGCGGAGCGGTTCGACAAGATCTTCTACACCGGCTCGCCCGCCGTCGCAAAGCACGTTCTGGAGATGGCGGCGAAGAACCTGACCTCGGTCGCGCTGGAGCTCGGCGGCGAAACCGGCAACTGGTGCATCGTCCGCAAGGACGCGAACCTGAAGGACGCCGCGCGCAAGATCGCGTTTTTCAAGCTGTGCAATGCGGGCCAGATCTGCATCAACATCAACCAGATCGCCGTCGCCGAAGAGGTCGCCGACGCGTTCTTAACGGAGCTCAAGGCCGAATTCGTCCGCCAGATCGGCGAAAAGGCCGAGGAGAATCCGGAATACCCGAAGCTCATCACGGAAAAGGTCTATGAGAAATGCGAACGCCTGACCGCGCAGTACCGCGATCGCGTCGTGTTCGGCGGCACCGGCAATCGCGAAGCCGTCAAGTTCTCGCCGACGATCGTGTACCCGGTCGGAATCGACGAAGAGATCGTCAACCATGAGCTGTTCTGCCCGCTGCTGCCGGTCGTGCCGTATAAGGACGCCGAGGTCGACAGGCTGCTCGACGTCGTCGCAGAGCGCGAGCATCCGCTGTCGATGTACATCTTCACGTCCGACAAGCGCTGGGCAAACCGCGTCATGCGCACGCAGCAGTTCGGCGGCGGCTGCATCAACGAGGTCTGCATCCACATGATGGTCAAGGGCGTGCCGTTCAACGGCACCGGCCACTCCGGCATGGGCGCGTACCACGGCGAATGGGGCTTCCGCGAGTTCACCCACCCGCAGACGGTCCTTACCGGCAAAACGCACCTGAACCTCCCGCTGCGCGAGCACCCCTACTCCGGCAAGGCCGGCGAACAGAAGCGCAAGCTCTTAAAGTGGTTTGAGCGGTAAACGCGCAGCCCGCCAAATCCACCCATACATGTAGCCATATTGCAGCCGTCCGCATAGTATACAGCGGACGGCTGATACTTTATGACCGGCCGTTGGGAAGGGTGCCGGAATTCGCGTTCTTCGGTCCGAACGATACTGAAGTATGTGAAGGACCGAAAACGCGGATCGCTTGCAGCGAGGTCATTCAAAGAAAAGGCGCGGTTCGCCTTTTCCACCGATCGGGTGCTGTTTGCCTTTTCATTCGCTGCAAGCAATCCGGCCCCTTTGAACGACGGCCGGTGCCGTTCGGAAAGGAGAAATACGTATGGCTATCATTACCAATCAGGCAAATCTGACATATACCTACGGCGCGACGACCGCGACCGTCGCTTCCAACCTTGCCGCAACCGAATGGACCGCACCGCTGTCCGCCGAAAAGCGCACGCTGGAGGAGGCGTACCGCGAGGACGACGTACTGACGTATATGATTTCGCTGCGCAACACGGGCGAGGCGGCGATCACGGACCTTGTGATCGTCGACAATCTCGGCGCGTACACCCCCGCAGGCGCGGCCGCGCCGGTTCTGCCGCTGACGTTTGCGGGCGCGGCGACGCTGTACATCGACGGCGCGTTTTCCGACACGCTGACCGCCGAGCCGACAGAGGACGGCGTGCAGTTCACGATCCCGGAGATCCCCGCAGGCGCGGACGCGCTGCTGCTGTATCAGGCGGCCGTCAACGGCTTTGCGCCGCTTGCGCCCGACAGCGAGATCGTCAACACGGCGACGGTCGGCGAGACCGATCCTTTGACCGTGTCGGCAACCGTTCCGGTCGCGTCCTATGCGGACGTCTCGATCGAAAAGGAGATGTCGCCGAACCCGATCACCGACGGCGGCACGCTGTCCGTGACGTTCACGATCAAAAACCGCGGCAACGCCGAAGCGACCGGGCTCAGTCTCACCGACGCGTTCCCGCTTGCGCTCAGCGACGTCGCGATCACGGCTAACGGCGCGCCGGTTACGGACTTCACGTTCGAGGAAAACCTGCTGACGCTGCCGGGCGCGGGCAGCGTCACGACCTCGCTCTCGGTCCCGGCCGCGACGTTTTCGCAGGACGAAACGACCGGCGCCGTCACCGTGACGCCCGGCGTTCTCACGATCGCGCTGACCGGCACGGTCTGAACAGATCTCTCTATTTCCGCAGGGGAGGCCGACTTCGGCCTCCCGTTTCAATGTCGGAAAACAGCAATCTTTTTTTCAAAAAAATATAACCAAACCGAAAACTGCGCCGTCCTTTAGTCGAAAAACACAGGGAGGTGTCTTATGAACAACATTTTCAAAAAGGGTATGATCCTGATTCCGGCCTGCGTCACGCTGTTCGGCGCAGCCGTTGCGTGCAAAGGAAATACGAATGAACCCATGGATCCCGTCGGCGAATCCATAACGATCATCGATCCGAACACGGACGACCCGATCATCATCACGGAAAAGCCGGAGCAGCCGACGACGTATCAGGGCGAACGCCCGGGAACGGTCGAACCGGTGTCCCCGCCCGAGGAGGAGGATGCGCCGACCGCACAGACTGCGGAGTACGCCGCGCCGGATCCGGATCGGTTCAATTTCGGGATGGCAATGACGCCGGAAGAAATACAGGAAATCACCGGTTCCGAAGCGTATCAAAACGCCGATCACAAGCAGGAATTATATGATCTGTTAACGATCAACAGAGCGGATACTTTCTATTCGAAATACAGAAGTGATTACTATACATCGAATTCCTATGTAACGATTCCGCAATTTGACGACGACGAAGCAGAGTTTGATTTTCAGTCCAGAATCCAGGTGAATAACGCATATTATCCGTATTCATGTCCGGACTATACAAGTATAGAATACTTCAATTTGCCGGAAACGAAAACGAATTACCTCGTTTTTGTCAGCGATGACGGACACAGGGAAATCGTAAGCATGTACGAGGATGTCTATGGGTATATTTTGTTTCAATATATCGGCTCCGATCCGGAATTGTACGTCATGCTTACGGAAATCGCAACGCGCCTCACAAGAGACGACGTCCTCCGATAACGGCGCATCCGTTTCGACACAAAAGACAGCCGCGCAACAGCAGAGGAACCGGCGGAACAACTGCGGTCAGTGCAATGTCAATCATTTGACCGACATCCTTGTGCCGTAAAAGCAAACACGAAAAAACGTCCCCGGAAAATCCGGGGGCGTTTCGTTATCGGGCTTACATCAGCTTCAATACAGCTTCCGCAAACGCGGCGGGATCGTCGAGCGGCAGACCCGCGACGAGCTTCGCCTGCGCAAGCAGCAGGGAGGCGTATTCCCTGAGCGTTTCGTCGTCGAGATCGTTGAGCTTTGCATAGACCGGATGGTCCGGGTTCAGGTCGAGGTGGAACGTCATCGGCAGGTTCGCGCCGTTCGGCATCTGCCGCAGGACCTTGTACATCTCGACGCTCATGCCCTCGTCGCCCGAAAGGCACGCGGCGGCGTTCTTCAGCCGGTCGGTCAGCCGCACGTCGAGCACCTTGTCGCCGAGAGCCGTCTTGATGCGCGAAAGAAGCGGCTTCGCTTCCTCGGCGCGCTTTTCCATCTCCTTTTTCTCCTCCTCGGTGCCGAGGTCGAGGTCCGGATCGGAGACCGATTTGAACGGCTTTTCCTGATACGATTCCAGGATGCGCAGCGCAAACTCGTCGACGTCTTCGGTCAGGCACAGGATGTCGTAGCCCAGATCCGCCACGCGCTCGGCCTGCGGGAGCTTCTTGACCTGATTAAGCGTGTCGCCCGCCGCAAAGTAGATCTCCTTCTGCGCCTCGGGCATCGCGTCGACGTACTCCTTCAGCGTGACCGGCTTGTCGCTGTTTCTCGACCAGAACAGCAGCGTGTCCTTCAAAAAGTCCTTGTTCATGCCGAACTTGTCGTAGACGCCGAACTTCAGCGTGCGGCCGAAGGACTTATAGAATTCCTCGTACGCCTCGCGCTCCTCGCGCTGCATCCTTAAAAGCTCTGCGAGGATCTTTTTCTTCAGGTTGTTCGCGATCGCACTTAGCTGGCGGTCGTGCTGCAGCATCTCGCGCGAAATGTTCAGCGACAGGTCGGGCGAATCGACGAGGCCCTGCACGAAGCCGAAATATTCCGGCAGCAGCTCCTCGCAGTGCTCCATGATCATCACGCCGTTTGCGTACAGCTTGAGCCCGCGCTTGTATTCCTTCGTATTGAAATCGAACGGCGGCTTCTTCGGAATGTATAAAAGCGCCGTGTACGAGAGCATGCCCTCGGTGTTGATGTGAAGCGTGCTTGCGGGCTCCTCGAAGTCGTGGAACGCGTCGCGGTAGAACTGCGCGTATTCCTCCTTCGTGATCTCGTTCTTGTTCTTGCGCCAAAGCGGAACGCGGCTGTTCAGCGTCTTGTCCTCGACGATCGTTTCATACTCGTCGCTGTCCTCCTTCTTGCGGGAGCGCTCGACCTGCATCATGATCGGATAGCGGATGTAGTCGCTGTACTTTTTGACGAGCGATTCGAGCCGGTAGGTCTCGAGGAATTCGCCGTAGCTTTCCTCCTCGCCGTCGTCCTTCAGCGTCAGCACGATCTTCGTGCCGATCGGCTCATAGCTGCACGGCTTTACCGTATAGCCGTCCTCTCCCTCGGACTCCCAGACCGCGGGCTCCTCGCCTTCCTTATGCGAATACACCGTGACCTTCTTCGCGACCATGAACGCCGCGTAGAAGCCGACGCCGAACTTGCCGATGATGTCGACGTCCTCGGCGTCCGCATGCTCGGCCTTGAACGCCTGCGTGCCGCTCTTTGCGATCGTGCCGAGGTTGCTTTCCAGCTCCGCAGCGCTCATGCCGCAGCCGTTGTCGGTGATCGTCAGCGTGCGTGCGGCCTTGTTCGGCTCCAGACGGATTGTAAACTGCTCCTTGTCCACGCCGGTCTCGCCGCGCTGCATGGCGGCATAGTAGCGCTTGTCGATCGCGTCGGACGCGTTACTGATCAGCTCGCGCAGAAAGATCTCGCGATGCGTATAAATGGAATGGATCATCAGATCCAGCAGCTTTTTCGATTCGGTTTTGAATTGCTTTTTGCTCATATGTCTGCCTCGAAAACGTGTTTTAGCACTCTCGTCTTCCGAGTGCCAAGCATATGATAGCGCGCTCCGATCGAAAAAACAACCCCTTCGGGCATTAGTTTTCCACTTTGTCACAATTCAAGCAGACCGATGTAAAAGGGGCCGGACTGTTTGCGGCAAAGGTTTATAAAAGAATACTTGCAGGTTGAAAGGACGCAAGCGCCCTTTCTTTGATTCGTTTCGCCGCAAACGATCCGCGTTTTCGGCCGGTCACATACTTCAGTATAGCCTCCCGACCGAAGAACGCGGATTCCGGCACCCTTCCCGTCGGCCTGCCCGCCGTAGAGGAGGCCGGAGCGGCCATAGGGCGAATGAAGGAATGCGTCAGCGGACCGTAGGGGAAGATATCATCTTCCCGCTTGCAATCGAAGATTCTCCGGCAGGAGAATTCTCCTGAACCTTCCCGCAGGGAAGATATCACACGCCGAAGGCTTATATCACTTTGCGAAGCAAAATATCACTTGCCGAAGGCAAATATCACTGCGGCATGCCGTTTACGGCGGCAACGCCGCCTGCGGCTTGCCGCTTCGCGCTTCCAGATACGCGATCACGCCGTCTGCGATGGCGTCGGCGATCTGTTGCTGGTACTTCGGATCCTGCAGCGCCCGTTCGTCCTCCGGATTGCTCAAAAAGCCGCATTCGACCAGCACGGACGGGACCGACGGAATGCGCGTGACGTAGTTGTTGCCGGGGTTTGCAAGGCGTTCGTCGCGATTGAGCGCGGCGCATAAAGCGCCGATCACGGATTCGGCAAGCGCCTGTCCCTCGTCCGCGCCCGCCTGATAGTAGCACATCGGGCCCTTGACGCGGCGGTCGGCAAACTTGTTCATGTGGATCGACACGGTGCAGTCCGCGCCGTCGGTGCAGAGGATCGCGCCGCGGCGCGCCATGTCGTCGCGCTTCGTGTCGCCGAGCGCGTCCGGCCCGGTGCGCGTGCGCAGCACGAAGCAGCCGCGATCCTCAAGCGCGCGCGCCGTGCATTCGCCGATCACAAGGTTCAGATCGGATTCCAATACGCCCGTGTCGAGGCCGGTCGCGCCGACGTCGAATCCGCCGTGCCCGTAATCGAGGATCACGAAGTACGCGGGCGGCTCGGCGTCGAGCGTATACGGCGTGCACGGCGGCTGAACGGTCGTGCATCCGAGTAGAAAAAAGGACAGGATCAGGAGCAAAGTACGTCTCATAGTCCAGTTTATGCGAAAAAGACGCGCAAATTTACGCTTTTATCCGTTGACAAGTTGAAGAAAAGCAAGTAAAATAGGTACGTTATCATGGAGGCATGCGGGTGTAGCTCAGTGGCAGAGCACCGGCTTCCCAAGCCGGCTATACGGGTTCGATTCCCGCCACCCGCTCCAACAGCCGAAGCCCCGGCTTCGGCGAGCACCGACATGGTAACGGTCGGCCCGCTGCCATTGCAGGCTCTGCGGGTAAACATGAAAAAATAATTTTTATAAGGAGAACTACAATGGCAAAAGCAAAATTCGAACGTACGAAGCCGCATGTCAACATCGGCACGATCGGACACGTAGACCATGGCAAGACGACGCTGACGGCGGCGATCACCATGGCGCTTGCA
>JAEEGJ010009910.1_pt1 | contig 25161 bp, 19 predicted proteins | sample 8958761 | NCBI WGS metagenome assembly JAEEGJ01 (sample SAMN16246546, study PRJNA631951) | gut metagenome | biome: gut microbiome; feature: rumen; material: RS-attached | host: Bos | place: Iran: Karaj | collected 2018-10 | reverse complement strand
TCGTCTGTTGCAGATTCCCTCGCGCCGTACGAAGAACAATCCTATCCTGATTGGTGAGCCGGGTACTGGTAAGACGGCCATTGTGGAAGGTCTGGCAGGACGTATCGTTCGTGGCGACGTGCCTGAAAACCTGAAGGACAAGCAGCTCTACTCGCTCGACATGGGTGCGCTGGTGGCTGGTGCAAAGTACAAGGGTGAGTTTGAGGAGCGTCTGAAGAGCGTCATCAACGAAGTGACGAAGGCTGAGGGGCGCATCATACTCTTCATCGACGAGATTCACACGCTGGTGGGTGCCGGTGGTGGCGAGGGTGCTATGGATGCTGCCAACATCCTGAAGCCTGCACTGGCCCGTGGTGAGTTGCGTGCCATCGGTGCCACGACGCTGAACGAGTATCAGAAATACTTCGAGAAGGACAAGGCTCTGGAGCGCCGTTTCCAGACGGTGATGGTCGACGAACCTGACGAACTCAGCGCCATCAGTATCCTGCGTGGTCTGAAGGAGCGCTACGAGAACCATCACAAGGTGCGTATCCAGGACGATGCCTGTATCGCTGCCGTCCAGCTGTCGGAGCGTTACATCAGCGAGCGTTTCCTGCCTGACAAGGCCATCGACCTGATGGACGAGGCTGCTGCCAAGCTGCGTATGGAGCGCGACAGCGTACCTGAGGAACTGGATGAAATCACCCGCCGTCTGGCACAGCTGGAAATTGAGCGCGAGAGCATCAAACGCGAAACGGGCGGTGTGGTCAGCGGTTCTTTGACCGAGGGGCAAAGTGTGGTCAGCGGTTCTCCCGCTGACACCAAACTCGCCCAGCTCGACCGCGACATTGCCGAATTGAAGGAACAGGAGACCCAGTTCCGTGCCAAGTGGGAGGGCGAGCGTCAGTTGGTGAACAAAATCCAGCAGGACAAGCAGGAGATGGAGAACCTGAAGTATGAGGCTGAGCGTGCCGAGCGCGAAGGCGACTACGGTAAGGTAGCCGAAATCCGCTATTCAAAGCTGAAGGCCCTCGAGGACGACATCGCCGCCATCCAGCGTCAGCTGGACGGTTCGGTGTCCGACGGTTCCCCCGTCGGAACCTCCCGCCTCGTCCGCGAGGAAGTTACCGCCGACGACATCGCCGAGGTGGTCAGCCGCTGGACAGGCATCCCCGTCACCCGCATGCTGCAGAGCGAGCGTGAGAAGCTGCTGCACCTGGAGGAGGAACTGCACCGTCGCGTCATCGGTCAGGACGAGGCCATCAATGCCGTCAGCGATGCCGTGCGCCGCAGTCGTGCAGGCCTGCAGGACCCCAAGCGTCCTATCGCCTCATTCATCTTCCTCGGCACTACGGGTGTCGGTAAGACGGAGCTGGCGAAGGCTTTGGCCGAATACCTGTTCAACGACGAGACCATGATGACGCGTATCGACATGTCGGAATATCAGGAGAAGCATACCGTCTCGCGACCCATCGGAGCTCCTCCGGGCTATGTGGGTTACGACGAGGTTGGCCAGCTGACGGAGGCCGTGCGACGCAAGCCGTATCAGGTGCTGCTGTTCGACGAGATCGAGAAGGCGCACGCCGATGTCTTCAACATCCTGTTGCAGGTATTGGACGATGGTCGTCTGACGGACAATAAGGGTCGTACGGCCAATTTCAAGAACACCATCATCATCATGACGTCGAATGCCACGCGCGAGGAACTGCGTCTGACCATGCGTCCGGAGTTTCTGAACCGTATCGACGAAATCATCACCTTCCAGCAGCTCACCAAGGAGCAGATTGCTGACGTGGTACGCCTGCAGATGAAGCGCGTCACCGACATGCTGGAGCCGCAAGGCATAGAGTTGCAGATTACCGATGCCGCTGTGCAGTATCTGGCTCAGGAGGGTTACGACCCCGACTTCGGTGCCCGTCCCGTCAAGCGTGCCATCCAGAACCTGGTGCTCAACGACCTGTCGCGCAAGATTCTGGCCGACCAGGTAGACCGCACCAAGCCCATCATCATCGACGAGTTCGGCGACGGACTGGTGTTCCGCAACTAACCAAAGGGGGGACGGTTCAAAACCGTCCCCCTATTTTACCTTCTGTACCGATCGATATCCCCCACCCATTCACAACTCGTAATGGTGTATTTGTCGCCTCCAATCAGGTCGAAATCGCTGCCGAAATTCCCCTTGTACAGCTCTGGATAGAAACTCCCGATGAGCTGTCGCATGTAGAAATTGGCTATCAGATAGGAGTACTCTGAGAAGTCCTTGTCCTTAGAATAAGAAATCAGGAACGACCTGTAATACGGTGAATGCTCCTCCGAGAACGACACCACTTCACCCCCATTCAGACGGCCCTTATGAACGCCGGCAGACTTCGCATTCCAGTCGAATTCCTCCGGATAGTCCATGATTTTCAGTTCCTTGTATTTGCCCCTGTCAATCAGTTTCGCCTTATAATCCGACAAGTTCCGCTTCCCATGTGGCGGAATGGCAATGAACCGCTTGGCAGAGTCCGCAGGTTCACTATTGACGTCGTAGTAACGGTGCCGACTGCCATTATTGTATATCCTGAAACAATAACCCTTGTCGATGTAGATTGTATCGGCTGTCTTGTTCTTGATCTCTATGAAAAACAAACGGTTATCCTGGTCGTTGACAGCAGCATCCTGCACCCACCGCTTCACGACGTTCACCTCGACCTCGTCAGTCGACATCACCGAATTCGACCTCACACCAAACACCGCAGTATAGCCCATCGCGAATCCTCCCATATACCTCGGTCGGTGTTTATAGCGATTATATCGCTTTATCACCTTCTGGTTATTATCATTAGGCGCCAGAAACACCAGTTTCTTCGCATACGAAGGCCCAGCCACGGCCATTGCCACAATCAGCATGAGAATTTTGAAGCACGTCTTTTTCATATCTCGTCCGTTATTTAGCAATTACTCCGCAAATGTATACATTTCTTCCAAACAGCGGAAGGGGAAATTGCCTAAAAAGCAATAGGGAAATGCCTATTTCTGCCATCGAGCGTCAACTTCGGGTCGAAGAGATGCCTTCTTCGATGGCAAGACACGGCATCTTCGACCCGTTCCGATAGGGGTTTAGGGGGGTAAAGTGCCATCCCTTCGTCTCGAAAGTGCCATCGGAACACCAGCAAAGCAGTATCCGCACAACCCATAGACGGCATCGGTGCAAAGATGCTCATTTTTCACGTCGAGGCCTTATTTCAAGAACACCCTAACACCCTAACCCGACCCCTCTCAATCCCTCTGTTCATCGGACTTTGAGGCGGGTTAAGGTATAGGCCGACACCCTATCCCCACCTTAACCCTACCCTAACCCGTCAGCAAAGCCATCAGGTTGAAGGGTTAGGGTGGGGTTAGGCCTGGGTTAGGGTGTCACCGCATAGGTTAACCCAGCGCAAATCCTTTGTGTATCGGCGTTCCAGGCCTACTGGGTTAGGGTGTTAGGGTATATTGCGAAAAGGCCCTCGTCGCCCGAAGGCACATCCCGTCTCATCCGAAGTCACTTCCCGGGTCGCCCAAAGGCACTTCCTCCCCCACCCGTTCCGTGCGGACGACCCGCCTGCTCCGTGCAGACGAGCCAGGAAGTGCCTTCGGATAAACGACTTACTCCGGCTCACCAACCTCTGGAGCCTCGACAGCAGGACTCTCCATTGCTGGGGCTGTGGCCTCACCATTATTCAAGATGATGTTCACCACACTTAAAGAGTACACAAAGAGCCGTCTCCTTTGTGTTCTGTCGCTCTGTGACCCTTACATACTTCCTGCCAAGACTATTTCTTAAAAAAATTGGTGATTTGTTTTGCATTTTGCTCACTTATTCGTATCTTTGCGGCGTAAAAAATGAAAGATGATATCAGACAGCAGCTGTTTCGTAAGCTTAAAAAGGAGAATTGCTTTTGGTCTTACGATATGTCGAAAATGAAATCCATTTCCGACGAGGCTTTGATTGAGCACGTACTGCTCTATCTTGATATTGACGACATCAATAAGCTCTTTCCGCTTTTTGGCTACAAAAAAGTCAAACGTGTATGGCTGGATCGGGTGGCTCCTCAGGGTGAGATGTTCCGTGCATTCAATATTCTTTACGCTTGGTATTATTTTGGAGCCAAACGTCCTGAGGCTTATGTCAAAAGCATCGAAACCCGCCATCTTAACCGCATAATGGCTGCTTGATATGGAATACTCGAAATCTTTGGCACCACATACAGGTAAGGTTTTTGAGGCCATTTCCCGTTTGGAATGCATAAAACCTTATACGTTAGTAGGAGGGACGGCTCTTTCATTACAAATTGAGAAACGTCAGAGCGAAGACCTGGACTTCATGAAATGGCTGACGAAAAGAAACGAAAAGCCGGAAGTTGCTTGGCCTGCCATCAAGAAAGAGTTGGAAAGTATTGGTGAGATAAGAGAATACGAAGTTGGTAGCTTTGATTTCGTCTCATTCAACTTTGAAGGAGTGAAATTGTCGTTTTATGCAGCTCCTCGCAAAGCCATACCATCTATGCAACGAATTCCTTTCCTAAACAATATGCACATAGCAGATATGGAATCCATTGGTGCGATGAAGATGGAAGCAATGCTGCGACGTTCGAAATTTCGCGACTATTATGACATTTACTCAATTCTAAAAGAAGGCAAGGATCTTCAAAAAATGATTGATGCTGCCTTGGAGCATTCTGGTCATAAGTTGCGCACTCGTGGATTATTGGCTATGCTAACGAATGGCAGCCGTTTCATCAAGGAAAAGGGCTTCGAAGAACTACTGCCAGTATACGACGTAACCCCTTACGATATTCAAGAGTATATCAAACAAAAACTGCTCGAGATCAAGTAAAAACCGAGTACGAGGACACAGAAGAGGTCCTCTGTGTTCTCGTATCAAGTGGAGATGGGGTAACAAAACGTTACCCCATCCCATTTTAGCATACTGAACGAATCGTTCGCCCTGTTTACTCCGGCTCACCAACCTCTGGAGCCTCAACAGCAGGACTCTCCATTGCTGGGGCTGTGGCCTCACCATTGTTCAAGATGATGTTCACCACACCTACGGCATCGGTGATGGTTACCTTTCCATCGGCATTGACATCACCTTGCTTGCCTACAGAGAGTTCTACGTCAGCAATTGCGATGTCAGAGTTCCTATAGCCTTCCTTCGTGGCATAGACGCTGATGTGGCACTTTGTGGTGCCAGATAAAGCAATCTCACTTCCATCAGCTCCTATTGTTCCACTGCTATAGACAATGCTGGGAACAAATTTTACATCAGGTGTAGCACACGCCAGCTTCAGAATTCCTCCCATAACGGTGATGGTGGGCTTTTCGCATTTCATAATACCACTGTCTTCGATGGGCAGAATCTCTTCAAATTTACTCCATGGCTCAGTTGTTTTGTAGGCTGCATAGGCACTTCCCGGCACATAGAGAGGTATCTTGTAGTTTCCAAAGGTTTTAGTGTCAGCATCCGGAGGCGTGAGGGCTAATATCTCAATCGCTTTTAATGCTGACAAATATTGGAATGCATACGTACCAATTGTCGTCAAGCTTTCTGGAAGAGTGATGGAAGCTATTTTTGAACAGTTATAGAAGGCATGTTCACTAATAGTAGTCAATCCATTGGGAAGGGTGACAGTCTTCAAACCACTACAAGATTCGAACGTTTTAAATATTGATAATCAGCAACTTACATCTTAAACGGTAGAAAAGTGACGTTGGGGATTCTTGGGCGCCCCAAAAGAATGAAGATTTAACGTATTTAACGTTTTGAAACAGGTACACGAACTCAATTGTGAAGTGAAATAGACGTTAGATAGGATGCTGATAATTTAGAGTGAATAGTAAAGACCTGAAAACGACACATAATTTGATAGCTTTAGGAAACATATTCTTTTTACCTGCCATTTGGTCAATGCTCTTTATTTCTTCATTTATTACCTTTTTCTGTCTTTTTGGGGTGATTTTATGATACAGAGCAGAATTAGTGATAAATCGAACAGTAAAAATTGGATATTAATGTTTAATTTTGCATTCAAAAACAAACAAAAAAGAACATCATAGAAATGTTGGCATCATGGATATACAGGATTTAAAGCCCCGCAGGGGGGACGACACTTATAGGATAGGTGATAGCGATGAGTTGGTCGTGATGGAGAATATTGGCACCGTGCCATCGGGTGTTGTTTGTTTGCAAAATCACGGCGTTCTCTTCTTTATAACTGAAGGCAGGGCACAGCTCGAATACGACGGCCATGTTGTGCAGTTACAAAAGAACGACCTGTTTCTCTATATGGTCCACAGCACGGCCGCCAACTTTATGGCGTCGTCGGATTTTAATTGTCGACAGATTTGGTTTGGACGCGCTGAACTTTTTAATATCGACATTTACAAGCAAATCAGTGTAGCAGACATGTCGAATCTGAAATTAAATCCTGTAGTCCATCTCAAAGGTGACGATATCAAACTATGTGATACCTATTTTCAGTTACTGCGCAACAGAATGAAGTTCTCCACATCTGTACTCACCCCCGATATCGTACGATCGCTCTTAGGCACCATACTGCTGGAAATACTGTCCATCATGCGGCGTAATTCGGAGCAGGTGGCTGAGGAGGTTCAGCACGAAGACATCAATTCCAGCCTTCATAAGAAACGGATTGTCGACGATTTCATGAGGTTAGTGGAAGAGAGCGACGGCCGCATCCGCAGGGTGGATGATTTTGCCAGCCAACTGAATGTAACACCGAAATATCTCTCTACCATCCTCAAAGAGGTGATGAACCGCAGGCCGAGTACCTATATACAGCTCTATACATTGAAAGCAATTGAGCGCCGCCTGCGTTTCACCGACATGACGATGCAGGAGATAGCCAACGACCTGAATTTCCCCAATCCCTCGTTCTTTGGCAAATATTGCAAAGAACACTTGGGTATGACACCATTGGAATATCGGATGAAATATCATAAAGGGACATGAAAAAGATAGTATTGATGATTGTTGCTGTGCTAATGACTGGTACAGCCAATGCACAGTTGGACAGCACAGCTGTTAAAAGGAAGAAAGTAGGCGTCGTACTCAGTGGCGGCGGCGCAAAGGGTATGGCGCATATCGGTGTGCTGAAGGTTCTGGAGAAGGCTGGCATCCCCGTCGATATCGTTACCGGCACATCCATAGGCAGTATCGTCGGCGGACTCTATGCCATCGGCTATAATGCCCATTCGCTTGACTCGATGGTAAGGACTCAGGACTGGACCTACGTCATTACCGACAAGGAGGACCTTCGCAAGCAGAGCCTTCTGGACCGTAAGAAGCAGAATACCTATTTATTTAATACTGGTCTGACTATTGGTAAGCGTGACATGAGTGCAGGCGGTCTCATCAGAGGCAAGAACCTGGCAGAGCTGTTCCAGAAACTTTTTGTGGGTTACACCGACTCGCTCGACTTTAACAAAGACCTGAAGATTCCTTTCGCCTGTGTGGCTACAAACATCATGGACAACAGCGAGGTGGTATTCCACAGCGGACGGCTGCCGCAGGCCATACGAGCCTCCATGTCCATCCCTGCAGCCTTCTCGCCTGTGAGAATGGGCGACATGGTGCTGGTCGATGGTGGCCTGAAGAACAATTTCCCCGTTGACGTGGCCCGCCAGATGGGTGCTGAAGTCGTCATTGGCATCACGTTGAACGGCAAGCCTAAGACGGCTGAGGACATCACAGGAACCATGAAAATCGTAGGACAGATTATTGATGTGAACTGCGTGAACAAGTACGACGAGAACAAGGCCCTCAGCGACTTGTGGATGAATGTGGATCCTCATGGCTACTCTACCGCCAGCTTTACAGCCGAGGCCATCGACTCATTGGTACGTTATGGTGAGGAAGAGGCCATGCGACACTGGGACGAAATTATCGCCTTGAAGAAGCTTATCGGTATCGATGATTCATTCCGTCCTACCATCTATTATCCACTGCGACCGAATGCCATGACTGAGCGCCAGCATATCGTCGGTTTTACTTTCGAAAACATGACGCCACAGGCAGAGCGGTTCTTGAGGAATAAGTTCCATCTGAACAAGGTTGACAGTATCGACGCAAAACTGGAACAGGAACTAACAACGTCGATGCGTATGGATCTCTTCTACCAGACAGCTGAGTGCCAACTGATACCTCAAGCTGGCGGTGTGCGTGTCGTCCTCTCGGCAGGTGAACGGAAGTCTTTGCAGTTTCATGCCGGCGTGCGCTATGATACGGAAGAACATGCCGCTATCCTGTTGGGACTTGACATACCGCTGAAGACGGCCATCCCTGTCGAAACCGACATCACGCTCAGACTGGGTAAGCGACTGATGGCTCGTGGCGAGATTACCATCCACCCCCGATTCTTTACACGCCCCACTTTCAGCTATACGTTCCACAGAAACGATGTTGACGTATATACATACGGCGATCTGGACTATAACATCCGATACAACCAGTCACAGGCAGAATTCCTGCCCATCAATTTCGACCTGCGTCATTTCAACCTGCAGATGGGACTGCGCTGGGACTTCCTGCACTATCGCAACAAGCTCGGATCTGAGTCGGCTAAACAGGTCACGCTCGAAAACCAGCACTTCTTCAGTTATCGTGCCCGTTTGGTCCTTAACACTGAGGATAATTGGAACTTCCCCACACGCGGAACCCGCTTTAACGCTGAATATGCTTATCTGACCAATAACTTCGCCCAACTCGACGTCATTGATGCTGAGGGCAACAAACAGGGCAAGACGGCGGGCATGAGCGATGTCTGTGCCAACTGGCGTATGTCGTTTACTATCGGCAGCCGATTCACCATCCAGCCTATGCTCTATGGTCGTCTGCTCTTTGGCTCCGTCGTTCCCGCCGTATTCGGCAACACCATCGGTGGCGAGTGGTTCGGCCACTACGTTGAGCAGCAGATGCCATTCGCTGGCGTCGGCAATCTGGAGTACGTACACAATCAGTTCGTAGCCGCTCAGCTTCAGGCTCAGCAGCGTATCGGCAAAAGCATCTACGTGCTGCTGCGCGTGGCTGCCGGTCAACATGCTCCAAAAGTGAAAGAACTCTTAGACTATCGTACAATGATAGGTGCCCAAGGTGCCTTCTATTACAATACAATGTTTGGCCCTGTCGGTGCTACCTTAGGTTATAGCAACCACACCAAGAAAGCTTATTTCTTCATCAACCTCGGATATGAATTTTAAGATTATGAATAACTGGTTTAATAACATCCGGATCTATCATCTGCTAATCGACAGATTCAACGGAGGCTGGCAGGTGCCGCCCAAGAGTGAGAACGCCTTTTGCGGGGGAAACCTGCAGGGAGTGATTGAAAAACTTGACTACATCAAGAATCTTGGCTTCAACGCCATCATGCTCTCGCCCATCTTTAAGTCGGCAAATTATCACGGGTATCATACCCTGAATTTCGAGGAGGTAGACCCGCACTTTGGCACGTGGGACGATTATCAGCAGTTGCTCGACGAAGCCCACGACAAGGGGTTGAAAATTATCTGCGACTTTGTACCCAACCATTGCTGGTATGAGGCACCCATCTTCGAGCAGTCGCTTTTAAAGAACGGCGGCAAGCACCGCGACTGGTTCTTCTATCCCAAGGAGGACAGCGATGAGTTCGTATCGTTTTTAGGTTTCGGCGACCTTCCTAAGTTCAATCTGACGAACTCCGAGGTGGCCAGTTTCATGATTGATAAGGCCAAACGGTTAGCCCGCATGGGTGTAGATGCTTTCCGTATCGACCATGCTTTGGGTCAGCCGCATAGTTTTCTAAAGAGCTTACGCGAACAATTACAGGGCATCCGCAGTGACATCGTTGTGTTCGGCGAGGTGTGGGCGTTTGGTATCGGCCCGCAGTTAGCCAGCCAACTGTATTTCAAGACGGATGCAAGATTGCAGGAGTTCCTGGCACAAGACACTAAACATTTTAGCCAAGACGACCTACAGGTCGACTATGTGGGCACATTAGACGGTGTCCTGGACTTTGCCTATCGCGACATCCTCTTGGAGGAAATCCATGCCGGTCGGGGGCTCAGGGGCAACGAGACCTTGCGCAGCAAGATTAAGGACCATTTCGCCAAGTATCCAGCCGATTTCAAGTTGGTCTTGTTCCTGGATAACCACGACACCGACCGCTTTATGTTCGACTGTCACGACGATGCTTACCTGCTGCAAGAGGCCATCGACCTGACGATGGAACAGTCTCGTCCGTTCTCCTTCCTCTATGGCACGGAGCAACTGATGACCAACATTCCCACCATCTTCAATGCTGAACCATACGCCGACCTCCGTGTCCGCAACTGCATGGACTGGAATTTACACACTACGCTTGTTCAAACCCCCATTCCCCTCACTTAGAAGACTCAAAGCCGATAGTATGAATACAGAAGTATATCAATTAGGTAAAGAACTTGACTCTTTCAATTATCAGCAAGTACAGGATGATATTCTGGCCATTCTGGAGAAAGGCAGCAGTGAGGTGAAAGACGTCATGGATGTCACCGGCTTTAGTAATTTCTTCGATTATGCATAGAGTCGATCTGTTTCCTACCCATGAGTACCAGGGACTGAAACTGCGTCCTGGCCGGCCTTATCCGTTTGGCGCAACGGTTGTTGGCAATATGGTGAATTTCTCTGTGTATTCCCGCTATGCCACCGACTGCACGCTGGTGCTCTTCCACAATCGTGAGGAAAAGCCCTTCGTGGAAATTCCTTTCTTCAAGGAGTTCCGGTTAGGCAATGTATTCTCGATGATTATTTTCGACCTGGATTATGAGAACATCGAGTACGGTTTCCGCATGGACGGCCCTTTCCTGCCGGAAGAAGGCCACCGTTTCGATAAGTCGAAGATTCTGCTCGATCCCTATGCGAAACTCATCGTGGGACGCGACGTGTGGGGACAGGAACCTCATTGGGACAGTGCTTATCAATATCGTGCACGCGTGGTGTTCGACGATTTCGACTGGGAGGATGACCTCCCGTTGGAGACACCCGTCAATGACCTCGTCGTCTATGAGATGCACGTGCGCAACTTTACATGCGGAGCAGGCTCTGGCGTGAAGCACAGGGGAACGTTTGCAGGCATCGTCGAGAAGATTCCCTATCTGAAAGAGCTGGGCGTCAACTGCGTGGAACTGATGCCCATCCATGAGTTCGACGAGTTTGAGAACCACCGTGTATCTCCAGTCGATGGGCGTCAGCTCTATAACCTGTGGGGCTACAGCAACGTAGGATTCTTTGCCCCCAAGGCCGCCTATGCTTCGACTGGCAGGTTCGCCATGCAGGTGGATGAACTGAAGAACATGGTGAAACAGTTGCACAAGAACGGCATTGAAGTGATGCTCGACGTAGTGTTCAACCACACCGCTGAAGGCAACGAGCTGGGACCCTACATCTCTTATCGCGGTATCGACAACAAGACATATTACATGTTGACACCTGAGGGCTATTACTATAATTTCAGCGGCTGCGGTAATACCCTGAACTGCAACAACCCCAATGTGCGTGACATGATTGTGGAGAGTCTGCGCTACTGGGTGACCGACTACCATATCGACGGCTTCCGCTTCGACCTGGCTGCCATCTTAGGGCGCGACCAGAACGGCCATCCCATGTCCAATCCACCCCTGCTCGAATCGCTGGCGCATGACCCCATTCTCGGCAAGACGAAGCTCATTGCCGAGGCTTGGGATGCGGGCGGACTCTATCAGGTGGGCTCGTTCCCGTCGTGGGGACGCTGGGCTGAATGGAACGGCCGGTTCCGTGACAGCATGCGCCGATTCCTGAAGAGCGACGAGGGGGTGCTGGCCGACGTGAAGGAGCGCATCATCGGCTCGCCAGACCTCTATGCCTCGCAAGGGCGGGGCATCAAGGCCAGCGTGAACTTCATCACGGCGCACGACGGATTCACGATGATGGACCTCGTGTCGTATAACAGCAAGCACAATGAGGCTAACGGCGAGGACAACCGCGACGGTGAGAACCACAATAACAGTTGGAACTGCGGCTGTGAAGGCGAAACGGATGATCCTGACATCAACCGCCTGCGCCACCGGCAAGTGAAGAACGCCATCACGATGCTCATGGTGAGCCAGGGCATACCGATGGTGCTGTCGGGCGACGAGATGGGCAACTCACAGCAAGGCAATAACAACGCCTACTGCCAAGACAATGAAATCGCCTGGCTCGACTGGAACAACTTAGAGAAGAACGCCGACATCTTCCGCTATTTCAAGCATATCATCAAGTTCCGCCGTAAGCATAAAGTGCTTCGTTACGACGAACACCTCCGCCACCAGGACTATCAGGGCCTTGGCTATCCAGACTTCTCGTGGCATGGGGTGAAGGCCTGGCAGCCCGAAAGCGGCTACAACAATCTCACAGTAGCATTCATGTTGAACGGACAATATGCTAAGACCGATGGTGTGCCCGACGACTTCATCTATGTGGCCATGAACATGCACTGGGAGATGCACGGCTTCGAGCTGCCTCAGTTGCCTGATGGTATAGCCTGGCATGTGTTTGCCAATACAGGTATGCCGTCACCCGATGACATCTTTGATTCTGGAAAGGAACCGCTCACCGAGAACCAGCACGAGGTTCTGGTGGGTCCACGTTCTATCATCATCCTTGTTGGGAAAGGTATAAAAGGGAAAAAGGTAAAAAAGTAAAGAGGTTTGAGTAAACTGCATTTCCAATCCATCAAAGGACAGGCCCGCGAGATACTTACGGCCATCCTGAAGTCGCCCGAGGTCGCTTCCTGCAATCTAAAAGAGACCCTGGCGCTGCGGTTGGCTTGCGAAGAAATCGTCATGAATGTGACAACGTATGCCTATCCGGAAGGTGCCGATGGCTTTTTGGATGTAGATATCCAAAAGACCGACCGTATCACGATCCGTTTTGAGGATGGCGGTGTGCCTTTCAACCCCCTGGAGCAGAAAGAGCCTCACACAACGTTGTCGTGGAAGCAGCGTCGCTTGGGCGGGCTTGGCATCTTCCTCCTCCGTCGTAAGATGGATGATGTGCGCTATGTCTATGAGAACCAAAAGAATGTATTGACTATCGAAAAAGTAATATGAAAAAGAGTAAGAGCAAGCTGTCGCGCCGCATCACTTGGCGTGTCATTGGAATTATGTCGTTCTTCAATGTGCTCATCGTTGGAGTCATCGTCGCGTTTGTCTTTGTGTTCTCACTCGGTAATGGCAGCATGCGTGGGCAGTATGTGACCGACGGGTTTGCCGGCAATGTTGAGACGATGCTCCAATTGGCGAAGACTGTTACATTTAATAACCGTAGCGAAGTAGAAGCCAACATGGACAGTCCTGAGCATGTCTTCGACGTGTTGGAGCAGATTATGAAAATCAACAAACGCCTGGCAGGATGTTTTGTTGCCTTTGAACCTGATTACTTCAAAGGTCAGGGTCGATGGTTCGAAGCCTACGCCTACTATGCTGACAGTACGCACGTTGAGTCCCGGCAGATAGGATCTCCACAGCACGACTATTTTAATGGCGCGTGGTATCAGCAAGGACTATCTTTAGAGCGTGACGACGACGGCTACCTGACAGACTTGTACTACGATGACACCGTCAACAGCGGAATGTTCTGTAGTTATGTCGTACCCGTCTTCGACCGTCAGGGTCGCAAAGTCGGTGTCTATGGCGTTGACTTGAGTGTTGGACTGCTTCATATAACCATCGACGAAACGATGAGAAATGTCAGGAAGGAATTCATGGTGGACGCTCAAGAAGACATTGGTGAAGACGGTGAAATCTATTTCTCCATTCAGATTATCGACAGCAAGGGCAACAGAATTACCGGTTCCGACTCCCTCGACATCAGTATGCTCAAGGGCGAACAAGAGGTAGTGGATCGTGAACTTGACATGAAGGACCTGAAGCACACTCCTTACTATATCAATGCCAAGCAGTTGGGTGCTACGGGTTGGACGTTGGTTGTGTTTCAGCATCGTGACCTTGTGTTTACATGGGGTTGGGTGCTTGCCATTATCATCATCATCTGCATGGTCGTCGGCTGCCTTGTTATCTTCTTCTTTACGACCAAGAGTATCCGTCGCGCCACCAAACCGTTAGGCTTCCTCTCCGAATCGGCTCAGGAGGTGGCCAAGGGTAACTTCGACGCACCGCTGCCCACGTTCAAGCACAACGACGAAGTGGCTCGGTTGCGCGACTCGTTCGGCACCATGCAGCAGTCGCTGAAGGAGTATTTGGAGGAACAAAAGGCACTGAGCGCCGCCAAGGCTGCCATGATGAGTGAGCTGAACGTGGCACATACCATCCAGATGTCGATGATACCGAAGACGTTCCCCGCCTTTCCCGATCGCAAGGACTTGGACCTCTATGCCTCGCTGACACCTGCCAAGGCTGTTGGCGGTGACCTCTATGATTTCTTCATACGCGATGATAGTCTGTACTTCTGCATCGGTGACGTGTCGGGCAAGGGCGTACCTGCCTCACTGGTCATGGCCGTCAGCCGGACGCTTTTCCGCAACATTGCAGCCCATACTGACAAGCCGAGTCATATTGTGGAGACGATGAACGTGAATATCTGCGATGGGAATGAGCAGTGTATGTTCGTCACGCTCTTCGTGGGTGTGCTTGACTTGCAGACGGGCCGACTGCGCTACTGTAACGCCGGTCACGATGCACCATACCTCCAAGCCGAACACCTTCCATGTGATCCCAATCTCCCCGTTGGTCTCAATCCAGACATGAAATACTCGGAGCAAGAAGCGATGATAGCCCCAGGCAAAATTCTTTTCCTTTATACCGACGGACTGACGGAGGCCGAGAATAGTAGCCGTGATCTTTTCGGAATGGAGCGTGTCGATGAGGTCATCGCAACCTTTGAGGGATCTCCCCAGGAGCTGATTGAAACGATGACCGCCGCTGTCCACCAGTTTGTCGGCGACACTGAGCAGAGTGACGACCTCACGATGCTGGCCTTCAGAATCAGGAAATAAAAACATATTGGCGACAAAACTGAAATAGGACAGGTCGTTTCCAGCAACGGCTCGTGTCCTTTTTTTCTTTTTTAGTTATCGATTTCTGTCTTTACAGAGGCGCAAAACGTAACAGAACATATTCGGTTACATTTCAAACAGCGAAAATAGGTTATTTTTGCCGAACTTTGCATGCCGTAAAGTGAAATAAGAACAGCATGGAGGCAAAAATTCTAACTCCCGGACGTAGGGATGGCACCTACAGGATAGACGATAGTGACGATTTAGTGGTGATGGAGAACATCGATTGGGCGTCCATACCCAGTGGTAAGTTCTATACAGAGAATCACAGAATCGGTTTTATCTGTACTGCAGGTAGGGCACAGTTTGAATACGATGGTGTCAAGTACACCATCGAGAAAAACGACCTATTTCTTTATATGCGCCGTAATATTATCAGCAACTTCATGGCTTCGTCTGATTTCAATTGCCGTCAAATCTGGTTTACGCGCAGTGAAATGTGGAACCTGAATATGTACAGCGATACGAATCTGATGGACATGGTTTATCTCAAGCAGCACCCGAAAGTACATCTCTCGGATGAGGACATGAGTCTGATTGAGAGCTATTTCCAATTGTTGTTCCACCGCATGAAGGACTGCTCCCCCATTCTCTATCACGACATCGTGAGGTCACTTGTCAGTACAATGATGCTGGAAATGCTGGCCATGATGCGCCGAGATGAGGAAAAGAAGACAGAGCAGGATTATCAAGGGGATAATACTTCCGGCGCCCACCGCAGACGGCTGGCCGATAAGTTTATGCGGATGGCAGAACAGAGCGACGGACGTATCCGCAAGGTGGATGATTTTGCCAGCCAATTGAACATCACGCCCAAATATCTTTCGGCGATTCTCAAGGAGACACTGAATTGCAGGCCAAGCACAGTCATACAGCTTTTCACGATGAAAGCCATTGAACAACGCCTGCGCTTTACCGATATGACGATGCAGGAGATTGCGAACGACCTGAATTTCCCCAATGCCTCGTTCTTCGGCAAATACTTCAAGGAACATGCTGGCATGACGCCGCTGGAATATCGTAATAAATATCATAAAGGAACATAAAAAGATAATAAGAGAAATGAATTCAAATGTATTATAATAATTAATTAAGGTGTAACATGAACAAGTTAAGAAAGAAAGCGATGGTGAGTACCAGTCGTTCGACAAAGTTGACGCGAGTGGCGATGCTCGGGTTGCTCATGTCGTTGCCGCTGATCTGTGAAGGCCAAAGGCGGGTAGGCGACGAAACGTCGGGTAATCGCGAAGCGCTTGCTACCGAAAGGGACGCAAGAATACGGCTGCTGACGCTCGACAGTTGCAGGGCAATGGCACTGAGGAACAACAAACAGTTGGGCGTGGCGAAGATGAAGCTGGAGGTGAACGCCAACCAGCGGAAGTCGGCACGCACGCAGTATCTGCCGAAGGTGAATGCCGTAGGCGGCTACTTATGGATGAGCCGTGAGGTGTCCTTACTCAACGATGACCAGAAGGAGGCGTTGAGCAATCTGGGCACGAACGCTACGGGAAAGTTGCAGGACGCATTGTCACCGTTAGTGTCATCATTACCGGCAGCAACACAGACGAAGATGGCTGGCGACATGGCGGCTTTCGGCGGGGTACTGAACCAGGTAGGCACGGGCATCGTGGACGGTTTTCGCACTGACACGCGTAACATGATGGCCGGAGCGGTGACGGTGACACAGCCTGTGTTCATGGGCGGTGCTTTAGTGGCGGCGAACAAGATGGCTGACATTAACGAACAAATGGCCGCAAACTCCTTGGAGATGAAGAAGCAGGGCACCTTGTATAATATCGACCAAGCCTACTGGCAGGTGGTGTCACTGCGTCATAAGCAGACGCTGGCCGAGAGCTACGTGGAGCTGGTGAAGAAGCTGAAGGGTGACGTGCAGAAGATGATTGACCAGGGCGTAGCCACGAAAGGCGACGGCCTGAGTGTCGGCGTACGTGTCAATGAGGCCGAGATGGCACTGACACAGGTGCAGGACGGTCTGGCGCTGTCGAAGATGCTGCTGTGCCAGTTGATAGGGCTTGATGAAGACGAGGCGATTACGTTAGCGGACGAGGAGAGCACGGGGCTTGACTCTTATGTTGCGACTGAACCGCAACGTATAGGACAAGCGGACGCGGCGTTCGCGAACAGGCCGGAGCTGAAGGTACTGCAAAACACCGTAGACCTGAGCCGACAAACAACGAACGCGCTGAAGGCGGGGAATCTGCCGACGGTGCTACTGACGGGCGGATACATGGTGTCGAACCCGAACACGTTCAACGGTTTTGAGAAGAAATTCGGTGGTGTGTGGAACGTAGGCGTCGTGGTGCGTGTGCCAGTGTGGAACTGGGGCGACGTGAAATATAAGGTGCGCGCCTCGAAGGGAGCGACCGCGATGGCGAACCTCGAACTGGACGATGCACGGGAGATGATAAGCCTGCAGGTGAGACAGAGCAACTTCAAGGTGAAGGAGGCTCAGAAGAAACTGACGATGGCACAGTCGAACGTGGCGAATGCCGACGAGAACCTGCGCATGGCGAATCTCGCCTTCAAGGAGGGTACGGCGTCGTTCACGACGGTGATGGAGGCGCAGACGGCGTGGAACTCGGCGCAGTCGCAGCTCATCGATGCTGAGATTGGCATCAAGCTCTCAGAGGTGGAACTCCAGAAAGCACTCGGAACGCTTCAATAAATTGATAATTGATAATTGATAATTGATAATTTAAGAATATTATGGCAGACAAAGCAAAAGAACAGCATAACAATATCCTGCTGGCTGTGGCAGGTTTTTCGGCAGTAGTAGCAATCGTAGCACTCATCGGTTTCCTGGCCTTGGGGCGCGATCCCGAAGTGATACAGGGCGAGATGGAGGTTGAGGAGTACCGTGTGTCGGGCAAGGTGCCAGGCCGTATCCTTGAACTCCGCGTGAAAGAGGGCGACATGGTGCAGGCGGGCGATACGCTGGCCATCATTGAGGCTCCCGATGTGGAGGCTAAGATGACGCAGGCCCAGAGTGCAGTGGACGCTGCCTCGGCCATGGAGCAAATGGCTCAGAACGGTGCCCGTCGCGAGCAGATACAGGCCGCCGCGCAGCTTGTGGAGCAGGCCAAGGCCGGACTGGAGATAGCCGAGAAGTCGTATAACCGCATGAAGGTGCTCTTCGACGAGGAGGTGGTCTCAGCCCAGAAGTTCGACGAGGCCGAGGCGATGTACAAGTCGGCTCAGGCACAGCTGAAGGCCGCCAAGAGCCAGTATGAGATGGCCGTCAACGGTGCCCGCGCTGAGGAGAAGCGTGCCGCATCGGCTTCTGTCGGTCAGGCTCGTGGTGCTGTGCAGGAGGTGAAGAGTTACATCAAGGAGACTGTGCAGGTGGCGCAGATAGCTGGTGAGGTCACCGATGTCTATCCGAAGGTGGGCGAGCTTGTCGGCACGGGCACGCCTATCATGAGCATCGCCGTGATGGACGACCAGTGGGCAACCTTCAACATCCGCGAGGACCAGCTGAAGGACATCAAGGTGGGCGCCGAGCTGACTGTTCGCATCCCCGCCCTCGACAAGGAGACCAAGATGAAGGTCACGTCGATGAAGGACAAAGGTTCGTTTGCCGTGTGGAAAGCTACAAAGGCCACTGGTCAGTACGACCAGAAGACTTTCGAGGTAAAGGCCCGTCCGACGGAGAAGATTGAGAATGTTCGTCCCGGCATGTCGGTGATACTCAAGAAGTGAAAAGTGAAAAATTTGCTTCCGTTACAATGAAGTATATTTCTCAAACATTCAACATCGCACTGCGCGAGCTCGACATTCTGCGGCGGAACCGCATATACGGTTTCTGCATGATTGTGTTCCCGCTGCTGCTGGTGGTCTTCTTCACCACGATGCTCGACGACGGCACAGCGCTTGACCTGCCTGTCGGCGTGGTTGATCAGGACAACTCGGCCACCTCGCGGGGCCTGGTCCGCAACCTCGACGCCATGCAGTCCTCGCGCGTGGTCTATCGGTTCGCCAATGTCACCGAGGCCCGTAACGCCATGCAAGAGGGCAAGATCTATGCCTACCTGCTCATCCCCGAGGGCACGTCGGCCAAGCTGCTCGCGGGCCGTCAGCCGACGATTTCGTACTACTACACGATGACGTGCATGACCGCCGGCTCGATGGCGATGAAGGACATGAAGACCATCGGTTCGCTGGGCTCGGCGGCCGTCGGACAGTCGACGCTCGCCGCCAAGGGCGCCTCGAAGGAGCAGATCAAGGCGTCGCTGCAGCCCATCTCCGTCGATGCGCACATGATAGCGAACCCGCAGGGCTCGTACAACTACTCACTGACGACGGTCTTCGTGCCGGGCATCCTCATGCTTTTCATGGCGCTGCTCGCGGCCTATGCCGTGGGCATGGAAATGAAGTTTGACACGGGTAAGGACTGGCTCTGCACGGCCGGCGACAATATCGTCGTGGCCATCCTGGGCAAGTACATTGTCCACGCCTTGGTGTTCCTGCTCGTCATCTTCCTCTACCAGTACTACATCTTCGGTGTGCTCCACTTCCCACGGCTCGGTGGTGTGTGGAGCATCGTGCGCCTCAGTCTGCTGCAGGTGGCCGGCGGCCTCGGCTTCGGCATCTTTGCTTTCGGACTGATGCCGTCGCTGCGTATGTCGATGAGTATCTCGTCGCTATGGTCGGTGCTCAGCATCTCTATGTGCGGCTCGGCTTTCCCCATTGCGGGTATGGACGCGCCGTTGCAGGCCATGTCGTGGCTCTTCCCCCTGCGCCACTACTGGATGCTTTACCAGGCTACCGTCCTCAATGGCTTCCCCGTCATCGACGTCTGGTTCCACCTCGTGGCACTCGTGGCCTTCACGCTGCTGCCCTGGTTCGTTCTACGTAAGATTAAAAACGCCATGCTGAACTATGTGTATATACCGTAGAGTCAATGACAACGAAAGAAAGAAAAGAATATGTTTGAAAGACTGAAAGAACATTTCTCTGATGTGCTCTATATCTTCCGCCACGAACTCATTAAGGTCGTGAAGGACGAGGGTGTGCTGATGTTCCTCGTCGTGGTGCCGCTAGGCTACCCGCTGCTCTACTCGTGGATATATAACAACGAGTCGCTGCACGAGACGCCCGTGGTGGTCGTCGACCAGTCGCACTCTGCCCTGTCGCGCCAGTTCATCAACGACTGCGATGCCTCGCCCGACGTCTGTGTGAAGTTCTACGCCGAGGACCTCGACGAGGCCCGCTCTTTGGTGAGCCGACAGTTGGTGAAGGGCATCTACCTCATCCCGTCGGACTTCTCCGAGCGCGTCAACCGCGGCGAGCAGGCCACGGTGAGCGTCTATTGTGATATGTCGCTGATGCTCGCTTACAAGGCTGTCTACCAGACCGCGATGGTCGAGGCAGGCCGCCTCGGCGCGGGCATGAGCATCAAGCGTGCCGGTAACTACACCAAGCGCGAGGACGCTATCACGGCGCAGCCCTTGGCCGTCGATGACGTGGCGATGTATAATCCGTCGGGCGGCTACGGCTCGTGCGTGCTGCCCGCCGTGCTCATGCTCATCCTGCAGCAGGCCATCGCCCTCGGCATCGGCATGGCTGCCGGTACCGCCCGCGAGCGCCACAGGAACGGCCAGCTCATTCCCGACGACGACCCGCACTACCGCGGCGCCTACCGCATCGTGTGGGGCAAGGCCTTGTGCTACGGCATGATCGGGGCTGTCGCTGCCGCCTACCTCTCGATGGCCGTGCCCGCCATGTTCTCGTTCCCGCAGCTGGGCACGGGCTGGACGCTCTTCTGGATGCTCCTGCCGTACACCCTGGCGAGCGTCTTCTTCGGCCTGACCGTGTCGTGCCTCATCCGCTACCGCGAGAACGTCATGCTGCTCATGGTGTTCGTCTCCGTGCCGCTGCTGTTCATGACCGGCGTGTCGTGGCCGCAGTCCAGCATCCCTGGTTACTGGCAGGGCGTGTCGTGGATATTCCCCAGCACCTTCGGCGTCCGCGCCTTCATCCGTGTCAACTCGATGGGGGCCAGTATCAGTCAGGTGCTGCCCGAGATTCGTATCCTCTGGATCCAGGCTGCCGTCTACCTTGGTATGGCCTGTCTCGTCTACCGTCACCAGTTCAGACTAATGAAGAAATATGCAAACAATTAATAGATAAAAATGTATAGAACAAGGAAAAGACAAAATTTCCTCGTGCTTCTGGCATCGGTGATGCTGGTAGCCATGACGCTTGCTTCGTGCAAGAGCAGTAACAAACCCGCAGCCGAGACTTCGCGCATCGGTGAAATCCCCGAGGCCGCACAGTACAATTGAAGTTTTGAAGTATTGAGAGATGAGACGGAGGGTGTTTCTTTTCCTGATATGCAGCCTTTTTACCTGTCTGCATTCCCCGGAGGCCTTTGCCGGTAGCCCGGTAAAGAAGTTGTTGGCCGGTGCCGACAGCCTGCTGCAGGTGTTTTACAAGAAGGTGGACTACGACACTACCTACATCAGCCGTTCACCCGGCAAGATGGGACTGAAGGCGTGGGGTAGCCTCTCAGGCTCTAGACTCCGGGCGCGTGGCGACAACCTGCGGTCGAACCTGAAACCCGACGTCAAAGGGTCCGTCAGCCTGGAGTTCGACTACTATGACCTGGCCCTCGAGGTGGCAACAAACGTGACGGGCTCTTCCAGTGGCAGCAAACGCGACTTTGAGGTCAACTTCAACTTCTACCCCAGGCGCTTCGTCTTCGATGCCAACTACCAGAGGACTTGGAGCGCTGCCGGCTCCATGACCTATAAGGGAAAGTCCGTGGACGTGGAGAACGGATGGCTGAAGACCCAGATGCTGAACATCGATGCCTACTATACGTTCAACTATCGCCATTTCTCCTACGACTCCCCCTTCTACCAGTTCTATGTGCAGAAGCGGTCGGCAGGATCATGGCTGGCGGGACTGTCGTATCAGGGCGGCAGGATTGAGACCACGGAACGGTTGCCTGACAACCTTCCCCAGATGACCCTCAGGGCGAATCATCTGGGTCTGGGCTGCGGCTATGCCTATAACCTCGTGGCTGGTAAACACTGGCTCCTCCATCTCTCGGTAGTCCCCAACGTCATGCTATGGACCAAGAACAGTATTGAGAGCGACGGCGAGAAGATTCACACCAAGACGAAGCATCCCACGGTGCTGACGAACAGCCGTGCCGGTGCCGTCTACTACTTCAATCTGCGGCACTTTGTAGGGTTCTACGGCGTTGCCAACACGCTCTTCAAGCGTAAGAGCGAGACGGAGCTCGTGGAGAGCAAATGGATTGCCCGGGTGTTCTATGGTATGAGACTGTGAGTGCACTAATTGATAATTGAAAATTGAAAATTGATAATTGTCGGCAATTAAGAATTAAGAAATATGAAACATTACGTACAGAGTTTATTATTCACTATTCTCCTGTCGCTGTTCATCAGCCATGCAGGGGCGCAGACCCACGGTATTGCCATCGACTTGGGTAAGACGCACAAGGAGGATACCACCCGCGTGACAAACTTCAGTATCGGCGTGAACAGCAATACCGACACGCTGAAGGGCGTGCAGCTGAATATGCTGTCGAACTACGCCCGTGAAGTGCAGGGCCTGCAGTTGGCAGGCTTCACCAACATCTCGTCGTCGCCGCTGCGTGGCGCACAGCTTAGCGCCGTCACCAACATCTCGATGGGTGTGCAGCGCGGCTTGCAGGCCTCCGGACTGCTGAATGTCTCGTCGGGCACGATGAGCGGTCTGCAGGTGGGTGCCTACAACTACGCCGACGAGTTGAATGGCCTGCAGCTGGGTGTCTTCAACGTCGCCACCTCGCACCCGAAGGGCTGGCAGGTGGGACTGCTGAACTACTCGAAGGACACCGGTGGGCGCAAGATCGGTCTGGTGAACGTGAACCCTGAGACCACCATCGACCTCATGGCTTACGGCGGCACCAGCTCTAAGCTGAACGCTGCCGTCCGCTTCCGCAACCGCTCCACCTATAACGTGGTGGGCTTGGGAACGCACTATATGGGCTTCGACGACGACTTCTCGGGCGCCCTCTTCTACCGTCTGGGCCAGTACGTCCAGCTGACGCCGAAGCTGTCGCTCGGCGGCGACATTGGCTACTACCACATCGAGACGTTCAAGAAGAAGAGTGACGAGGGTCCCTCGCGCCTCTTCTCCGTCCAGGCACGCCTGAATGTCGACTACCAGCTGTCGCGCAGCATCGGCGCCTTCGCCTCCGTGGGCTACGGTGACACCCGCTACTACCACCACGAGCAGAAGTACCGCCAGCGGATGCTCGCCGAGGCCGGCCTGACGTTCCGCTATCCGCACAACCAGAGCCGCGAGACGGCCGTCGTCCATCGCAGCGAGAAGGAAAAGCCTGCCGACTCGCTGATGGCCCTCGGACTGGGCAAGAAACACCCGTGGTGGGCCCTGGCTGAGGCAACGGGCATCAACGTCTTCGTCCATTGCTTCGACCGCTTTGCGCTGAACGCCGACTTCGCCCAGACGAATATCCACACGTGGAGCAACAACTTCAAGAAAGGCTTCGTGTGGGACAACGACGTCTTCTCGACGAACCTCTTCATGCACCCCTACCACGGTAACCTCTACTTCAACGCTGCCCGCTCGCAGGGCCTGACGTTCTGGGAGTCGGTACCCTACGCTGCACTCGGATCGCTGGAGTGGGAGTTCCTGGGCGAGCGTGAGCCACCTGCCATCAACGACCTCATCGCCACCACCTGTGGCGGCTTCTGCATCGGTGAGATCACGAACCGCATCAGCCGCATCTTCCTCGACGACAGGAAACAGGGTTGGCCCCGCTTCTGGCGTGAGCTCGGTGCCGCCGTCTTCAACCCCATGGGGGCGCTGAAGCGTCTGGCTACCGGCGATGCCTGGAATGTGCGTCATGACCACTACCGCTACCACGACTACAACCGCAATCCCGTGGAGATTGCCATCTCCGTGGGCGACCGCTACCTGGCCGACGACGGCAGCTTCTTCAAGGGCGAACACAATCCCTACGTGAACCTCTCCATGCAGTATGGCGACCCTGTGAACGAGGACGAGAACAACGATCCCTACGACTTCTTCGAGTCGGAACTTGTCGTCGGACTCTCCAGCAACCAGCCCATCCTCAACCAGGTACACCTCATGGGCCGTCTGTGGAGTACGCCAATGATTGAGCGCAAGAATATCCGCGCCGAGCTGGGTATCTACCAGCACTTCGACTACTTCGACTCGAAGCCCGTCAAGGATGGTTCAGACATTACACCCTACCGTATCAGCGAGGCGGCCGCCTTCGGTCCTGGTGCCATCATCCAGATGCCGCAGGTGGGTATGCTCGACCGTCTGGAGCAGCGCATCTTCGTGAACGGCATCCTGCTCGGCGGCACGAAGAGCGACTACTACAACATCATCGACCGCGACTACAACATGGGCAGCGGCTTCAGCGTGAAGACGGAGACCCATCTGGAGCTGCGACACTTCGGACGCTTCATCCTGGACGCTCAGTACTACCGCATCTTCACCTGGAAAGGCTATCAGGACAAGCTCGACCAGATCAATAAACGTATTGAAAACGGTGAGTTCACGGCAGAGTACCTGCGCTCCATCACCGACGACCATGTGAAGTTCGAGGAGGCCACCGGTGTCAACCTGCTCCACCTCAACTCCCAGGGTGACAAGGGCAACGCCGCCCTGCTCGTCATCAGTCCCACGACCGTATTCGACATCGCCCGCAATTGGAGCATCGTCCTCTCAGGGTCGTACTTCGCCCGTAACACGCACTACAAGTACCACGACAACGTGAAGGTGAACACCTTCGAACTGCGTCTTGGTGCTACCGTACACTTGTAAGGGGCAAGGAGCAAGAGAATAGAAGATAAATAAAAATTGAAGAATTGAAGGATTGAGAACTGTTTGCACTTTGCTGCTGCTCATCGCCATGTTGGGTGCAAGTGCCCAGAAGCGCGACTCGCTGCGAAGGGCACAGCTGGACAGCGCGCTGGCTGCCCGCTACTACCGTACGCCCTACGACACCAACTTCGTCAGCCGCCCCGAGGGACGGCTGACGCTGAAGGTGCGTATGAAC
>JAEEGJ010009909.1_pt1 | contig 25161 bp, 12 predicted proteins | sample 8958761 | NCBI WGS metagenome assembly JAEEGJ01 (sample SAMN16246546, study PRJNA631951) | gut metagenome | biome: gut microbiome; feature: rumen; material: RS-attached | host: Bos | place: Iran: Karaj | collected 2018-10 | reverse complement strand
AATATGAAACAGAAGCCTGATTTAAGTTTTTGGAATTTGTGGAATCTGAGTTTCGGATTCTTCGGTGTGCAGATCGCGTACGCCCTGCAGAGTGCAAACATCTCACGTATTTTTGCTACGCTCGGTGCCGATCCGCATAACCTCAGTTATTTCTGGATCCTCCCCCCGTTGATGGGAATCCTTGTGCAACCGATTGTCGGCACCCTGAGCGACAAGACCTGGACCCGGTTCGGTCGTCGTATCCCTTATCTGTTTGTGGGTGCTACCGTGGCAGTACTGGTGATGTGTCTGTTGCCGAACTCCGGTTCTCTGGGCCTGACCATCAGTGCAGCCATGATGTTCGGTCTCATTGCGCTGATGTTCCTCGACACGAGCATCAATATGGCCATGCAACCGTTTAAGATGCTGGTAGGCGATATGGTCAACGAGAAGCAGAAGGCCAAGGCTTACTCTATCCAGTCGTTCCTGTGCAACGCAGGTAGTGTGATGGGGTATGTGTTCCCGTTTGTCTTTACGTTTATCGGCATCAGCAATGTGGCGGAGAAGGGAGTCGTACCCGATTCTGTCATCTGGTCGTTCTATATCGGTGCCGCCATCCTGATCCTGTGTGTAATCTATACCACCTCGAAGGTCAAGGAATGGAATCCGCAGGAGTATGCGGAGTATAATGGGGTGAAGAGTCAGGAGGCTGGCGACGGGAGTCAGGAGGATAGCGGTAATTGGATCACCCTGCTCAAGAATGCCCCCTCTACCTTCTGGAAGGTGGGTCTGGTACAGTTCTTCAGCTGGGCTGCGATGCTCTATATGTGGAACTACACGACGGGCGCCATTGCCGAAGTTGTCTGGAACACGACCGATCCTGCCAGCGAGGCTTTCCAGGAAGCCGGTAACTGGGTGGGAATCCTCTTTGCCGTACAGGCTGTAGGCTCTGTGATCTGGGCTGCCCTGTTGCCACAGTTTAAGAACACCAAACTGGCTTATTCCCTGAGTCTTGTGATCGGTGCCGTCGGTTTCTGTATGGTGCCTTATATCCACGACCAATACCTGCAGTTCATTCCGTTCCTGATGGTCGGTTGCGCCTGGGCAGCTATGCTCGCTATGCCGTTTACCTTTGTGACCAACGCCCTGCAGGGTTATGGACACATGGGTGCATACCTGGGCTTGTTCAATGGCACCATCTGCATCCCGCAGATTGTCGCTGCCATCTGTGGTGGAGTAATTCTCTCATTGGTCGGACACCACCAGTCTACAATGATGGTTGTGGCAGGCGTCCTCTTCCTGATTGGCTCTGTCTGTGTCGTCATTATCAAGGAGAAAAAGTAACGGATTTGCACACGTGGGGTGCAAACGTTTGCATTGATAAATGTCAATTATCCCATCGGTTATGCAACCACCGATGGGATATATTTTGTACTTTTGTGCTCAAAGAACAATAAAAATGACAGTCTATGAAGTTGCAATTTAATCTTGAATACCAGACCACCTTCGGTGAGGAACTGGTGCTGAACATGCTCAGCGGGGAAGGTAAAACCTCTCAAACCAAGGTCGAGCAGCATAAGATGACGACACTCGACGGTCTTCATTGGTTTTGTGAAATGAGCAGGTCTGCAAAGACTAGTGCTTATGTTGATTACTATTATAGCGTGTATCGTGGTGACCAGGAGACGCGCCATGAGTGGCTGGTGGAACCCCATCGTCTGGAGTTCGCCGCCATCAGAGGTGTGCGCTACATCATCTACGACCACTGGCTCGATATTCCTGAAGACAGCTATATGTACTCTTCGGCTTTCACCGATTGCGTCTTTGCCCGTGAGTGTAAGATGACTGTGTCGTCGGAATATGCCAAGACGGTACGTCTGAAAGTTCGTGCCCCACAATTGCGCAGTCAGGAACGCCTGGGTATCGTCGGTGGAGGTGAGGCGCTCGGCAACTGGGAGGCTAAGCAGGTTATCCCCATGACTGAGCATGAGAATAATGAATGGGTGGTCAGCCTCGATGCAAACCGCTTGCCTCAGACCTTTGAGTTTAAGTTTGTGGCACTCTCCAATGGAGCACCGATCTGGGAGAACGGCATCAACCGTACCATCTGTCTGCCGGAGATAGAACTGGGTGAGGTGGTCGTCTATGAACTGACCCAGGCTTATTTCCCGGTATATCCCTGGAAGGGCGCAGGTACGGTGATTCCTATCTTCTCCCTTCGTAGCGAGGGTAGCTTTGGCGTTGGCGACTTCGGCGACCTGAAGCTGATGGTTGACTGGTGCGACAAGACCAAGCAACGTGTATTGCAGGTATTGCCGATCAACGATACCAACATCACCCACACCTGGCAGGACAGTTATCCCTATAACTCCATCAGCATCTACGCCCTGCATCCGCAGTATACCGACTTCCGACAGTTGCCGGTCATCAAGGACGAGGCTAAGCGTCAGGCTTTCGAGACCCTGCGTCAGGAACTGAATGCCCTGCCTCAGATTGACTACGAACGGATGTTTACGGCCAAGATGGACTATCTGCGTGAGATTTTTGCACAGGAGTGGTCTGCTGTGCAACGCCGTGAGAGTTATAAGAAGTTCTTCGAGCAGAACAAGGAGTGGCTCGTTCCTTATGCCGCCTTCTGTTATTTCCGTGACCTCTATGGTACGGCCGTCTTCTCGGAGTGGCCCAAGACCGCGACGGTAGAGAGTACCCAGAAACCGACGTTCAAAGGTAAGAAGGAGCTGCAGTTCTGGTATTTCGTCCAGTACAACCTCGACCAGCAGATGCACAACGCCCATGCGTACGCCCGTGCCCATCGCGTGATCCTGAAAGGTGATATCCCCATCGGCATCTCCCGCGACGGTGTGGAGGCTTGGGTAGAGCCGAAGTACTTCAACCTTAACGGTCAGGCCGGTGCACCGCCCGATCCGTTCTCTGCCGATGGTCAGAACTGGGGCTTCCCCACCTACAACTGGGACGAGATGCTTGCCGACGGTTGTCAGTGGTGGGTACGTCGCTTCCGTAAGATGGCGGAGTATTTCGATGCCTACCGTATCGACCACGTGCTGGGCTTCTTCCGTATCTGGGAGATTCCCGTACCTGAGAAGTCTGGCCTGATGGGACAGTTCGCACCTGCCCTCGGCATGAGTAAGGAGGAGATCGAGGCCTACGGTGTACCGTTCAGCGAAGGTCTGTTCCTCGTCGACCATAAGCGTTCCGACCGTTGGCATCCGCGTATCGCCGTACAGTATCAGGACGCCTACAACCAGTTGAACGATGGTGATAAGTACAACTTCAACCGTCTCTACAACGATTACTTCTATCGCCGCAACAACCAGTTCTGGTATACTGAGGCGATGAAGAAACTGCCTCGTCTGACGCAGGCCACCCGTATGCTGGTCTGTGCCGAGGACCTGGGCATGGTGCCCGAGTGCGTACCCTGGGTGATGAACGAGTTGCGTATCCTGAGTCTTGAGATCCAGTCGATGCCGAAGGACGACACCATCCGTTTCGGAAAGCTCTCGCACAACCCCTACCGTTCGGTGGATACCATCTCCACCCATGATATGTCTACCCTCCGTCAGTGGTGGGATGAGGATGAGGCCCGTACACAGGAGTACTTCAATACCTCACTGCGCCGTAGTGGACCCGCACCCCATCCGCTGCCCGGTTGGTTGGCAAAGGACATCATCAGCCGTCACCTGACGTCGCCCTCGATGCTCTGTTTGATCTCCTTCCAGGACTGGATGAGCATCGACGAGAAACTCCGGTTGCCTGACCAGAATGCCGAGCGCATCAACATCCCGGCCAATCCCCGTCACTATTGGCGTTACCGCATGCATATCACCCTCGAGCAGCTCCTCGCTGCCGATGAACTCAATAACGAAATCAACACATTAATTATCCAAAGCGGAAGAAAATAAGAATGTTGTCCAAGTTGTCTTAGTTGTCGTTAATAAAAACTACTACTTGTATTTTGATTTTAACGACAACTTGGACAACTAAGACAACTTTTTAAAATGTAGAAGTTATGAAAAAGTGTATCAGTTTATTAAGTTGTTTGTTTGTTTCTCTAATAGCAAGTGCTGGTGCTGTGAAGTCACCGAATGGCAATATCGAGCTGAAGTTCTCGGTGGATGGGAAGGGCCGTCCTGTCTATGAGATGACCTACAAGGGTCGCGAGGTTGTGAAGCCCTCGCACCTGGGACTTGTCCTGGCCAAAGACAAGCACGCCTCGAAAGGTCTGAAGGAAACCGACCTGATGGAAGGCTTCACGCTCGCCAAGGAAGAGACCTCTACCTTCGATGAGACCTGGCAGCCCGTATGGGGAGAGACCAAGGACATCCGCAACCAGTACAACGAGTATGCGGCGACCTTGTCTCAGCCTGCGAACAACCGCGAGATCCTCATCCGTTTCCGCGTCTATGACGACGGTATCGGGTTCCGTTACGAGTTCCCGCAGCAGAAGGAGCTCAACTACTTCCTCATTCAGGAAGAGATGTCGGAGTTTGCAATGGCAGGCGACCATATGGCTTGGTGGCTCCCTGGCGACTACGATACCCAGGAACAGGTGACCCAGCAGACCCGTCTCTCCGAGATTCGCAGCAAGATGAAGGAAGCCGTCAACTGGGGTAACTCCTCCGTAGCGGTGTTCTCACCCACAGGCGTACAGACCTCGCTGCAGATGAAGAGTGCCGACGGCCTGTATATCAATATCCATGAGGCCGCCTGTCTGGACTATGCCACCATGCACCTCGAACTGGTGGACGCTGAGACCAAGGCCCTGACCACCCAACTCGGTGGCGGCAGCAACGCCTATACCCCGAACCCCAAGCCGACAGGCTATCCCCTGCCGCACCCCTTGACCTTTGTCAGTCATCTCACACCCGACGCTACGGGTCTGAAGGGCGCCATGCAGACGCCTTGTGAGACGCCTTGGCGTACGGTGATGGTCAGCGATGATGCCCGAGACATGCTGTCATCGAATCTGATCCTGAACCTCAACGAGCCCTGTAAGCTGGAGGATACCAGTTGGATTCATCCCACGAAGTACTGTGGTGTCTGGTGGGAGATGATCGTGGGACGTGGTTCCTGGCACTATACCAATGACTTCCCCTCTATCCATCTGGATCAGATAGACTGGTCGAAGGTAACACCCAATAGCACTCATAAAGCGAATAATGCGAACGTGAAGCGCTACATCGACTTCGCCGCCAAGAATGGCCTCGACCAGGTCTTGGTAGAAGGTTGGAACGTCGGTTGGGAAGATTGGGCGAATATGTGGAAGCGTGATGTCTTCGACTTTGTTACCCCTTATCCCGACTTCGATATCAAGATGCTCAATGAGTATGCCCATTCCAAGGGCGTGAAGATCCTCATGCACCACGAGACCTCCAGTTCTACGCAGAACTACGAGCGTCATCTTGAGGATGCCTTCAACCTGATGAACAAATACGGCTACGACGCCGTGAAGACCGGTTATGTGGGCGATATCATCCCCCGTGGCGACCATCACTACTCACAGTCGATGAACAATCACTATCTCTACGTCGTGAAGGAGGCCGCGAAGCACCATATCATGGTGAACGCCCATGAGGCCACACGCCCGACGGGTATCTGTCGTACCTATCCTAACCTCGTGGGCAACGAGAGTGCCCGTGGTACGGAGTACGAGGCCTTCGGCGGTTCTAACCCCGACCATACCTGTATCCTGCCGTTTACGCGTCTGCAGGGCGGTCCGATGGACTACACCCCGGGCATCTTCGTCACCAAACTCTCTGAGTGGAGCAACAACACCTCCTGGGCGCGTATCACCATCGCGGGCTCGCTGGCGCTCTATCTGACGATGTATTCACCCCTTCAGATGGCTGCCGACCTCCCCGAGAACTACGAGAAGTTCGACGATGCCTTCCAGTTCATCCGCGATGTGGCCTGCGACTGGGATGACTCCAAGTATCTGGAGGCCGAGCCCGGCGACTACATCACCGTAGCCCGTAAGGCCAAGGGTACCGACAACTGGTTCATTGGTGGAAAGTGCGACGAGAACGGTCATAGCGCTGTCATCAAGCTCGACTTCCTTGACAAGGACAAGAAGTACGACTGCACTATCTATGCCGATGCCAAGGATGCCCATTACGAGACCAATCCGCAGGCTTATACCATCACCAAGAAGGTGGTGAAGGCAGGTCAGACGCTCAAACTCCAGGAGGCTCCCGGTGGTGGTCTCGCTATTTCATTGATTGCTAAATAATAGTTGTTTGGGAAACTATGGTTTATGTGAGATATCTTTTATTAGTAGTTGTGTTTGGGTTTGCTCCTGTGGTTGAAGCTCAGGACGAATCAATAGACCTCGAGGCGCTCTATCAGCAGATTGACGACGCGATTAGCCAGTCGCCACAGTACGTGGCAGAGCTGGAGGGCCGGATTACTGGCTCTCGCGACCGTCTGCTGAGGGAGGAGAGTCTGGAGAAGCGCATCCAGATTGCCGAGGAACTTTTTCAGCTCTACAGTTCATACAGGAATGACTCAGCCCTCCATTATGCCGAGCTTTGTATCAGCCTTGCCGATTCTCTTCGTCGTCCAGACCTTGTCGGGCGTTTCCGTTCATTGTTGGCCTATCAGTGTTCTAATTCCGATATGGATAATGAGTCGCTCGAACAGCTGCGACTTGTCAAGAGGTCTGCTCTCGATAGCCTGGGACTTGTCGACTATTATCATGCCTGGATGCACGTCTACGGTGAATTAGGATCCTATACCCAGCGCGAACATTTGCGTCTGGATTATTTTGCCCAGCAGGATGCTTACCGCGATTCCGTGCTGATGGTAGCCGATGAGGGTAGTGAAGAATGGCTCCATCTGAAGGTGGACGTCCTCTGTGCCCGACAGTTGTATCAGGATGCTTTGGCACTCAGCAAGGAATGGCTGAAGATGGTGACTGACGGCACGCACGAGAGTGCTTATGCTGCCTTCTACTGCTCGATGGTCTATGACAGACTGAAGAATCACGATATGACCTGCTATTGGCTGGGAAGGTCGGCTCTTGATGATATCAAGTGTGCTGTGATGAACCAGGCCTCGCTTCTTTTCTTAGCAGAGCATCTCGCTAATGACGGTGATATCGACCGTGCCCTCCGCTATGTAGAGTTTGCCAAGGCATGTAACTTGGCCTTCTCACCTCAGATGCGTGCCTATCAGGTTAACTCTGTGGTTAATGTCATTGAGAAAAGCAGTCAGGTGTCTCGGGATCAGACAAGAATCATTCTTGTCTTTGCGTCTGTCATCATTTTCCTGTTACTCATGGCTCTCATCTACACCATCGTGTTTTATAGGCGACGCAGATAATCATCCGTGTTAATCCGTGTCCATCCGTGGCTCAGAATTGCCACCGATTAGGCATCTGCCGCTCTGGCCATAGGTGTTTGGCGTAGGTATAGCCGTAATGCTCGAAGAGCGCGGTCAACCGCGTCAGACGTTCCTTGAAGGCCTCATAATCCTTACGTTCAGGCTTTGTCCATTGCACCTCGGCCAGTGCCGACATGCGGGGCAAAGCCTGATATTCTACCATACTCTCCGTCGTCATATACTCCGACCAGAGGTTGGCCTGAGTGCCCAGGATATGCTGACGTGCTGCCACAGAGAGCGTGTCGGGTGCAGGATCCAGGGCATATACTCTCTCGATAGGGATAAAACCACCACAGCGGCTGGGCTCAAACTCCGTGTCTTCCACCTGCTGGTAGTCGAAATAGCAATGTGTGGTAGGGGTCATCACCACGTCGTGGCCGGCCTCGGCAGCCTTCGCCCCTGGGGCACTGCCTCGCCACGACATAATCATCGCGTCCTGAGGACAACCGTCCAGAATCTCGTCCCACCCCAAGGCACGACGCCCTTTTGAGGCGAGGAAGTTGAAGACGCGTTGGGTGAAGAGTCTCTGATATGTTGCACTAATGTCGAACTCCGGCATTTCCCGTGCACTCGTCATATCCGCACCGAGTCGACCTTCAAGGGCATCTTTAAGGTAGGCGTCCTTACACTTCTCACACTGCTGCCAACGGTCTGAAGGAGCCTCGTCGCCACCGATGTGAATGACCTCGCTGGGGAACAGTTCCATCACCTCCGTCAACACATCCTCCACGAACTGATAGACCTTGGGATTGCCGATGCAGAGCACATCCTTATACACGCCCCAGTAGTGTCCCACCTGATAGGGACCGCCCGTACAACCGAGCTCCGGATACGAGGCGAGCGCCGCCAACATGTGTCCGGGCATGTCTATCTCCGGTACGATGGTGATATGCCGTGCTGCGGCGTACGCCACAATGTCGCGTATCTCCTCCTGTGTATAGTAGCCGCCATAAGGTGTCTCGTCGTCAAGGTCGGAATTCGTGCCGATGATCGTACCGCTACGCTGGGAACCTACGGTGATCAGCTTCGGCCATTTCTTGATTTCGATGCGCCAGCCCTGGTCGTCGGTCAGATGCCAGTGCAGCACGTTCATATTGTGCATCGCCAACAGGTCGATGAACTTCTTCACGAACGTGACCGGCCAGAAATGCCTCGAGCAGTCCAGGTGCATCCCTCGCCACGAAAACCGCGGAGCATCTTTAAGAATTATTGGATTAAGAATTAATGATGAATAATTATGATTACCCTGCTCGCTAATTGTTTTCCTCACCGTCTGTACCCCATAAAACACGCCCGCTGCCGAACCGCCTACAATCGTGACGCCCTTCTTACTGACCGTGAGCTCATAGCCCTCACGTTCGGCCACCTTGGGTGAGACGGCGAGTTCGATATATCTTACCTTCTTCTCCCGTTTCCCGCTGATGCCCAGCGTCAGTCCCGTCAGATCCTGCAGATAGGCCTGCAGGAAGTCCGCCTCGTTCTGCAGACCGTCCTGTACCAGAATCTGTACACTGCCGTCAAGGACAAACGGCTCTCCCTTCTGCATTTGGATACTTTGAGGCAGCGGTACTACCTCGTAACAGGCCTGTGCCGATGCCGTTGTCACGGTTGTCAGCAGACACACCAGTGCTAAAATAGTCTTTTTCATATCGGTTCGTGGTTTTTATTTCTACTACAATCTTTCCCCGCAATGTGAACAATAGTGGTCTTCGTCGCGCACGATGGCATCACAACGCGGACAATGCCCGTCCTTCGGTTTTTCTTTCACCTCGTCAATAATGTTTGCCGTGACGATTCCTGTAGGTACGGCAATGATGGTATAACCCAGCAGCATGACGAATGCCGAGAGCAAACGTCCGATCGCCGTAACAGGCGTGATGTCTCCATAGCCGACGGTGGTCATCGTGACAATGGCCCAATAGACTGATGTGGCCAAGTCGGTGAATTGCGTATCGGGCTGACCGTTCTCAACCATAAACATCAGCGTACCCAGACAGATGTCCAGTATCAGCACAAACATAAAATAGACGGAGATCTTGGTGAGACTCTTCTGGAGCGAGCGCATCAGGATATAGCCCTCGTTGATGAAACTGAACAACTTGAAAATGCGGAAGATACGGATGAAGCGGAACGAACGCAACAGAATCATGTATCGTGCGTGGGGCAGGAAGTAGGAGAGGTAAGGCGGCAGGATAGACAGCAAGTCGATGACGCCAAAGAAACTCAGCACGTAGTCGCGAGGCCGGGGCGAGCAGTAGACACGGGCAATGTACTCGACGGTAAAGAAGAAGGTGAGCAGGTATTCCAGTATCTCCAGCACCAGCTTGAAGGTACGGGCCAGCGAAGGAACTGTCTCGACGAACGAGATGATGATGCTCAGCGAGATGGCTATAATCAGCGTGATGTCAAAGATACGTCCGAGCGGACTGTCCGACTCGAACATGATGCTATAGAGCTTTTTTTTCTCAAGCCAATAAGGTTTCTTCATACGTTTTTATTCCTTTCGGATGCAAATGTAAGCAAACTAATTGAAATAACAAAACTTTTAGATAGTTTTCTTCAATCTTGTCGGACTGATATTTGGTCAGTCCGATTTTATTTTATATCTTTGCACCGAAATAGTCTATAACTCAACTCATTGGCAAGTGAAGACATTAAAATACATCATGATGGTCCTTAGCCTTGGCTTCTGCAGTCAGGCGGTGGCACAAGAGGGCTTGGCATCTCTCGCCAAGAAGGTGAAGACTATGCGCGACTCCATAGTGGTCAAGGGTGTTGACCGCCGCTATATCGATGTGCCGGAACAACCGTGGCAGATTACCGTAAGAAGCAATGTCAAGCAGACCATTGTGAGTATGAACAACGAGGGAAGTATGGCCGGGCAGGATTATAGCGTCAAGCCCTATCTGAAGACCACGCCTTCGCACTCCATAGGTCTGTGGGCCGGTTACAGGGGCCTCGGTCTGGGCTACTCGATGAACACGGGCGGCGACAAGGGCAGCAATATCACTGTCGGTGCCACGGGTGGTGCCTACGGCATCAACGTGCGTATCCACTCGTTTGAAAACCATAACCCGAACTTCAACCTGAACAGCGACCTGATTGCCGAAAAAGACAAGGAAACCTGGCAAGAGGTGCAGCTGATAGACCCCATCCGCGTGAAAACCATTATCGCCGACGGATACTATATGTTCAATAGCAAGAAGTTCTCCTACGCCGCCGCCTACAAACAGAGGGTCATCCAGAAGCGGTCGGCCGGTTCGCTGATGGCCGGACTGATGTACAACTACACGCGCATCGACTATTCCTCAGACCACAACGGTGACCTCATCTATCTGATGGAAGGGCTGGGTAAGGTGAAGCTGTGGCAGGGCAGCGTGGGCGTGGGCTATGCCTACAACTGGGTTCCGGCCCGCGGACTGCTCATCAACGTCCTGGCCATGCCTATGCTGACCTTCGTCAACAAGCTCAAGGCTTATGCCTATGCTACCAACATCGAGAAGCTGATGGAAGACCCCTACTTCTGGGACCCCACGACGACCAACGAGGAGTGGGACGAGTGGCTCTACGATAACTTGCATATCACTCCCATGGGCGACAAGACCTTCAACAGCGGCGTCAGTATAGGCTTCGATGGCCGTGTGTCGCTGACCTACAACTTTGGCCGGTATTTCTTCAATACCTTCGGACAGTTCAACAACATCCGCTATCATCATAACAGCACCACAGGCTACCTGAACGACTGGTTCATCAACACGTCTATCGGCATCAGATTATAATAACGCAGAAGTCTGGGAAGCTTCACAGCCTCCCAGACCTTCACATGAAATCCTAAATCAATCTTTTTACAATCTAACCATTACTTATTATATGTGGATCAATTAAATAATCATTTCAGCTCAAAGGTACATTTGCCTGATAACTGATCAGATGCCGTTCCGACAAGTGCCTCGAACAGTCCGGGTTCGGCAGTCCACTGCCCCTTCGTCTCGTCGTAGAAGCTCAGGGCGTCGCGACCGATAGTCATCGTCACCGCGCGACTTTCACCAGGATTAAGGAACACTTTCCGGAAGGCTTTCAATTCCTTCACAGGACGGTCTACACTCGCTTTCTTGTCGCTGATGTAGAGTTGTACGGTCTCTGAACCGGGACGACTGCCCGTATTGGTGACGTTCACCGTGAAGGAGATCTCCTCGTCGGCTGTCATTTGCTTTTTGTCGGCCACGGGCTTGTCCAACTTGAAGGTGGTATAGCTCAGACCATGTCCGAAGGCGAACAGCGGACGTTCCTTTTTCAGACGGTCGGTCCAGCGATAGCCGACATAGATCCCTTCTTTGTATTCCTCATCGATGATCTGTCTGTCAGCTCGCCACGTGCCGGGATAGCTGCCTGTGGCATGGGCACCGCACTGGTCGAGTGAGGCATACCAGGTGAAAGGCAACTTACCCGAGGGATTGACATCGCCGAAGAGTACGCTGGCGATGGCCTCACCGGCCTCAGAACCGATAAACCAGGCCTGTACGACGGCGGGAACCTTTGCGAGCCAGGGCATGGCAGCACCGTTACCGGAGATATTCACATAGACCAGTCGCGGATTAACCTTCAGGATGGCCTCGATGACCTCATTCTGTGCGTAGGGCAGGTCGTAGCTCTGGCGGTCATGACCTTCACTGTCCTGATAGGCGGCCTTGTTGAGTCCGCCGAAGAAAATCACCACATCGGCCTCACAGGCTTTCTCCACCGCCTCGGCAGTGAGTTTGGCTTGCGGGCGTGTCTCATAAAGCGACCTGCCTACCGACACGCCGTCGAAGCTTTGAATCGTATCACCGACATAGCCGCGGGCGTAATCACATTGAACATTGAACATTCTTGCGTCCCGTTGGTAGCAAGCGTCCTTCGGCCGAGCGGAACATTGAGCATTGAGGGCATCGAGGGGGAGGATCTCCTTCTGGACCTTAAGGGAGGACGAGCCACCACCGACGGTCATCATCTTAATGGCATTCTCACCCACCACGAGTATGCGCTTTGTCTTTGCCAGATCAATCGGCAACAACGGGATAGCTCCTTCATTCTTCAGCAACACGATGCCTTCCTGTGCTATCTTCAGTGCAGCCTCATAATGACTCTCGCTGCAGAGGAATCCGAAGGGTTTCTCCCGCTGCATCGTCGTGCGGTAGAACAGGCGCAGCACACGGCGCACCTTTTCGTCGAGCTCCTTCGTGGTGTACTTTCCCTGAAGAATAGCCTTTTTGTAGGCTTCGGCCATGTGATAGCTGTCGTAGGCATTGGTCTTGCCCATCGTCAGACCGTCGGTCCAGGTGCCGAACTCGAGGTCGAGTCCGTTTTTCACGGCTTCGTCGGTATCGTGACAGCCTCCCCAGTCGCTGACGACCACACCGTCGAAGGCCCAGTCGCGCTTCAGAATCTGGTTCAGGAGGATGTTATTATGACAATTGTGTTGGTTCTGATATAGGTTATATGCTCCCATGATGGCCCAGGCCTTACCTTCTGTTACGGCAGCCTTGAAGGCGGGCAGGTAGATCTCATGCAGGGCACGGTCGCTGACCTTGACATTCACCTGATGACGATACTCCTCGTCGTTGTTCAGACAGTAATGCTTGACACACGAAGCCACACCTTTCGACTGCAATCCCTGCACGTAGGGTACCACCATGCGTGAGGCGAGGTAGGGGTCTTCACCCATATACTCGAAGTTACGTCCACCAAGCGGAGTGCGGTAGATGTTCACACCAGGACCGAGGATGACGCTCTTCTTGCGGTAGAGGGCTTCCTCACCGAGACTCTCGCCATAGAGGCGTGCCATATCAGGGTTCCAGGTGGCGGCCAGACAAGTGAGGGCAGGGAAGGCCACGCACGAGTCGTTGGTCTGTCCGGCCTGCACCCACTCGTCCCAGAGTACGTCAGGACGTACACCGTGAGGGCCGTCATCCGTCCACAGGTCGGGGAAGCCGAGGCGCTTCACGCCAGGACTCGAGAACTTCGACTGGGCGTGGATCACGGCAATCTTCTCATCGAGCGTCATACGGCTGAGGGCATCGTCGATGCGCTGCTCCACAGGTTTGCTCTCGTCGAGGTAAACGGGTATGATTTGCGCATGTAGTGGACTCAGGCTCACTAAGCCCACTACAGTTGTTAATATCAGATGTTTCATGTCTTACTTTTTTTGGAATACGCGGATATAATCTACTTCCATCGTACAGGGGAGGGCACTCTCGTCGACACCCTGGGCACCGCCCCAGTCACCACCCCAGGCGAGGTTGAAGATGACGTAGAAGGGATCCTCGTAGGGCCAGTCGTCGCGACCTTTACCCTTATTGTCATAGGAGAGCTGAACCTTACCGTCGACATAGGTGGTGATATTGTTGGCCGTCCAGAGGATGGCATAGGTATGGAACTCGTCCTCAGCACCCTGACAGAGCATCTCGTGGGTCACCTGCGTACCGTTAGAGTGGACGTGGGCGTTGGCGTGGAGACTGGAACTGACGTAGTTGGGATGGTAGCCTACCTCTTCCATGATGTCGATCTCACCGTCTGCCGGCCAGGAACGGAAGTTCACGGGCATCATCCAGAAGGCGGGCCAGGTGCCCTTGCCCTTCGGCAACTTGATGCTGGCTTCGATATAACCATACTTCCAACCCTCTTTCACCTTGGCATAGACACGGCCGGAGTAGACCTTACCGTTCTCCTTCAGGGCGGTGATGCGGAGTTTGCCGCCCTTCACCTCGGTGACGAGGTTGCCCTCGGGGGTCTTGTGGTTCACGTAGTTCTGCAACTCGTGGTTCACCCAACCGCTATTCTTCACTTCGTGCGTCCAGTCGTCGCCATTCAGCTCGGTGCCTTTGTCGAACTCATCCTGCCAGACGAGGCTGTAACCCTCGGGCGCATTGTAGGCTGACTTGGCGGCAGCCTCCTGTGAGACGCTGACGGTCTTACGGGCTGTACCTGACATGACGGTGACAGTACCTGTACGGACACTGGTCGTGGGATTAGCGGGAATAGTGACGGTCAGCGTACCCGACTGTGATACGGCATTCTTCGTATCGACGGTGATGAAGTCCTGGTCGCTGTAGGCGCCCCACTCCTTACCCGTCGTGGTAACGTTGATGGTGTAGGTACCGCCATCGGCAGGTGCTGTGATGCTCTCCTGCGAAACGGTGATGCTGACTGCTGCGGGCTGCGGGTCGTCGCTGCTTCCACCGCAGCCCGTAAAGGCTACGGCGAGAGAGAGCAAAAATGTATTAAGCATGAATCGTTTCATTTATTGTGCTTCTTTAAAGACAATCTTACTGATCTTAACCTTTGTACCTGCAGGAGAGCCGCCGAAGTCGAAGAACAGACGGATGGCAGATGCATCGGTGCCTTCTTTCAGTGTGGCATTCTTCAGGGTGTATACGAACGGCTCATCGGCAGTGATGTCGTGACGGCCCTCGCAGAAGAAGTTGGTATCGCCTGCGTCGGTGAGTTTGATGGTCACGCCCGGACAGTCGTTGTCGGCCTCGATGACCAGCTGGAAGTTGTAGGCCTTTGAGCCGCTTGCCGTCAGCTTGGTGTCGATATGGAACTGACCCTGCCATTGCGAGCCGCCCATACCCTCGGGAAGAGTAATCTCGTAGGTGTCGCCGCTGTGGACGCACTCCGAGTTGGCAATCTGCGTCCAGCCGTTGTCAGCGAACCAATAGCCGAAGGCATCGAACATTGTACCGTCGTCAACGGCCTTCCACAGGTTGTCGGCATCGTCGTAGTTCAAACTGACAGCTTCCTCGAAGTAAATCTTGCTGATTTTGATATTAGTGCCGGCAGGTGAGCCGCCGAAGTCGAAGAACAGACGGATAGCCTCGGCATCCTTGCCTTCTTTCAGGGTTGCTCCCGTCAGTTTGAAGATGAACGGCTCATCAGCCTTCACATCGTGGCGTCCTTCGCAGAAGAAGTTGGTGTCGCCAGAGTCAGTCAGCTTGATGGTCACCTGCGGACAATCTTGGTCAGCCTCCATCACGAAGTAGAAGTTGTAAGCCTTCGAGGCAAGTGCTGTGAGCTTGGTGTCAATGTGGAACTGACCCTGCCACTGTGAGCCGCCCATACCCTCGGGAAGGGTGATCTCGTAGGTGTCGCCGTTGTGGACGCACTCTGAGTTAGGTATCTGTGTCCAGCTGTTATCAGCGAACCAGTAGCCGAAGGCATCGAACAGCGTTCCATCGTCCACCGCCTTCCACAGGTTAGCACCGCTTTCGTAGTCCCAATCCATCTTAGGCTGGTCGGGATTATCGGGTGTATCGTTGTTAGGCAACACAGTGCCGTCATCGTTGGCATGATCTTTCAGCACGATATTGCTGATGTTGACCACGGTGCCGGCCTGACATCCTCCGAAGTCGAAGAACAGGTTGACGCGCTCCATGTCGATGCCCGGCATGTCGCTCTTCCAGAAGATGTAGTCCTCGCCGGCCTTCAGGTCGATGCGGTCTGTGAAGTAGAACACGTTGTCGTCGCCGTCCATTACCAGTTTCACGGTGACGCCGTTCAGGTCGTTGCTGCTGTTGATGATGCAGGAGAAATCGTAGTTGTTGGCAGCCGACGTCGAGATGTTCGTGGTTTTGAAGGCCATCTGAGCCTGCCACTGGTCGGTGGTGGCTTCGGTCAGCGTCACGGTATAGTCATTGCCGTTGGCCACGAACTCCGGGTTGGCAATCTGATTCCAGCCGGGGGCATAGTAGAAGAACATATTGTACTCCACATTCTTCCACATATTGAAGTCGCTGTTGGCATCGAAGCCTGCAAACTCCTTCTCGCCCTCCTCGCTGGTGAAGATAAAGTGCCAGGCAATGGAGCCGTCGGGAGCATTGTAGACGAGTTCCAACTTTTTGTTGGTCAGCGTCTCCACCTTGAAGCGGGGGTGCTGATACTGGTCGTCGGTCGAGATGTAGGGCCATGCCGTATTGTCGGCCAGCACGATGTAGTTGGTGCCGTCGTCATCTTTCTCGAAGTACCAGGCTGCCGTCTGCTCGCCAAGGGCATAGTCGAAGTCGGGGTCCTGACCGGTGAGCCACAGCGTGGTACCCTTGTTAATATAGGTCATGCCGTCGGGGCCGGGGTTGTAGGTGTAGGTGCCGCCCTTCTGATTGTCGGCGGTGAAGGTGATGCGGTCGTCGTAGAGGCCAGTGCCCTTCTTGTCGTCGGGTGCAGCACTCCACCACTCTGTGCCTGTAGTGCCGCCCGGTCCACAGCCCAGATGTGCGGCTTCCTTGTTGGCTATGCGCCACTCCTTGCCAGTGATGCGACGGAACTCGGGGCTCCAGTCCACCTTGGTCTCGTTGAAGGTGTATTCCTTCTTCACACCGGCCTGACTGATGCCGTTGCGGTTGCCGATGCGCAGCTCGACGGTGTGGGTGCCCTTCTCGGTGTTCTTATAGCCAACCTCGTTGAGGCTTGAATAGGATGTGCCGTCGAGAATCCAGACAGGATAGGTGCCAGCGGCTGGGGTATAGGTGGCCAACATCTGGTTGGTTTCCTGGTCGACGCTCATCTGGAAGTCAATGCCGCTGACGGTAGGCAGTCCGTTGGCGTCAGCACCGCTGAATTCGTCTGCAGAGCAGGAGGCGAGAGTTGCGGCAAAACCGCAACCTACCAGAACAGCGGATAATTGCTTATATATCTTGGTATTCATAATTATCAATTTTCAATTATCAATTTTCATTTTAATAGTTATTCTGCTTCAGTGTGGGATCAGCGTCGAGCTCAGACTGAGCCAGAGGGATGTGCTTCTTGCTGGGTGTCCAGCTGTTGGTACGATAGCCGTAGCTGTCGGGCACGAGTACGGTCGAGGCCTTCTGTGTGGCACCGGCAATACCTTCAGCACGTACAAGGTCGAAATAGCGCTTACCCTCGCCACAGAACTCCAGGTGACGCTCGGTGAAGATGTCATCGATGGTGACGTTGCCCAGGGCTGCTAGTCCGGCACGGGCACGGACCTCGTTCACATAACCTGTTGCCTCAGCGGCACTGCCACCCGTCTGGAGTAGCAGCTCGGCAGCATTGAGCAGGGTCTCGGCATAGCGGTAGATACGCTTGTTGTTATTGTAGTTCAGGTTCTTCGAGGTGGGACAGTCCTTGTTGTTGTCTGACTGCGGACGATATTTACCGTGCCAGATATGGGTGTCCTGATAACGCTCGGTATAGCTGTAGCCACGTACATCCCAGCAGGTGACATCACGGCGCAGATCGTTCTCGGCATACATGTTATAGGCCTCTAAACGCATGGGCAGGAAACCCCAACCGTCGTTACCGCCGTCCCAGCCTTCGCCGCCACCCCAACCGTTGGGGGAGCAAAGTGTGGGGAATACGGTGCCGCCGGCATTCAGGGCAGCAGTACCCCAGTCGCGCTGGGCCTGGTCGTCGTTGTAGTTGATCTCGAAGATGCTCTCTGCGCACCACTCACCGCTCTCCTGCCACAGGTCGCTGAAGCTGGGATTGAGTGAATAGTTGGAGTCGCTGATGATCTGCTTCATATAGGAGAGAGCCTGCGGATAACGGGCACTGTCGTTCTGGTACATCACCATCTCGGCATAGAGCATATAGGCGAAGGCTTGGCTCACACGGCCACTCTCAGCAGCGGCCCAGCGCATGGGCAGCACATTGGAGGCGATAATCTCCTCGAGCTCGGGCAACAGCTTGCTGTAGATCTCGTCGGCAGTGAGTTGCGGAGCGGTGTAGGGCAGTGAGAGGTTCTCCAGATAGAAGGGCACGTTGCCGTAGTAGTGCCACAGGATATTATAGTAGTACACGCGAAGCAGACGGGCCTGCATCTCCATAGACTTACGGAAGCTGGCGCTGGCCTTGCCTTCCCAGCCTGCATATTTGATGGCATCGTTGCATCGCTTGATGCCGCTGTAGAAGTCGCCCCAGAGGGTGCCGAGGGTGTTGTTGCCGTCGGCAGCAAAGTTAAACAGACGGTGCCAGTGCTGGTTGTCGGTGTTGTCAGAACCGCCTACCCAGAAGTCGTCACCCATAATCTCGCCATCGACGGTGAGGTCGTTATAAGCCTGATTGTCCCAGTCGGGCCAGTGCAGGGGAGCATAGGCAGAAGTGAGGGCCTCGTTGAGGGTTTCCTCGGTGGTGTAATATTCCTCCAGGGGCTCACCGTCGGGCTTGGTCACCTCTAAGAATTCGTCACTGCATGACGAAAGGATACAGGCGGCAGGAATCAGGAGACAGTAGAAAAGTCCTGCTGCAATCTTATTGTATATCTTGGTAATCATAACTATAAACTTTAAACTCTAAACTATAAACTAACATTTACGCCGATGGTGAAGGTGCGGGCCTGAGGATAGACACCGTAGTCAACGCCCGTAAACTGAGTGTTGTGCTTCTGGGAGTCATTGTCCCATCCGGCACCGATCTCTGGGTCGAAGCCCCAGTACTTTGTCCATGTGATGAGGTTCTCTGCACGACCGTAGATGCGCAGGCGGCTGATACCGACCTTACTGGTCAGACTACGGGGCAGGGTGTAACCCAAGGTGAGGTTTTTCAGACGCAGGTAGCTGCCGTCGCGGACATACATGTCACTGCAGACCCAGTTCTTGGAGTCGCCGAGGGTAGGCACGGTATTCGAGGTGCCTTCACCGGTCCAACGCTGGAGCACCCAGGTAGGATAGTTACCCGAGGCGATATCCTGACGGTAGGTGGCGTCGAACACATCCACACCACTGACTCCCTGGAAGAATACGCCCAGATCAAAACCTTTCCAGTCGGCATCAAAGTTCAGACCGAAGCTCCAGTCGGGAATGCCGTTACCGATGTTGGTACGGTCGTCGGATGTGATCTTGTTGTCGCCATTGGTATCTACGAAGCGGAAGTCACCGGGCTTCGAGTTGCCACCGTATTGAGCATTGTAGGCATCTGCCTCAGCCTGATTCTGTAGGATACCGTCGGTCTTGTAACCGTAGAAGAAGGGGAAGGGCTGTCCGTTCTCGGCACGGGTACCGCCGTCGGCAAACTGACTGATGCCGTAGTTCAGGAAACCGGTGTCGTTACCGAGGTTCTTCAGCTTGTTCTTCAGATAGGAGGCATTGGCCTTCACGGCGAAGCGGGCATCGCTGATGTTCCACTTGTAACCTAATTCGAACTCCCAACCGCTGTTCTCCATGTCGCCGACGTTGGCTAACGGACGCTGCTCACCCACGTAGCTGGGAATGGGCATGTCGATGATCATACCGTTGGTCTTCTTCAGGAAGTAGTCGACGCTGAAGGTCAGCTGGTTGTTCCAGAAACCGAAGTCGAGACCGATATTGGTCTGTTCACTCTCCTCCCATTTCAGGTCTTCATTGGCCAGACGGTTGGCCTTTGAACCGTAGGTCATGGAGGCGGTCTGTCCGAAGTAGTAGTTACTGCTGCCACCGGTGGCTGTCATTGTGGTATAGGCGAAGTCACCGATGTTGTCATTACCGTTTTTACCCCAGCTGGCGCGCAGCTTTAAGTTGGTGAGCCAGTCGCGGGTGTTCTTCATGAAGTCTTCGTTCATGATGTTCCAACCCACAGAGAATGAGGGGAATGTTCCATATTTGTTGTTTGAGCCGAAGCGGCTGGAACCGTCACGACGGATGGTGGCCTGCACCATGTATTTCTCGTCGTAGTTGTAGCTGAGACGGGCAAAGAGTGATGCCAGACGATGCTGGGTATAGGGACCGCCCCAGACACCGATGAGACTCTTGGCACCTGTCACCTTGCCGTCAGCATCGGTAGAGAGTTCCAGATCACCACCAGTGGTGTAGTTAATGCTGGGCTTCTCGGGATTTACCAGATTCCAGTGTGAACCGCCGAGTTCGTCACCTTTGGTCTTCAGGGCACTCTGACCAAGCACCACGCCGATGGTGTGCTTGCCGAAGGTCTTGTCGTAGGTCAGGGTGTTTTCAATCTGCCAAGTGCTGTTATTGCCCTTATAGGCTGTAGCCTGGGTATGATCACTGTTGCTGTTGCCAGAGAAGTAGTACTTCTGCAGGGTAGCGCCTTCGTAACCCCAGAAGGAGAGTTCAGCACTGTAGGTGAAGTGGTATTTCAGTTCATCGAATAACTGCAGGTCGATGGAGAACTTGGGCATGAACTTATGACTCCAGTTCCTGTTGGGGTTGCCCTGCATCATGGCGATGGGGTTGTTCTGCTCCTGATAGCTGCCTACATAGCCGGGAATGGTATAGGGATTACCGTTGGCATCGTAATAGAGGTCGTATGCGCTGTAGCGGTCAATCATGGCCTGACCGTAGCGGGGATCACCGTTCGCTTCGTAGCCTAACTGTGTCAGTGTGACGGGCAGGGTAGGAGCGAGGTAGAGGGCCGAACCGAGGGGAGAACCCCAGGTAGAGTTCGACTCGACGCCTGTGTTATGCACGCGCATATAGGAAATGTTCGCACCCAAGTCGAGCTTGTTCAGGAAGTTGCGCTCCTTGGATTCATCGAACAGGTTGAACTGGTTGTTCGAGCGGATGGTCAGACGGTCGTAGTTTGACTGGCCGTAGTTACCGCCCACGATACCCTCCTGGTTGAAGTAACCCAGTGAGAGGTAGTAGTTCACCTTCTCCGAGGCACCGCTGATGCTCACGTCGTGCTGCTGGATGGGGGCATTGTCGTTGAAGAGCAGGTCCTGCCAGTTGGTTCCGAAGCCCGTGATCTTTTCACCATTGGCATCCGTGAGGTTGTAGGGATCCTGATAGAGGGGAGCCATACCGTTCTGCACACGACGCTCGTTCTGCAGGATGGCATAGTCGGTGGCACCGGTGACGTCGCGCTTCTTCCACGCACTCTGCCAGCCTTGTGAGAAATTGTAGTTGATCTGAGCCTTGCCGACCTTACCTTTCTTGGTGGTCACCAGGATCACGCCGTTGGCGGCACGGGCACCGTAGATGGCACCTGAGGCCGCATCCTTCAGGACTTCGATACTCTCGATGTCGCTGGGGTTCACACTCTCCATACCATTCTGGTCGGTGGGCATGCCGTCGATGATGTAAAGGGGTTCGGAGCTGTTGATGGTGCCGATACCACGGATGCGGATCATGGACTTGGCACCGGGCTGTCCGGAGGCGGAAGTCACGTTGATACCGGCGGCCATACCTTTCAGGGCATCCTCGGCACGCAGACGGGTCTTACCGTCGAGGTCATCAGCCGAGACCTTCGCGATAGAGGCCGTCACGACGCTCTTCTTCTGAACACCGTAACCGATGACGACAACGTCCTGTAGAGTCTGGGTGTCTTCCTTCATCGCCACTTTCATGTTGTTACTGGCCTTCACCTCCTGGGTGATAAAGCCAATATAACTGATAATAATAGGTGTACCCTCGCTCACCTTGATGGTGAACTTACCATCGAAGTCGGTGATGGTACCGTTCTGAGGATTACCTTTCTCGACGACGGAAGCTCCGATGACGGGCTCCCCGAGATCGTCTGTCACAGTTCCCAAGATGCCTTGGGCTTGTGTTACCATTGACACCATGAGTGCCAAGAATAACCATAGATACCTGTTTTTCTTCATACTTGTTGAGTTAATTGTTATTATTTAAGTTTGGTGATTGTCGGTTTAAGTTTCGACGGTGCAAAATTATTAAAAAAAAGAATATGACTCTTGACGAGAGACGGAAAAAGTGGACGAATTTATAGTGCCCGAAATCGTATCTATTTCTCAGTTAGTGATTTACGTTTTAGGCGTCTCACAAAAAGAGTGGACGGTATATAGAGGTGTAATTTTTACAATTAAAGGCTTTTTACCCGCTGTTCGAACTGTTCGCGGTTACCTAAGGCACCGTTTTTGATGCGGGCACGGTAGTTGTAGATGGTATTCACGGAATAGTGCAGGAACTCTGCAATTTTCGATGAATCCTCAAAGCCCAGACGGATCAGGGCAAAGATGCGGATATCGGTGGTCAGACGGTTTTCTTCTTTCGGATGGATACGCATCTCGGGCTGCAGCAAGGCATTGAAATCATCGATGAAATTGGGGAAAAGATGCAGGAAGACGGTATCGAAGTTCTCGTAAAGCTCTTCGAGTTCCTTCTCCTTCAGCTCTGTGGACTTGGAAATCTGGAACAACTCGTCGAGTTCCTTGTTCTTCATTTTCTTGTTCACCATCTTACGATAGTTGTCGAGTTTGTCGATATACTGCGAACAAAGACTCATGAAACGGCCGATGTACTCTTCCTTGACGCGGTTACTCTCGGTTAATTGACCATTGACCGTTGACAATTGACCATTAAGTGCGGCAAGCTCGTCCTTTTGTGTGGCGAGCAGAATGTTGGCTGAGGCCAGCTCGTCGTTCGAGGTCTTCAGGTCGTTACGGGCTGCATGTAGCTGCGAGTTGCGGCGGTGGACGAGAAAGAGGGCCACGAGGAGCAGTAAGGCCAAAATACTGATGACGGCCAGCGTCCCCCACAGTTGTGAGGTGATGCGTTCACTCTGCGACTTGTATTCATTGGCGATGTGCGCCAGCAACGGGGCTATCTGCCAATTGCGCTGTCGTGAGCCGTAGCGGTTGGCACAGTCGCTGGTATAGCTGATGTAGTGTGAGGCGCGCTTAACATCGCCACTCAGCATCAGTTCGTTGGCGAGTTCCCACATCGACCCCTGATCCATAGCTGCATTGCGTATATCGGCCAGTACCGACTCGGTGAGCCAGTACATCATCTGAGTGGTGTCGCGTTGCAGTTTGTATTCGATATAGCGGTAGAGGGCTACCAGGGCATAGGGATGGCTGCCTTGCTCAACTGTTTTCATCCACTCGTCATTGATGGCCATCGCCTCTTTCAGGTTGTCCTCGGCCTGTGCTGCTTGTTCGCGACGGAGGAAGCACGATTCACTGGTGGATGGCAGATACTCGAACATCAGTTGCTTGTAATATTGCTCCTTTTCCTGATAAATCTTGCGGATGTCATCGAGACGGGTGTAATAACTCAGTTCTCCATATACATTATTATAGGCTTCGTAGTAGGTTCCTAGTACTGTTTTGTCGAGCCCGTTACCTGTTTGTATAGAGTCGAGGATGTTCAGTGCTTCGTCGTAGAGACCGATGTTAGAGCAACGAATGGCCAGTTGTGAACGACAATGTACGGAAGAGGTATGGTCACCTAATTGTTCTGCCAACTGGATGCACTGCCGCAGGAAATAGATAGCCGAGTCGCTCACAAAAGGTCGATAAAGTTCAAAGAGCCGATAGCCCTCTTCATATTTCTGTTTTCCGCTGGCTTGCCCGAAGGCATGTCGAGCAGCTGTAATCTTGGCTTCGCGCTGAGCCACATAATGGGGGGATTCTGCAATAGCTTCGTCGATGAGTCGCAGACGTGATTCTAGATCCGTACTCTGGGCACGGAACGCCGTTGAAAGCAGAAGCAGAATGGCCGTTAGCAGTATTCTCATCGTCTTGCTACATCGTTTGCACAGCGCAAAGATACAAAAAATCTACGATTATCTGTACAATCTGTGCTTTTTTTTGTATTTTTGCACCGAAGAATGATTAAAAAACCGGAAAATGATGAGAAAATACTTCATGGCATTACTTTTGATGATGACGACAGTGACCACACAAGCCCAGGACTTTTCCTTCGATGAGGTAAGCTACACCCCGGAGGCGACGACGTTTAAACTCTTTGCCCCCGGCGATGCCAGGAAGGTGCGTCTGCGCCTCTATCAGAAAGGACTGGAGGGTAAGGCCCAGAAGACACTTAATCTGACGAAGGTCGGCGATGACCTCTGGAGCGTCACGGTGAAGGGTGACCTGATGGGGAAGTTCTATACCTTCGACATGGGGCAGGGCGAGTGTCCCGGTGTGTTTGCCAAGGCCGTAGGCGTGAATGGCAGGCGTGGCGCCATCATCGACCTGAAGAAGACCAATCCCGAGGGGTGGGAGAGTGACCGGCGTCCGGTGACGAAGAGTCCCGCCGACTTGGTGGTCTATGAGATGCACCACCGTGATTTTTCTATTGCCCGAGAGGGGGCGAAGTATCCGGGTAAGTTCCTGGCGCTCACCGAACCCTGGGCCATCGACCACCTGAAGACCCTGGGCGTGAATGCCGTCCATATCCTGCCGAGCTACGACTACGGTTCTGTGGACGAGACCCGACTCAGTGACAACAAGTATAACTGGGGTTACGACCCCGTGAACTACAACGTGCCCGAGGGTGGCTACTCGACGGACCCCTATCAGCCGGAGGTGCGTATCCGCGAGTTCAAGACGATGGTGAAGGCCCTCCACGATGCGGGCATCCGCGTGATCCTCGACGTGGTGTATAACCATACCTACGACATCGAGCACAGTAACTTCCAGCGGACGTATCCGGACTACTATTACAGGGTAGGCAGTAACGGAAGCGGCTGTGGCAATGAGACTGCCTCGGAGCGGCCGATGATGCGGAAGTTCATGATAGAGAGCGTGAAGTACTGGATCAACGAGTACCATATCGACGGACTCCGTTTCGACCTGATGGGTTGTCATGATATCGAGACGATGAACCTTATCCGCAAGGCCGTCGACGAGATCGACCCCACGATCTTTATCTATGGTGAGGGCTGGAGTGCAGGTGCCTGTGCGCTGCCCAACGAGGAGTTGGGTATGAAGGCCAACATCCCGCAGATGCCGGGTATCGCCGCCTTCAGCGACGAGATCCGCGATGCCCTGCGCGGGCCTTTCTCAGATGATACTAAAACTGGTTGGCTTGGTTTAACGACAACTCAGACAACTCAGACAACTTTTTCTGCCGAGTCAACAGATGACAGTCCGTCATCTGAAAAGGAGTT
>JAEEGJ010009905.1_pt1 | contig 25166 bp, 28 predicted proteins | sample 8958761 | NCBI WGS metagenome assembly JAEEGJ01 (sample SAMN16246546, study PRJNA631951) | gut metagenome | biome: gut microbiome; feature: rumen; material: RS-attached | host: Bos | place: Iran: Karaj | collected 2018-10 | reverse complement strand
TCCACTTCCACCTGGCCCTCGACCGTCCGGACCCGGCTGCCGATGCCGCCGGCGTGAAGTACACCGCGGGCTTCGTCCACAACGTGATGAACGAAACCTACCTCAAGAACCACGAGGCTCCTGAGGACATCAAGTACTTCATGTGCGGTCCGCCCATGATGACCAAGTGCGTCTGCGACCTCCTCGACTCCCTCGGTGTCGCACCGGAAAGCATCCTGTTCGACAACTTCGGAGGTTAACATCTGGACGTTAGCATTCAAAGAGGATGACCGGAAAGTCAGATTGACTTGAGGTCATCCTCTTTTTCGTTTGCTTTAATTGAAAAGGAGGAAGGGAGTACCCTCCCGGAGGACTCCGCTATGCTCCGGCCCCTCCCATTGTCTACTGCGTCCCCGCACAAGGCGGGAACTTGTATCCAACGGGCCCCTCCCCCTTCCCGTGTCCGGGGGTGGACACGCCTCCGGGAGGGTACTCCCTTCCTCCTCAGAAAACCATAGAATAATCCATTATTTTGATAATCAAAGGAATAGTTACCGCTTTTTCTGCCTTTTGATCCACTTTAGGCTGCACTTGGGAGGGGTGTGAGGTGTCCGGGGGCTTGTCCACCCTCGGACAAGTATAGGGGGAGGGGCCCGACGGATACCAGTTATTTGCGCAGCAAATGACGCAGGAGACGTTGGGAGGGGCCGGAGCGAAGCGGAGTCCCCCGGACACCTCACACCCCTCCCAAAACAACAAAAGGAACTAACTCTCCTTTGAGTCAGTTCCCTCGTATATGATACTGTTGAGATGCCCTTAGGTCAACGGGACTTTTGGCCTCCCTCTTTGCTTACTCGTGCAGGAAGCGGAGGACCATCATGCGGACGCAGTCGGCGACGTGCTTTTCGGAGTCGGTTACCTTTTCCAGGATTTCCGCGAGGTTCTTGTACTTGGTCATCTCCCGCAGGTCCTCTTCTTCCGAGAAGATGTAGCCGATGTATTCTTCGTAGGCATCGTCGGCGGCATGTTCCATCTCGGTCACGCGGTCGCATTGGAGCGAGATGGCCGTGGCCTTCTCCTTGATGTGCCAGAGCATGGGAAGCAGTTCGCGGAGCGCGTGCGCTTCGCCGCTGATGAGTTGCGCAAGGTCCTGGAGTTGCTGGTCGATCTTCCTGGGGCGATAGATCTGGACGGCCTTGGCGGCGTCCTTGATGACATCCAGGCAGTCGTCCATGGACATGGCGATGGTGGTGAGGTCCGAGCGGCTCAGGGAACCGAGCAGGCGCTCGGAAAGTTGCTCCCGGTAATCCTGCAGGAGGGCATCTCCCTGCGTCTCGCAAGCCTTGACCTCCCGCTGGAGGCGCATCCACTGTTCCGGATCGACGGAAGAGAGCATGCGGACCAGGTTGTCGGAGGACTGGCACAGGAGATCCGCCTGCCGGGTGAAGAAGGGCGTCAGGTCCAGTTTTCCGTCGAAAAGATGGCGTAAAGTTCGTAAAAAGTGCATAAAAACAATTCTTACTCCCACCTGTTTTCAATCCCAGGAGGATAAAAAACAGTTAAAGTGGATAAAAAACATAAAAAGTTGCAGGACAGCCGCTTCCCTGAGGACATCTTTTCCGGTTTCCTTCCGTAGTTTTGCAGCGAGAAAACACTCGCACGAAACCATGAAAGGCCGGAATCTAGAACACTACCCTAACACTCTCTTTTCCCGCATCGGGCGCCGTCTGTCTGCGGCATCACGAGGGGCACTCTGCCACCTGCCGGCCTTTTTCCTCATCGCCTGCACCCCGCTCAAGGCACCGGAGGACACCACTCCCGGACTGCGGAAAGCACAAATTTATATATATCCCGCCGGAAAAACAAGCGTACAGGGGCTTGATCTGCTCTTTTTCCAGGACGCTCCCCTGTATCGGCTGGATGCGTACCAGCATCTGGACGGCATCTCCGGGAACCGCGTCACCGGGACATCCTCGACGGCCGCCCGGCAGGTCGTCATCCTTACCGGCTATCCCTCAGACGCTTACACATGGAGCGGCATCCGCAGCCTCGCGTCTCTCGCGGACCTTCCTTTCCGCCTGGAAGACGAGGATCCGGCCGCACCCATGCTATACGGCATCTCGGAAGCCGGATCCATGGGCAAGGTCGTCCTGCGGCCGGTATTGGCCAAGGTCACCCTCCGGTCCATCGCCTGCGATTTCAGCGGGCGTACCTATGCCGGCGAGCGGCTGCAGGACGTCCGCGCCTATCTGACCTATGTGCGGAAGGAATGCCGGCCGTTCGCGGAAGAGGACCGTCCGGCCGACTGGCTCAACGCCGGCCGGCTGGACGAAGCGCAGACCGCCTCGCTCTCCCATCCCGAGACCGTCCTGCGGGACCTGACGGCATCCCTGGGCGGACGCATCCGGCCGGAAGCCGCTTTCTATGCCTACCCGAACCCGTCAGACGGGACTGCATTCGGGAACCCCGTCACCCGCCTCGTCATCGAGGGGAAACTCCGGGGTACTGTTTACTATTATCCCATCGACCTGCCCGGCCTGGAGGCCGACGTGCAGTACCTGATGGACGTAACCCTCACCCGGGCCGGCACCACCGACCCCGACACACCGGCCGTATCCGGATCCATCCGCCTGGAAAGCCAGGTCCTGGACTGGGACGGACGCGACTGGGAAGACATTCATTACCGTTGATTGATGGAGGAGACAAGCGATGAGAACGGCCGGAATCCCGCCAGCGTTGTTGTTAAGCTTGGTGATAGGATGTACTAGTTGGGAACAGGATGGCAGGTATGCGGAAACCTGGCTCGTCCTGGATCCGGAGAGCGGGGTCCCGACCCGTTCGGCCCTGCCGGACGACCGGCTTGTCTCCGATATCAATCTGTTGGTCTTCAACGCGGAAGGATTGCTGGAGGACCGGCGGTACTATACTTCGCGGCAGTTCACCGTCACGGACGGGACCATCGGCCTCGGGGCCACGCTCCTGACCGGTTCCCCCTACGACATCTTCGTCGCGGCCAACGTCGGCTACGCCCTTCCCGCGCTCTCCCGCGACGCCGTCGAAGCCTACCGCTACTATTTGGCGTACCCCGACGAATACCGCCGGGGCCTCCCCATGAGCGGACGGTTGGACGGCTTCGTGAGCGGAGGGTCGTCGGAAGTCCGCATCCCGTTGGTGCGGACCATGGCCCGGATCGACCTGAACCTGGACCGGACCCGGCTGGACAGCGACGTCACCTTCCAGGTCACTTCAGTGGTCATCGGCAACGGTCCGTCTTCGGTGATGCTGTTCAGCGACAGCAAGGCCGAATCGGCCACCCAAGTCTTTGCAAGCGGCTTTTCGCTGGATGGACAGCAGGTGCAGGCGCTGAACGTGGACCAGTCTCCGGGCGTGAGCGGAACCGTCAGCCTCTACCTCCCGGAGAACCTGCAGGGGGACCTTTTGACAACGGACGACGAGAACGACAAGTATTTCACGGAAGGGCCCTACGGGCAGGTGTGTTCCTATCTGGAAATCCGCGGTTCCTACCATTCCGACACCTGGCACACCCGGGCTGGCGAACCGCTGGTTTACCGGTTCTATCTGGGCGACGGACCGGGGAACTTCGACGTGTCCCGCAACACGGCCTGCCGGGTGACGGTCCATCTGGAAGGAAACGGATTGGGCGAGGATGGCTGGCGTGTGGACAAGAGCCGCCTGATTCCGGAAACCCGGTTCGACCTCCACCCCGCCGCTTACAACGAATGCCGGAGCGGGGACGATTTCCATCTCTGGTGCGACGTCTCGCCGCCTGACACCCATTTCGAGATCGAGCCCGTCGCCTGGGACGACGACGAGCAGGTCCACGACCTCTATACATTCGACATCGACCGGGACGGCCACGGACTCACCATCCACACGCACAAGGGTGGATCCGTGCTGGTATATTTCAAGGCTGGACCACCCGTGGACCGGGATACGCTGGCCCTCCTGGTCATCGACCCGTCAACGACTGCCGCCTACAGGGAGCAGACGGCCCCGTAGCAACTGCGCAGGGCGAGGTGCCGGTGGACACTGAATCCGTTCTTGTTGACGCCGTCGATGTCGTGGTATTTCCCCACGTACACCCGGTCGCCGTTATGGTCGGTGTCGGAACACCAGACGAAATCGTGCCACCAGAGGAACTGGTTCCGGGCAAAATACCAGGCGAAGAACACCCAGGCGCAGAGAACCGCCGGCGGGAAAGAGCACCCGGTCTTCAGCAGGTCGGCGGGCTGGACGGCGCGGGAAGACTCCATCACATCCTTCCGGATCAGGTGCCAGGCACCATCGAGCGGACGGTCCATGAACGCTTCGGCAAGATACCAGTCCTGGTTGTAGAAACAAGGTTCGGAAACGGCCGGATCGATGCCGAACCGGTCCCGCAGGAAACGGAGCGTCACGGCTGTTCCCTCCAGGGAAGCCGGACACCAGACCAGGATGTACCCCTCGGACGCGGCTTTCTGCAACGTGTCCGCATCAAAGGGAATCGGCGTCTCTTCCAGGGAGAGGGACGGGAATCCCAGCGCCTGCAGCAGCGGCTGCAGTTCGTCTCCCCCCAGGAAACGGTCACCGAACAGATTCAGAGCAGCGATTCTTTCCATCGTTGATATTCTATGACTTCCCGGGCCGTTGCAAGGTGTCCCAGGGCTCCGTATTTTTCGATCCGTTCGAATTCAGCCTGCAGGCGGTCGAAACGGATCCCCCAGCCGCTGTCCACGAACCAGTTCAGGTTGCGGACCGGGGCATTGTACAGGAGGATGCCGCTGTCCGTATCCAGCACTTCCCGAAGGAACGTGAGGTAGGCCCGGTACTGGTGTTCATGCGAGGCGACGAGGGCCAGACGCTTCCAGCCCCTTTCCATCGCCATCCGGACCACCTCCACCGCCTGTTCCCGGGTGTGACGGGACTTGTCCTCATGGATCAGGTCCTTCTCCGGGACACCCTGCCCCAGGATGAACGGCGCCACTTCCTCATAGGGGAAACTGCCGTAATCCTTGTCGATGATGTTCCCGCTGAAAACGATCCGGTCCACGGTTCCTTTCTTGTAAAGGTCCACGGCCTTCTGGAACCGGAAGAAACCGTCACCTTCCAACAGGATGGCCGCGTCGGAATGCGTCAGGCAATCGTTGTCGACGATGGCGAGGATGATTTCCCTGTCCGTAATCATATCCTGCTACAGAAGGTCTTCCCAGAAAAGGGGGTCGCGCGCAGGGATGTCCTTGTTGACGGCCTTGCCAATCACCACGTCCTTGAACTTGGGAGGAATGCCCAGGGCGGGGCGCAGCACATCCAAGTCTTCCGCGGCGATCACCTGGCCTTTCTTCAGGTCGCGCTTCGCATACAGGCACCGGCGCTGGACGAAAACGGTCTCGCCTTCCTCCTGCTGCACTTCCTTCCGCGTGGAGCCCATCGCCTTCTCCACCTCCCGGATGCTGTCCACCATGAACTTGAACTCGGCAGGTTCCATGGAATGCGGATGGTCGGGGCCCTTGTCCGTCTTGTCCAGCGTGAAGTGCTTCTCGATCACCCGGCCGCCCAGCACGACGGAAGCGATGGCCACGACCGGACCGGGCGCATGGTCGCTGTACCCAGTCAGGCAACCGAAAGCGCTCTGATAGGTCTTGAGCACGTTCACGTTGGCGCTCTCCAACTTGGAGGGATAGTTGGTGATGCACTGCATCAGCACGAGATCCCTGTTGCCGGTCTTCTCGATGGTGCGGACCGCCTCGTCGATCTCCGACATCGTGGCGTCGCCCGTAGCGAGCATGACGGGCATCCCCTTGCGGGCGATATAGTCCAGCATCTCCAGCCAGGTTATCTCACCGGAACCGATCTTGATGAAGGGAAGTTGCATGTCGGCACAGAGATCCACCGCCTCCTTGTTGTAGGGGGAAGTGGAGAAATCGATCCCCACCTTCCGGCAATGCGCGGCCAGTTCCCGGTGCCACTCCAGCGGAAGTTCCACATCCTTGAACACCTCGCTCACCGTGCGGCCCCAGGAGCCGTGGACCCCGTGGAGTTGCATCTTGGAGAAGCCTCCTTCGGAAACGATGCTCTCCGCCTTGAAAGTCTGGAACTTGGCGCAATCCGCACCGGCCTCCTTCGCGGCGTCGATGAGCCGCTTGGCCTTCTCCAGGCTGCCGTCGAAGTTCCCTCCGATCTCGGCGATGATGTAAGTAGGATAATCCGGACCGATCATGCGGTCCCCGATTCTGATGTTTTGATTGAAACCTGACATAGATGGGCTTGCTATTTCTGATAATCTTCGATGGTCTTGCGGAGGATCTCCGCCTGCCTGCGGGCCTCGTCCAGATCCCAGTAGTTGGTCTTGAGTTGGATCAGGCGCTTCTGCAGGTACTCGGCGTTGGGGCAGAGGTCCTTGTCGAACCGTTGCCAGACACCCGGCTGATGCTGGAGGATATCCTGGTAGGCGGGTTCGTTGTAGGAGAGTTTCCAGGCGGCATAATAGCCGTCGCCGCCGTTTTTCTGGAACAGGTCGCGGAAACGGTACCAGTCCACATCGGGATTGTCCGTATCCAGGACCAGGCAGTAGGTCCACCAGGAGTTCGTGCAATCCGCGGGCACGGCCTGCCTCCGGAGCAGGGTCTGGCCCTGAAGGGCCTCATCGAAGAGGGCGGCGACCTTCACCCGCTGCTCCACCAGTTCCCCGGCCCGTTCCAACTGGGCGCAGGCGCAGGCCGCCTGCAGTTCGGACATCCGGTAGTTGTATCCGAAAGAGACATGCCGGCTGTAGTTGGGATCCTGGATGTCGTTGCGGGTGATCTTGCCCTTCTTGGCGCTGACGCCGGCATAACCCAGGCAGTTCAGGCGGCGGGCCTTGTCCGCAAGTTCCTCATTGTCCGTGACCAGCATGCCGCCCTCCCCGCAGGTGAGGTGCTTGCTGGCCTGGAAACTGAAACTGGCGAAATCTCCGAATTCCCCCACGAGCCGGCCCTTGTAAGTGCCCAGGAAACACTCGGCGTTGTCTTCGATCAGCGCCAGGCCATGTTTCCGGCACAGCGGGAGGATCCGGTCATAATCCGGCGCCAGGCCATAGAGGGAGACAGTGATGATGGCCTTCGTCTTCGGGGTGATGACCTTTTCGATGCTGTCGGCCGAAATCTCGAAGGTGTCCGGATCGCTGTCGGCGAAGACGGGGATGGCCCCGCAGAGCACCACGGGGATCGAGGTGGAGGACATGGTCAGCGCCGGGACGATCACCTCGTCCCCGGGCTGCACGCCCACGGCCAGCAGCGCGACATGGAGCGTCGCCGTGCCGTTGCAATGGCCGATGGCGTATTTCGCATGGAAGAACTCCGCAAATTCCCGCTCGAGCCGGGTGTTGTAGATGGAGTTCAGGGAAGTGGCGAACGCGTTGTCCAGCGCATCCATCACATATTGTTTCTCAAGTTGGCTGATCCTTTCCATATCGGTTATTGGTACATGGCACTTCTTTCCACCGCCGCATTCATCCGGGCGATCCCGGGATACCGTTTCAGGATGTCCAGGATTTCATCCATCAGCAGGAGGCCGGTGCGGTCCTTGTCCCGGTGGGCATACACGGCTCTCACCATTTCCAGGTCCGCTTCCTTGTCGATCGTCCAGCGCAGGGACGAGAGATCCTCCCCATTGCTGACATTACCGATCCGGAACAGTTCGGGATGGTGGTAGATGTACTGGGTGACGTGCTCCCGTTCGAAAGCGGTCTCCGCTTCCCTTTCGCTCCGGTCCAGGGCCTCTTTCCGGAACGCCTCGCAATCCAGGCCCTCCGGGAAGGACGGGGGAAGGTTGTTGGTGACATGGTCGTATCCCCCTTCCAGGAGTTTTCCGACGACGGCGTCGATCACGGCCGGCTCCTTGAAAGGGTCGTCGGCGGTGATGCGGACAACCACGTCGGAGGGGAACGCCTCGGACGCACAATAATAGCGGTTGAGCACATCGTCCTCGCTGCCACGGAAACAGGACACGCCGTTTTCCCGGCACCAGGCCTCGATCCGGTCATCCTTGGGACTAACGGTAGTCGCCACGACGATGCCGTCGACCGTACGGGCATACCGAAGGCGGTCGACCACATGGAAGAGCAGCGGTTTGCCGTCGATCGGGGCGAAGACTTTGTCAGGGAAACGCGTGGAACCACAACGTGCCTGGATGATTGCAATGACACTCATTCTTGTTTCCATAGAGTTTACAAAATTACGAAATTCCTCATGAAAACCAATAAAATGGCGTATCTTTGCGCGGAGAAAGAGTGCCGAAGCATGAATACGGAAAAGTTGAAACTGTTCATCCAGGGGCGTAAGGGCCTGCTTCCCAAGATCGAAGCCGCCGTCCGGGGGCAAAAGGACATCATCTGGTTCCACGTCCCCTCCTATGGCGAATTCGAAGAGGCCCGGCCGGTGATCGAAGCCACCCGGAGACGGTTCCCGGACAGGAAGATCCTCCTGACCTTTTTCTCTCCCTCCGGATACATCCCCCTGCAGCATTACGACAAGGTGGACTGGGTGTTCTATCTTCCCCTGGACACCCCCTGGGGCATGAAGCGTTTCCTGGACATCGTCCGCCCGGCGAAGGCCATCTTCACCATCACGGACTTCTGGCCGGTGATGATGAACATGCTGCGCCGCAGGAAGATAGACACGTACATCATGTCCGTCCACGTCGAGCCGGACTCCTATCACCTGAGTTGGTGGGATGTCAACTACCGGCAGATCATGCGCAACTGCTACACCTGCGTCATGGTCCGGGACCAGATGAGTTACGACGTCCTCACGAAACTCGGCGTCCCCCGGGTGAAGATCACCGGAGACCCCCGCATAGACCGCGTCGCCGACATCCTCAAGGAGCCCTGGAGCAACCCCGTCGTAGATGCGTGGTGCCAGGGTAAGAAAGTGTTCATCGCCGGCAGCACCTTCCCCGCCGAAGACAAGATGATGACGGACATCGCCAACAGGCACCCGGACTGCAAAATCATGCTCATCCCCCATGAGCCGGATCCCAAGGAAGCGGAGGCCATCCTGGCCCAGGCCCGGCATGGTGCCGTCAAATATACCGATTATGCCGGCAAGGAGCCTGACGAGACACTCCTGGGCGCACAGATCCTGGTCGTGAACACCGTAGGCATGCTCGCACGCCTGTATCGCTACGGCTATGCCGCCCTCATCGGCGGCGGCTTCACGGACAACATGCCCCACAGCGTCGTCGAGCCGGCCGTGTTCGGAATGCCCATCACGTTCGGCCCGGTCTTCGGCCGGGAATCCCACTGCCGGAACCTCCATGCGCAAGGCGGCGCCTTCCCGGTGAACGATGCGCAGGAACTGGAGGCCTTCTTCGAAAAGTGCATCTCCGACAAGGACTTCGTGGAACAGGCCGCGCGCATCACCCGGGACTATTGCCAGCGCTCGACGGGTGCGACGGAAAACATCATGGACACCATTTTCGCATAGATGCCCATGCCCCAGGTCAGCGTCATCATCCCCGTTTTCCGGGTGCAACCGTTCATGGAACGGTGTGCTGTCAGCCTTTTCTCGCAGACGCTGGAAGACATCGAGTACATCTTTGTCGATGACTGTTCCCCGGACGATTCCATCGCCATCCTGCGAAGCGTGCTGTCCCGTTTCCCGGCCCGGATCCTCCAGACACGCATCGAAAGGATGCCGGTCAACAGCGGACTGGCCGCCGTCCGCAAGAAAGGGTTGAAACTGGCTACCGGCGATTACGTCATCACCTGCGACAGTGACGATTACGTGGACGTCCACATGTATGAAACCCTGTACAGGACCATTACCCGGGAACAGGCCGACCTGGTCCAGTGCGACATCGAAGTCCGGGACGGGGATAAAACGATACGGACCCTGACGGCGCCTCCGGGCGAACCTGACTCTGATACCCTGCGGAAACTGATCGTATCGGGGAGGATCTCGAACTCCGTCTGCAACAAACTGGTCAGAAGGGACCTGTATCAGCGTCCGGACTTCCTCTTCCCGGCCGGCGACCTGGATGAAGACAACGTCATGAGCGTCCAACTGGCCTGTTACGCCGGGAAACTCGCCTATGTGAGACAGCCCCTCTACAAAGCCTGCCGCAATCCCGGGTCCGTCACCCAGAAGCCGGGAAAGGAGCAGACGCGCAAACGTCTCCTGGCTTCCCGGGCCAACAGCCGCATCATCGTAGGGTTCCTGCGCTCACACGGTTACGGGCCCTTCTCCCGTCCGGTCGTCAAAGCCCGGATGCGCCCGGTCGCGCTAAGACTGCGGGAGTTCCTGCGGAAACTGCGTTCCCGTTAGGCGCAGATACATCCCCGTAAACGTCTTTCCCTGCCGGACCAGATCCTCCGGCGTACCCGCGAAGACCACTTCCCCGCCCCGGTCACCGGCGTCCGGGCCCAGGTCGATGACCCAGTCCGCACTCCGGATGACATCCAGGTTGTGCTCCACCACCACGACGGAATGGCCGCGGGAGAGCAGCGCGTCGAACGCCTTCAGGAGTTTTTCCACGTCATAGAAGTGAAGGCCGGTCGTGGGCTCGTCGAACATGAACAGGATCCGGTCCTTGCGCGGACGGTCGTCGTTCTTGCTCAGGCTCAGGAAGTACGCCAGTTTGATACGCTGGCTCTCGCCGCCGGAAAGGGTGCTGGAAGGCTGTCCCAACTTGATATAGCCGAGGCCCACGTCCACGAGGGGCTGGAGTTGCTCCGCGATGGACTTCGCGAGGTCCTCCGGCTGGGAGGAGAAGAAGGCGATGGCCTCCTCCACGCTCATGTTCAGGATATCGTCGATATTCTTGTCCCTGTACCGGACTTCCAGGATCTCGGGCTTGAAGCGCTTGCCCCCGCAGGACTCGCATACCATGGTCACGTCGGCCATGAACTGCATCCCGATCTTCACGAAGCCGTCGCCCTGGCACTCGGGGCAGCGGCCGCCTTCCTGGTTGAAGGAGAAGAAGGACGGGGTGAAGCCGTTGATCCGGGCGAACTGCTGTTCGCTCAGCAGTTTGCGGATGTCGTCATAGACCTTCAGGTAGGTGACGGCGTTGGAGCGCGAACTCTTGCCGATGGGATTCTGGTCCACGTATTCCACGCGGGTGATGCGGTCCAGGTTTCCGGAGAGCCCCTTGAAGGTGCCGGGCAGGTCGCCGGTCTCATTGATGCGGCGGTGCAGGGCCGGATACAGGATGTCCCCGACGAGGGAGGACTTGCCGCTGCCGGACACACCCGTGACGACGGTCATCACCCCCAGCGGGAACTGCACGTCGATGTCCTTGAGGTTGTTCTGCATCGCCCCGTTCACCGTGATGGAGTACTGCCAGGGGCGCTTGGCCCGCACGAAAGGCTTCCGCTCGCCCGTCAGGTACTGGAGGGTCAGGGAACGCTTGAGTTCCTCCGGGGTGAATTGCTCCGCGACGCCCTTGAATACGACCTCACCGCCATGCACGCCGGCTTTCGGGCCCATGTCGATGAGCAGGTCCGCCGCGCGGATGATCTCGGGGTCGTGCTCGACCACGACGACGGTGTTGCCGATGTCGCGGAGGCGCTTGAGGACCGCGATGAGCCGGTCCGTATCCCGGGGGTGCAGGCCGATGGAAGGCTCGTCCAGGATATACATGGACCCGACCAGCGAACTGCCGAGGGCGGTCACGAGGTTCACACGCTGGCTTTCGCCGCCGGAGAGGGTGTTCATCGCCCGGCTCAGGGTGAGGTAGCCGAGCCCCACGTCCTGGATGCAGCGGAGCCGGTACACAATCTCCTCGATGGCCTTCCCTGCGATGCCGAGTTCATAGTCGGTCAGTTTCACGCGCTCGAAGAAGGCGAGGAGTTCGTCGATGGTCATCGACAGGAGTTCGTGGATGTTCTTCCCGCCCACGCGGACGTACAGGGCCTCCTTGCGGAGCCGGCTGCCGCCGCAGGCGTGGCAGGTGGTGCGGCCGGAATACCGGCTGAGCATGTACTTATACTGGATCTTATAGCGGTTCTGATTGACCCACTCGAAGAACTCGTCGATGCCCACGATGGTGCTTTCGTCCGTCACGCCGCCGCTGCGGGCGGTCCAGAGGGTGTTCCGCTGCTTTTCCGTCAGTTTGCAGTACGGGACGAAGACGGGGATGTCATACTTCTCCGCATTCTTGACCACCAGGTCCTTGAACCAACTCATCTTGTCGCCGCGCCAGCAGGCGACGGCCCCGTCGTAGATGGTCTTGGTCTTGTCCGGAACCACGAGGTCCTCGCTGATGCCGATGATCTTTCCCAGGCCGCCGCACTCGGGGCAGGCCCCCAGCGGGCTGTTGAAACTGAACAGATACTCATCCGGCTCACGGAAGGTCATGCCGTCGAGTTCAAACCTCGAACAGAACGCCTTCCGCGTCCCGTCCAGCACGATGGACATGTCTCCGCCGCCCTTGTCGAAGGCGGTCTGGATGGAGGAGAGGAGCCGCGTCCGCAGGTCCTCATCCGCATCGCCCTTCGTTTTCGCGCGGTCCACCAGCAGATGCAGGTTCTCGGGATAGTTTCCGTCCATCTGCATCACGTCCTCGATGCGGAGGACTTCCCGGGTGTCCGTGTCGAAGAAACGGCCATAGCCTTCCTCCTTCAGTTGGAGCATCAGTTCCACCTTGTCCTTGCGGTCCTTCCAGCGGATGTCGGAAAGGATGTACACGGTATGGGCCTCGCCGTCGAAGATGGGCCGGAGGACGTCCTGGACGGTATGGGCCCGGACTTCCAGTCCGCTGACGGGCGAATAGGTACGGCCGATGCGGGCGAACAGCAGCCGCAGGAAATCGTAGATTTCCGTGGTGGTGGCGACGGTCGACCGCGGGTTGCGGATGTTCACCTTCTGCTCGATGGCGATGGCCGGGGGAATGCCCTCGATCATCTCCACGTCGGGCTTGGACATCCGGCCCAGGAACTGACGGGCGTAGGACGAGAGGCTCTCCGCGAAACGGCGCTGCCCTTCGGCGAACAGCGTGTCGAAGGCAAGGGACGATTTCCCGCTCCCGGAGATGCCCGTGACCACCACGAGCCGGTTCCGCGGAATCTCCACCGTTATGTCCTTGAGGTTATTGACCTTCGCCCTGCGTATGATGATGTTCCCTTCTGTCGGCATGTCCAAAAGATTAGCCTGCAAATTTACGGATTTTTTGCGTATTTTTGAGGCCGGAAAGAGAACGCTTATGACACAAGACCTGTATTTCGCCGCCGGATGCTTCTGGGGCGCCCAAAAGTTTTTCTCCCGGGTGAAGGGCGTGACCTTCACCGAGGTGGGCTTTGCCAACGGTTTCACCGAGAACCCCACCTACAAGGAAGTCTATACGGACCGGACCGGCTACGCCGAAACCGTCCATCTGCAATATGATACGGACATCATCACGGAAGAGCGCCTGACGGACCTGTTCCTCAAGGCGATCGACCCGCTCAGCCTCAACAAGCAGGGTGAAGACGAGGGAACGCGCTACCGTACCGGTGTCTATTTCGTGACCGAGGAACAGGTGCCCGGGATCTCCGCCGCCCTGGACCGCTGCGCCGCCGCCCTCGGCCAGCCCCTCGCCGTCGAACTCCTCCCCCTGCAGAACTTCTACCGCGCCGAGGAATACCACCAGGACTACCTGGAGAAGAATCCCACCGGCTACTGCCACCTCTCCCCCGCCATCTTCCGGATCGCCGAGGAGGCGTAACTTTCCCATGTTCCCCAAGTTCATCCTCGTTTCGGACCCGAAGAGACCGCTCGTAGGCACGTTTGTTTATGGGATGGTGGGCCAGCATAAGGACCTCGTACAAGGGTACGTGAAGGTCCATGGCGGCGGCTGGTACGAGAAGGATGACGCGAAGAAGACCATCACCCTGTACGGCAGTTCCGGGGACTACGGCGAGCCCCGCCTGCTGTTCCTGAACCGCATTCCGCGGGAACTGGAAGAATACGCGTTCTACTACACGCCCATCCACGGCCTGCCCGGGAACAGGCTGGACCTCACGGACGTGGAGTGGTTCTGACCGCTAGCGGACCTCCTTCCCGAACGGGAAGATGGAGTTCAGCGCCATCCGGAAGTGCAGGATGCCGAAGGGAATCCCCACGATGGTGATGCAGAAGATGAGTCCGAAAACCAGATGGATGATGGCGATCTCCCACCAACCCAGCAGAATCCAGAGCAGATTCATCACGATGGACAGGCAACCGGGCTCGCCGGGCTTGTCCACCAGTTCGTGCCCGAACGGCCACAGCGCGTAGCCGCCCAACTTGAACAGTTGGATGCCGAACGGAATGCCGATGATGGTGATGCACATCAGCAGTCCCACGATGAAATAGATGATGGCGACGAGGATGCCGCCGAGGATGAGCCAGAGAAGGTTGCCGATGGAGTTCATAGGAGGTCGATGCTGAGCATTTGGGAGAAATCGTCGATGATGCAGTCCGCGCCGGCGGCGGCGAGGTCCGCGCGCGAGGCGTTGCCGTAGGTGACGGCGCAGGTGCGGGCGCCCGCGCCCTTGCCCATCTGGATGTCCACCGGCATGTCGCCCACCACGAGGGTCTCATCGGCCTGGAAACCCAGGTCCGCCATCGTCTTGAGGACGGGCTCCGGATGGGGCTTGGCATGGGTGACGCTGTTCGCTCCCAGGACATAGGTGATGTAGGGGGCGAGGCCCATCTCCCGCAGGAACTCGTTCAGGGAGCCATAACTGCGGGAAGAGGCGATCGTGAGGACGTACCCGGCCTCTTTCAGGGCGGCCAGTGTCTCCATAACATGCGGGAACACATTGGGAACCAGCACCTTTCGATTCTCCTCGAAGACAGCCCGATAGGTCCGGGCGCACAAGGAAAGGTCCTCCGGGGAAATCCCCGGGAACATCTGCTCGAACCCCTTCTCCAGGGGCACGCCGATGGTGGCGGCGATGGTCTCCTCGTCCTGCTCGGGATACCCCAGTCTCGCGAGCGTCTGCCGCATCGTCAGCACGATATTGGCCCTCGTATCCCCGAGGGTTCCGTCGAAGTCCAGGATGATGAGTCTGACCATGGCCTAACCGAGGATCTGCGCGGCGGCGTTCCTGGTGTCCACCTTCTCGATGATGCGTTCCAGGATGCCGTTCTCATCGAAGATGAAGGTGCGGCGGAGGGTGCCCATCGTGGACTTCCCGTACATCTTCTTCTCGCCCCAGGCACCGAAGTCCTGGAGCATCTGCAGGGACGTGTCCGCGAGCAGCCGGAACGGAAGTCCATACTTCGCCCGGAATCCGGTATGTGACTTCGCGCTGTCCTTGCTCACGCCCACGACATTGTACCCGGCAGCCGTCAGTTCCGCATAATTGTCGCGGAAGGAGCACGCCTCGGCGGTGCAGCCGGAGGTATTGTCCTTGGGATAGAAATAGATGATGGTCTTGCGTCCTTTGCCGATGAAATCTTCCGACTTCACGGGATTCCCGTCCTGGTCCACGACCTCGAAGGAGGGCATCTTGTCTCCGATTTTGAGCATAATGATTGATATTAGTCCGTCTTGGCCGCTCCGGCCCAGATGACGCCGGCGAGGATGGCGGCGCAGCCCAGGGCGGAGAGCGGCGTCATCCGCTCGCCGAGGAAAAGGGTGGCGGTGAGCAGGGTGAAAACGGGATTCAGGTAAACGTAATTGGTGGAGGTGACATTTCCCAGTTTTTCAATGACCCGGTTCCAGGCGATGAAGCAGACCAGGGAGGCCACGAAACCCAGGAAGAGGAGGTTGCCCCAGACGGGGAACGGCCGCAGCAGTTCCAGCGAGAAGCCGCGGTCGGAGCCGAAGAGGAACGGGATGATGGTCAGGAGCCCGTAGAAGAAGACTTTCCGGGTGGCCGTGACGGTTCCGTAGCGACGCGCCATCTCGCCCATGAACAGGCTGTACAAGGCCCAGCAGAGGGCCGCGCCGATGGCGAGGAGGTCGCCGAGGGGCGACACGCGGAGGCGGGATCCCTCGAAGGCTACGAGCGCCATGCCGGCGAGGGCAAGGACCGTACCGCCTACGAGCGGCCAGCCCAGCCGGACCTTCTCCAGCGAGTCGACGAACCTACCCCTGCCGAATCGCCGGTACAGCAGGGTCAGGATGGCCGTGAACAGCGGGGCGGAACAGACGAGGAATGACACGTTGCTGGCCTGGGTATGGGCCAGGGCCGTATTCTCCGTGAGGAAGTAGAAAGATCCGCCGGTGATGCCCAGGAACAGGAACACGAGTTCCTCTCTCCAGCCATACCACAGTTTCCGGTCGCGCCCGGTCAGGACGATGTAGAGCCAGATGCCGGCATAGGCCAGGACGAACCGGATCCAGAAGATGTCCACCGGATGCAGGCCCGCGGCGATGAGCACCTTCGTGCAGACGAAGGTGACCCCCCACACGAGCACGACGGCCAGTGCAAGCAGATGATACCGGACCCTACGCTCCCCCATCGTACAGTTGCTTGAAACCTCTATACAGGTAATCGACCAGGTCCAGGCTGGCGTAGGCTTCCGCCGTGCGCTCCTCCGTGAGGAGGTCGCCGGCGCGGCCGTGGAGCCACACGGCGAGCGCGGCTGCATCGGGTGCGGCATAGCCGCGCGCGAGAAGCCCGCCCAGAAGACCCGTCAGGACGTCCCCGCTCCCGCCTTTCGCCAGGCCGGGATTGCCGGTCGTATTGACCAGGCAGTCCCCGTCGGGAGTGAAGACTTTCGTATGGAAACCTTTCATCACGAGCGTACACCCGGCGGCGGTGCAAAGCGCCCGTACGAGGCGGTCGCGATCCCCGTCACTCTCCCAGGGCAGCAGACGCCGCAGTTCGCCCAGATGGGGCGTGAGGACTGCATCCGGCGGCAGGCATTCCTGCCAGTGCGGCACTTCAGAAAGGATGTTCAGCGCATCAGCGTCGAGGGCCATCGGCACATTCCGCTCCCGGGCCACTTTCAGCAGCATCAGCAGCGCTTCCTCGGTCTCCGGCCGCCGCCCGAGGCCCGGCCCCACCGCGACTGCGGTGTAGCGGTCCATCGGCACGGGCACGTGGCTGAACGCCCCGCCCGGATCCTCCGACAGCATCGCCGAAGGGAATCGGCCCACCACGGCCTGCAACGCCCGCGACGTGGAATGCAGCGTGACGAGTCCGCATCCGGACCGCACCGCCGACCCTGTCGCCAGCACCGCCGCGCCGGGCATCGTCTGGCACCCCGCCACGATCAGCAGGTGCCCAAAGTCGCCCTTGTGGCTCTCCTCCGGCCGCCGCAGCAGCCGGGGACGCAGGTATGCGGGATCGATTGAAGTCATGTCCGGGCACAAAGATACGAAGAATCAGTCTAATCCCAGCAGCGCCTTCGCTTCCGGAGTCAGATACGGGACGAGGTCGGCGAAGGGGATGGTGAAGTTGGGCATGCCGGCCGCGTAGGCGGCAATCTCATACTGCTGGTAGGTAAATACGAGCCCGTCTTCGGAAGGATACGGGGTCCACGCAGGGAGGGGGACGACACCGGTTTCCAGGAAAAGATAGTTGTCCAGTTCTTCCGGGGTTACCTCCATGTCATTTTCGGAAAAATACTGGGTAAGTCCCTTGCGGAGCAGCGGCTGGATGGCGTCCAGGCTGGCGGGATCGATCATTTTAGCCACCAGGATTCCGTCCTTCTTGTCGAAGGTCAGGCCGCCCCGGCCGGTAATCCCGCCGTGAGCGCCGCCCAGATAGACATAATCTTCGGAAAGGAAGACGACATACTTGTCCGTCTCACGGTTTTTCAGCAGGCCGAAATCGTACTCCCAGCCGGGCATCTCGTCGAGAATCTCCTTCCGTTGCCCCTCGGTGAGGCCGTCGTTCTCCTCGATGCTCGCGACGCGTTCGTCATAGTCCTCCTTCGACAGCCTGCCGATCGCCTCCAGCGCCTTGTCCCGGTAATACGTCACCAGGGATTCCGTCTTGCTCATATCGCCCTCGTAGTCGGGGAACAGCCGGTCCTCCTCGTACGTGCCGATATGGCTCAACTGCTCGTCCATCACCTCCACGAGCGCCGCCCGGATGCGGTCCGCCGCGGAACTCTGCCCGTACACAGGCAGTTCCACCTTGATCGACAGGTCCGCATGGGCCGCCGACTCCTCATAGTTCAAAGTTTCGGTTTTCAGGTCCTTCCCGCCGGAAGGACGGCACGCCACGGCCGCCACGATGGCCAGCCCGATGGCGAAGATTGCGTTCACGGTTTTCATCTCTTTGACATTGCAAATGTTTGCAACCTCAAAGATAGCAATCTTTCCGCAGAATTGTATCTACTGGAAACTCTCCGGAAGGCAGATGTTTTCGACGTTCCGTGCGGCTGCGAACAAAGGGGCGATTTCGGCGTCGGCAAAACCGGCGATGCCGCAGCCGATGCGGGTGACATAGAAGAACAGGTCGGGACGGGAACGGGCAAAGTCGATGAACGCGTCGACATAGGGTTTGATGGTCTCCACCCCGCCCTGCATCGTCGGGATGGCGTAGGACTGCCCCTGGAGACCGACTCCGCAGCCCCAGACGGCCCCGAACCGCTCATAGGCCGCCCGGGCCGCTCCTCCCCCGTGCATCCCGGCCAGGTTGGATCCGAAAACGAAGACCTCATCGGCCCGAAGCGCCGTGATCCGCTCCGGCGTAAACTCCGGCCGCGGAAGGTTGTTATAGGTTCTCATGGCAACTGATGTATGTTCATGATGATGCGTTCGTATTCTTCACAGAGGCGGCGCTTCGCCTGCTTGCTGCGTTCCTGCCAGGGAAGGAGCAGGTCGAAGGCATGGGTGTTGCCCGGATAGACATCCACCCGGGCCTCCACCCCGGCGGCCTGGAGATTCTTCACATAGGTGAGTGTCTCCTCATAGAACGGTTCCCCGTCCAGCACATAGGTATAGCAGGGAGGAAGTCCCGAATAATCCTTCGCATGGGCGGGAGATGCATAGGCGGGCACATCGGCAGTGCCATAGAGATCGCCCAGGTACAGGCGCCAGCCCTTGTGGTTCCGCTTCGTGCCCCAAGTCAGCCCCGGGTTATCGGCCGATGACGCCGTGTCCTCGCAGTCCAGCATCGGATAGAGCGGCAACTGGAGGGCGACGGGAATCTCCCCTTTGTCCCTGGCGTAGAGGCATACCGCCGCCGTGAGTCCTCCGCCCGCGCTCTCGCCGCCGACGACGATTCTCGTCCGGTCAATCCCGAGTTCATCGGCATGCTCATACATCCACACCAGCGCAGCGTAGCAGTCCTCCAAAGCGGCAGGATACGGCGCCTCACCCGCAAGGCGGTATTCGGGACTGACCACCACCGCGCCATAGCGCTCCGCCAGCATCTTCCCGCACGACACCAGCACCATATAGTTCCCGCCCGTGATGTATCCCCCGCCGTGGATCCAGAGGATCCCGGGGACGGGCTCATCGGCCTCCTTGGGCTCCAGGACCTTCATTTTCATCCTGCCGCCCCCCGTATCAATCCCGACCGTCCGCGACGCAAGGTCCCTGCCCTGCGAAATCACAGGGATAAGGAAAGACATGACGATTGACAGGACCCGGTTGTGGTTCATCTTCCAAATACAAAGATAGCAAAAAAAGGCCTTCAGCCATTTCCATTTCACAATCACAATCGAGGGGACGGCGGTGAGGCGGGCCATGAACGGGATGATGAAGGCTTCACGCCGGTCATCTACTGCAAAGATTCCAGCGGAATGCGGAAGAGCACCGCGTCTTCCTTGTTGATGGAGAGCGAGATCCAGAGGGTGTCACCGAGGACGACGGCTTTGGGGTAGTTGTAGCCGAGCGTCTTGTAGCGGCCTTCGTTGCGCCGGGGCGGAAGGTCGGCCGGGCCGGCGAGAAGGAAGGCTTTGTCGAAGTTGTAGCCGTCTGTCGATAGCGCCAGCGCAAGCACGCGCCGCGACTTGCTGCCGGTCGGGTTACCGACCCAGAAGGCGCAGCCGTCCGGGAGCGTGCCGGCGCACTGCTTCGAGCGTGAGTCGGGGATGTCCGTTTTCATCGGTGCGGTCCAGGATGCACCCTGGTCTTCAGAAATGGAAGCGAGTTTCACGAACGAGGAGGCCTGGTCGCGGAAGAACATCACGAGTTTTCCGTCGATGGCTACGTACTGGCTGGGCTCCAGCGGGCTTCCCTCCCCGTCCGGGAAAACGGCCTCTGTCCAGCCGGTCAGGGCGGACGGGTCATCCGTGTAAACGGGATTCACCCGGAGGCCCGGGCGGAAGTGCACCGCCCCGACGGTCCGGCCGCCCGGCAGTCGCAGCGGGTCCTGCTCGAGGATGCCCGGCATCGGCTGGCCATCGGCCATCCGGAGGGGCTGCGGCTCGCTCCAAGCCCCGGCGTCCCGGGTCGATGTATACCAGGCCGTCCCGCCCTTCGACCTGTCCGGCGAGCAGATGTAATTCAAGACGGCAGTAAGGGTTTCCCCGCGCTGGAGCCACCCTCCAGGCGTCACGAAAGTACTGTCGGTGGGCACGGCCAGGTCGACGGGCTCCTCCCATCGCAACCCGTCAGCGCTCGTCGCATAAACCACCCTCGTATCCGGCGTATCCTCGTCCCTGGCGGAACGCTGCCACATACAGTAGTACCTCCCGCCGAAAGCGCTCAGTAGGACATTGTTCACATATCCGGAACTCTTGTGAACCACAATCCGCTCGCATTCAGGCAGCCTCGCCAGCCCAAGCGTCATCGTGTCCGTCAAATCAAAAAGTCCCTCCGGCACCCCGGGCCTCCGATTCTCCCCGGGCGCGCACGCCTGGAAAAGCACCGCCAGGCATGCAACCCCCACCCAGTGCCTATGGTGGTCCAAGGACCGGACCACCATTGACAGAAATCGGGGTAAAACGCCGACGGTGTCCCACATCCTGGACCACCATCGGCACTTGGAATGACGATAAAACTTTTCCATCGTCCCAAAGTTACGTATTCTTCCGGGAATTATCCGTACATTTGTCCTTTGAACCGTAATCCATTCAGCCATGGCAAAATATCCCTGCGAGAACTGCAAGTTCAGAGCGCATTACGACAAGAATCCAAAATCGGTGCTCGGCCGCTTCTGGCGCTGGCACATCAACTTCTGCCCCGGTTTCAAGGCCTTCTTCACCCACCAGGACGACGCCGTGAAGGCCGCCCTCCGGGAGAAGTACGATTTCCAGAAATACCAGTAGTTTCAGCATCGTGGAAATCCTCCGAGCGACATCGACGGCCGGGCAGGCCGGGGCGTACTATGTCCGCATCCAGGCCATGGCCCGGAAGCACCGGATTCCGCTGGAAGTGGAGTTCGACGAGCATGATACCCCGGAGACCAAGTACATCGTCATGGTCGATGATTACCTGCCCGTAGCGACCTGCCGGCTCTATGCCCTTGACCCGGAGCGCGTGGTCCTGGGACGGATCGTCGTGCTGCCGGAGTATCGGCACCAAGGGCTGGGCACGCGCGTCGTGCAGGAAGCGGAAGCATGGGCCCGGGAACTGGGCTTCCGGACCGCCGTGGTGGAAAGCCGCGAGAACAAGGTCCCTTTCTATGAGAACATGGGCTATGTACCGGACTTCTCCCACAAAATCGTCGGCAACACGTTCACCTGCTACCGGATGGAGAAGTCCTTGGAGGCAATACACTGAACCCTCCTGCCTTTCTCAAGGGAGGAGGGTCCTACAACAATAAAAGGAACACTATAAAACTTTAACTAACAGTCTTGCTTCCGGGTACAAAGGTACGGCGGTTACGGGCTCGTGTCAATCCCCAAAAGTTGGTATTTGCCGGCCGTTTTACAACTTATCGAAAAAATGCGTAACTTTGTCCTAATTGCTAAAACAATAACCTGATGTCACCTGAAACCGCTGCCTCCATCGACCAGATCCAGGTAACCCTGAATGCCGGAGGCATGAACACGATCAACATCGTCCTCGCGTTCGTCATGTTCGGCGTCTCGCTGGGCATCAAGCCCGGGACCTTCATCGAGGTGTTCAGCAAACCGAAATCCGTCCTGCTGGGCGTACTGTGCCAATTGGTCCTGCTGCCGGCCTTCACCTGCCTGCTCGCCATTGCACTGAGTTGGTGGATCTCGCCCATGATGGGCCTCGGCATGATCCTCGTGGCTTCCTGCCCGGGCGGCAATATCTCCAACTTCATGTCGTCCCTCGCGAAGGCCAATGTCGAACTTTCCGTGAGCCTGACCGCCATCTCCACGGCCCTCGCCGTCCTGATGACCCCGTTCAACTTCTGGCTCTGGGGCAACGCCTTCCTGCATTTCGCCCCCGTCGCGCACGAGGTTCCGACCCTGGCCATCCCGCTCTGGGACGTGTTCAAGACCATCTTCATCCTCCTGGGCATTCCGCTCGCGGCGGGCATCCTGACCGCCCGGTTCCTGCCCAAGGTCGCAAGCGCCCTGAAGAAACCCCTGCAGTGGATGTCCATCCTCTTCTTCCTCGCGATGGTCGTCCTCTCCTTCGCCGGCAACATGGACGCCTTCATGAAGTGCGTCAGGTACATCTTCCTGGTGGTCCTGATCCACAACCTCCTCGCCCTGGGCATCGGCTTCGGCGTGGGCACCCTCTTCAGGGTTCCCAAGAAGGACCGCAAGACCCTGACTATCGAAACGGGCATCCAGAACTCCGGACTGGGCCTCGTGCTCCTGCTGGGCACGCCCCTGTTCGCGAACTTCCCGCCCCACGGCGGCATGCTCGTCATCACCGCCTGGTGGGGCATCTGGCACATCATCTCCGGCCTGACCGTCGCCGGTTTATTCAGTCGCCGCTATGTCTAAGATCTGGGAAAAAAGCATCGGGTACAACCTCCTGCGGGCCTTCGCCGACCCGAACACCCGAGCCAGTTACAACAAGGCGAAAGTACGCGGCCGGCTGCCCGAGGACGGCGCCGTCATCATCGCCGCGAACCATACCAGCACCCTGATGGACGCGATGGTCATCCTTCGCACCCGGAAGGAGCCCACCGTCTTCGGCGCCCGGGCCGATATCTTCAAGAAGCCCGCCATCGCCAAGTTCCTGCGCTACATCCGCATCGTCCCGATGGCCCGCATCCGTGACGGGGCCCAGAGCGTGCTGCACAACCTGGAAACCTTCGCCGAGGTGGACGAAGTGCTTGCGCACGGCGTTCCTTTCTGCATCTTCCCCGAAGGTCGGCACAGGCCCATGCACTCGCTCCTGCCCATCGGCAAGGGCGTCGCCCGCATCGCCTTCGCCAGCGCGGCGAAGCGGCAGACCTACGTGGTCCCCACCGGCATCGAGAACGGCAGTTTCTTCCGCTACCGCTATCCCAACACCGTGACCTTCGGCGAGCCCATCGACGTGAACGCCTTCCTGAAGGCCCATGAGAACTGCACCGAGAACGAGACTTTCCACGCGTTCCGGCAGGAACTGGGCAAGCAGATTTCGTCGCTGATCACCTATATTCCCGACGACGAGGACTACGAGGCGGCCTGGCAGGCCGTGAAGCCGGTGAAAAAGCCGCAGCGGGTACTCGCCGCGCTCACCGCTCCCCTCTTCCTCATCGCCGCCCTCCTGTGCCTTCCGATGTGGGTGACCGCGGAAACCCTGTGCAAGCGGGCGAAGGACCATGCCTGGAACAACACGATCCGCTTCGTCGTCAGGCTCTTCGTGACGCCGCTCATGCTGCTATTCTGGCTGCTGGTGATGCCGGGTTGGTGGAAACTCCTCGTGGGCGTGCTGTTCCTGTTCTCCTACAGTTTCTTCTACGACTGGCTGAACCTGACAGCGGAGGAATGACCTATCCTTCGGGGACCTTCTCCAGGAACTGGGGCGGGATGAAAGTCGTCGCCACGGCGATGAAGCCTTCGATCGCAACGAGCAGGCGGCGGTCCCTCCGGATCCGCTTGATGTAGCCTTCCGCGCCCTTGAGCGGGCCTTCCAGCACGCGCACCTTGTCTCCCGCCTTGTAGCGGGTGAGGTCGTCGTCGGCAAAGAATTCCAGGCCCTCGGCTCCGGAGGAGCAGACGAGTTGGAACATGGCCATCTGCTTGTCGGGGATGACGGCCTCCGTCTTGCGGTCCGCCGTCCTGTACACGAACCCTTTCTCCCTGACGCAGGCCTCCACTTCCTTGAGGCGGTCCTTCGGGGCGCGGACGAACAGGAGGGAGGTCACCACCGGGACCCGCTTGTAGATAAGCGGGCCGGCCTGGATGAACTGGTTGTCGCACCGGCTGTCGTCCGGTGTGGAGAGGCGGCGCAGGGCACGCATGTGGTCCTCGCCCTTGAGGAGGACTTTCCGGACCGGGATGTAGGTCTCCAGGTCCATGTCCCCCAGCCGGGCCTCGATCTCGAAGACCTTCCCGTAGAACACCTTCAGGGCGTACCAGTTCAACTTGACTTCATCCATGGATGGACAAAGATACGGATTTTAGACGAAATGGCCAATTTTCTGCCAATTTGGCATAACTAATTGACAATTAGGCAGTTACAACTGTCATTTTGTCCATTTTCGGGCCTTGGCCCTGCGTTTGCCTATCCTGGTGTCGAACGCGCTTCCCACCGAGGGGCGCCGGAAAAACAGAAACGTTAAACTTAAAGTATAGGAGACTGAAACCATGTTACCTGCAAGACACAACAACTGGATGCCCGACATCTTCAACGATTTCTTCGATACCAACTGGATGGACCGTCCGAAAGCCACCGCGCCGGCCATCAACGTCATCGAAACCCCGGAAGCCTATGAACTGGAACTCGCCGCCCCGGGCATGACCAAGGAAGACTTCAATGTCCATCTGGACGAGGAAGGCGACCTGGTGATCAACATGGAGAAGAAGGTGGAGAACAAGGAGAAGGAACACAAGGGCCACTATCTCCGCCGCGAATTCTCTTACACCAAGTTCCAGCAGACGATGCTCCTCCCCGAGGACGCGAACCGCGAAGACATCGCCGCCAAGGTGGAGCACGGCGTCCTGACCGTCACCATCGCGAAGGTCAAGAAGATCGAACCCGAAAAGGTCCGCAAGCAGATCGAGGTCCAATAACCCCTTCCTGGACGGGGAGCCCCCTCTCCCCTTTCCATTCGGGAACTGTCCCAGAGAGTCCGGCCGCAAGGTCGGACTTTTTTTCATTAATTTCTTTCGAAATATTTGCAGAATCAAAATTTAGTTGTACCTTTGCAATCCCGAAAGGGAAGTTCACTGACAATTGGTGCGGTAGTTCAGTCGGTTTAGAATACCGGCCTGTCACGCCGGGGGTCGCGAGTTCGAGCCTCGTCCGCACCGCAGAAA
>JAEEGJ010009904.1_pt1 | contig 25168 bp, 14 predicted proteins | sample 8958761 | NCBI WGS metagenome assembly JAEEGJ01 (sample SAMN16246546, study PRJNA631951) | gut metagenome | biome: gut microbiome; feature: rumen; material: RS-attached | host: Bos | place: Iran: Karaj | collected 2018-10 | reverse complement strand
GGCAAACCGTGCCAGATCGTCTGGTTCCAGCACGTCAAGCCGGGCAAGGGCCCCGCTTTCGTGAAGACCAAGCTCCGCAACCTGGAGAACGGCAACATCCTTGAGAATACCTTCACCGCCGGCATGAAGATCGAGACGATCGAGGTCGAGCGCCGTCCGTACCAGTTCCTCTATGCCGAGGAGGACGGTTTCAACTTCATGCACGAGGAGACCTATGAGCAGATCCTGCTCCCGAAGGATGTCGTGGAGAATTCCGACCTGATGAAGGAAGGCCAGCACGTCGAGATGATGTTCGTCGTCGGCGAGGAGCGCTGCCTCACCTGCGAACTCCCGACCTACGTCACCCTCGAGGTCACGTACTCCGAGCCCGCCGTCAAGGGCAATACCGCTTCCACCTCCGCCCTCAAGGAGGTCACCCTCGAGACGGGTGCCAAGGTGATGGTCCCGCTGTTCATCGAAACCGGCGAGAAGATTAACGTCAACACCGCGGACCGCTCCTACGGCGGCCGCGCGTAATCAGGGTTACAGCTGCTCGATCTTGAGCTGCTGAATCTTGAAGAATTTGCCCTTGTGACTCACGAAGATGGTCACGGAGTAGTTTTCTCCGCCGGCCTTGAGAGTCCCGAGGGCATATTTCATATTGTCCTTGCCTGCCGTGTGGGAGATGTCGAATGAGCGGGGCGTGTTGCTCTCGAAGAAGGTCTTGAGGATCTGGCGGGCCTGGGCCTTGCTGGCACTGCTGGCCTGGGAGACGACGGCGATCTCGAGGTTGTCGTCGAACCAGGCGGAGAGCTTGTCGGCGTTGCCCTGCGCCATGTACTTGCCAATGGGGATGAAGACGTCGAACTCGGCGGGCTGGGCCATCAGGCGTCCGCAGAGCAGCATCGGAAGGAGGAGTGTCAGTATTTTGAGCAGGCGTTGCACGGCGCAAAAAGATTGCAAAATCCGAGCCACATTATTATCTTTGTAGAGAAACCAATTATAATAATCAGATGAAGAAAATACTAGCCATCATCCTGTCGTCTGTCTGTGCATTGGGTGTCCTGCGCGCGGAGCAGGTCGACCTGCGCCCGCTGCAGGGCCGCGAATCCACCGTCCGCCAGGGCACGTCCTGGGGCGTTCCGTTCGCCAAGGGAACGGTCCTGCCCGGGGCGACCTTCGTCGTGACGGACGCCGCCGGCCGGATGGTCCCGTCCGCAAGCTGGCCCCTGGCCTGCTGGCCGGACGGCTCGCTGAAGTGGGTCGGCTTCGCCACGGTGGCCGACCGGGGCGGGCTGACGGTGAACGTGACGCCCGCGCCCAAGGCCCGCGGCCGCAAGACCGCAGTCGTGGAGCCGGCCGTCCGTTCGCTGGCCGAGCAGACGGCGGAGGGCATCCGGATCGACACCGGCGTGATGAGCTGCCTGGTGCCGGCCGACGGCTCCAGCTTCCTGCGCGGGCTCTCGCTCGGCGGCAAGCTGATCGCCTCCGATGCCGAGCTGGTGGCGCTCTGGGAGCGCCGCAGCGGCACGGACCAGCGCCGCACCGTGACGCAGGAGGAGTGCCTGAGCCATATCGAGAAAGTCTCCCTGATGCAGGACACGCCCCTGCGGGCCGTCGTCAAGGTGGAGGGCAAGCATCGCGCCGCGAGCGGCCGCGAGTGGCTGCCGTTCGCCGTGTACTGCATCTTCTATGCAGACATGCCCACGATCCAGCTGACACACTCGTTCGTCTTCGACAGCGACGGCCGCGAGGACTTCATCCAGGGTCTCGGCGTGCGTCTGCGCGTGCCTTTCCGCGAGGAGGTGCACAACCGCCACGTCCGGCTGGCCGGTGACGGACAGGACGGCGCGGGCTTCTGGTGCGAGCCGGTCCGGCTGGCTCCGGGCTACCGCCCCAGCGCCGGACGCATCTTCATGGAGAACTACCAGGACTACCTGCGCGGAGCCCGGCTTCCCAACGAGGCGGACCTGTCCGCCACGGAGCGTGCCGCCCTGCAGACCTGCCCCGTCTGGGGGGACATGCGCCTGGTGCAGAACAGTTCCAACGGATTCTCAATCGACAAGCGTACCACCGCCGAGAGTTCCTGGGTCCACTACGTGGAGGGCGGCCGCTCGCTGGGCGGTGCCCTGCTGGGCGACTGCTCCGGCAGCGTCTTCATCGGCGTCAAGGACTTCTGGCAGAGCTATCCCGCGGCGCTCCACGTGGACCGCGCCGGGGAGGAGGCGGGCTACCTGACGGCCTGGCTCTGGTCGCCGGACGGCCCGGCGATGGACATGCGTCACTATGATACCGTCCCGCACGACCTGAAGATCAATTACGAGGACTACAAGGAGGGTTGGGAGTCCCCGCTGGGCGTGGGGCACCGTTCCACCCTGGAGATCCGCCTCTTCGACAACATCCCTGCGAACGAGGAGCTGCTGGCCGTCGCGAAAGCGGTCCAGAAACCCCTCCAGTACAGCTGCACGCCGGAGTATCTCTACGGGGTCCACGCCTTCGGCGACTACTGGGCCCTGCCGCGCCCGGAGAATCCGGTATACGCCGGCATCGAGCACCAGCTTGATGAGAACCTCGAGTTCTACCGCCGCCAGATCGACGAGCGCTCCTGGTACGGCTTCTGGCACTACGGCGACGTGATGCACAACTACGACTTCACCCGTCACGACTGGCGCTACGACATCGGCGGCTGGGCCTGGAACAACGTCGAGCTCGCCCCCAACGTGCTGCTCTGGACCTGTTTCCTGCGCACGGGCCGTGAGGACATCTGGACGATGGCCGAGGCGATGGAGAAGCACGCCAGCGAGGTGGATGTCCACCATCTCGGGCAGTTCGCGCCGCTGGGCTCGCGCCACAATGTCTCCCACTGGGGAGACGGCGCCAAGCAGCCGCGCATCAGCTACGCCGGCATGAAGCGCTACCTGTACTACCTGACCGGCGGCGATCCCCTGACGGGTGAGCGCATGACCGAGCAGCTCGGGGCGGAGAAGGCCTACGACTATGCCCGCCGCATCAGCACCTGGGGCGCCGTGGGCGGGACCTACATCAAGTCTTCCCTCAACGACTGGGGCTACTACGCCGGCAACTGGATGATCGAGTGGGAGCGCACCGGCAATCCCTATTACCGCGACCGACTGCTCAATTCCATCAAGGACCTGACGGCCCTGAGCCGCATCAGCGGCGCCCTGGCCTTCGACTACTTCGACCCCGAGACCGGCCGTTTCATGGTCTGGCTCAATGAGAAACCGGCCGCGCCCGGTCCGGGAGGCCGTCCCGCGCCGCAGGCCGAGGTGAACGCCCCCGCGTCCGAGTTCGTGCCCGCTTCCACGCTCAGCGACAAGAAACTCCGCAGCATCGTCGGATGGCGCCTGGGCAATGTCCGCTCCGACACCTTCAGCACCATCTTCGGCGTGCCGGAGATGCTCGCCGACATCCGCGCCACGGTGGACGCCCCCGAGTTCTGGAAATATGTTGACAACTCCTTCCGGGCGATCTCCGGTGTGGGCGGCGGCAGCATGACCGGTCCGCGCATGGCGGCTTGGATCGCAGATGTGGAGGGCAATCCCGAGATGGGTGCCCTGGCCTGGAAGAACCTGCTGGACAACGGTTTCACCGCCACGGAGAGCGACGGCACGCCCGTGCGGCCGCATCCGCTCGACGAGAAGGTGGCGACGCCCGACCTCGTCAAGCCTTACGGCGAGCCGCATTTCCTCGGGCAGACCGCCGGGTGGCAGCTTCACACGCCGAGTACCGTGCAGTGGCTGCTCAACGCCATCGAGGTGATGGAGTGGGCCCGCAACTACGTGCCTGAAAAGTAGAGCCTATGCGCCTGATGCTGCTCACCGTCGGCAAGACCGACATCGCCTGGGTGCGGGAGGGTCTGGAGATGTATGTCTCCCGGATCCGGCACTACGTACCGTTCGAGCTCCGGGATATCCCGGAACTCAAGGGCGTGTCGGCGCTGAGCCGGGAGCAGATCAAGGAGCGGGAGGGCGAGCTGGTCCTCAAGCAGCTCCGTCCGGCGGATGAAGTAGTCCTGCTGGACGAGCACGGCCGGGAGTACCGGTCGGTGGAGTTCGCGGACTGGCTGGGCCGGCGAGCAGCCGGCTCGGGCCGCGACCTGGTGTTCGTGATCGGCGGCGCCTACGGATTCTCAGACGCGGTGTATGAGCGTGCGGACGGCAGGCTCTCGCTGTCGAAGATGACCTATTCCCACCAGCTGGTGAGAACGATTTTTGCAGAGCAACTCTACCGGGCTTTCACCATCTTGCGGGGAGAGCCCTACCATCACGAATGAAAGCGGGAAACCATATCAGGGAATGGATCACCGTGGTGCTGCTGGCACTTGGGGTGGTCGTCTTCATCTCCTCACTCCAGTCCACGCAGCCTTCGGACGACAGTTCCCGCGCCGCCCGTCGCGTGGAGCGCGTGCTCGCACGCCGGGTGGCGCTGCTGGATTCGTATATCGACAAGGCCCTGGCACAGGATCCGGGCCAGTGGATGATGCTGGACGGCCTGCCGCGTGACTTCGTCGTGTACCGCTACTGCCGGGACACGCTGCAGTCCTGGTGCCACGAATTCCCGATCAACAACGACAACATCAGCCAGAAGGACTACGTCCCCTTCCTGGCCGATCCGCATGTCGGCGCCCTGTCACCGCTGCTGCAGGTGACGGATTCACTCGGCTACTACAACCTCGGTACGCGCTGGTACCTGGCCAAGTCTGTCGGCGATTCCGACGTCCGGGTGATCGCCGCCCTGGAGGTGATGGACGAGTCGCGGCGTTTCGGCCCCGGCCGCGGCGGCTGGGTCAACGAACACCTGCGCCTGTCGCCCAAGTATTCCATCCGTCCGCTGTCTTTCAGCGGAGGTACGGCGGTGAACGTGGAGGGGCAGCCCCGGTTCAAGGTGCTGCTGGAGTCGATGGCTCCTGGCGGTCGGGACGCCTCGCCGCTGCTGTGGCTGTCGCTGGTGCTGTTCCTGTCCGCCATGCTGCTGTTCCTCTCCGCCGAGCGTACGCTCAGGCGCTTCTGGCAGGTGGCGGCCGGTGTCCTTGTGTTGATGACGGGACTGTATTTCTGGGGCAAGTACTCCCAGGGGCGGTCCCTGCTCTTCTCCCCGCGCCTGTATGCGGGCGGGGACCTGCTGTATTCGCTGGGTGCAGTGCTTATCATCAACCTGACGATCCTGCTGCTGGCACTGTGCGCCTACATGGTACGGGATGCGATCCGGCAGCGCCTGACGACCCGCGGCAGGCGGCTCGCTGCCTTGGCGCTGGCGGTGCTGGCCGTCGGCGGGATCCTGGTGTATTCGCAGATCGCCCTGCGGAGCATCATCTTCAATTCCGGGATCTCCCTGGAGCTCTACAAACTCGCGCAGCTCTCGCCTTTCAGCGTCCTGGTCTACATCTCGTTCATCCTGATGCTGCTCAGCATTCCGCTGTTGCTGCAGATCCCGGCGCCGCTGATCCGCTGGCGCGGCTGGTCCTTCGATGCCTTCTCGCTGACCAACCGTGTGCTGTACTCCATCCTGGTGGGCGTCTTCCTGGTGGTGGCTTCCGGTATCCAGGGTTTCCGCAAGGAGCAGGACCAGATGGGCCTGATGGCCAACCGCCTGGCCTTCGACCGCGACATCTCGCTGGAGCTCCGCCTGCGGCGGATCGAGTCGCAGATCGCGGACGACATGGTCCTGTCCATGCTGACGCACTTCCAGGGGACGGAGCAGTCCGTCCAGAGCCGGCTGTCGGACTACTATTTCTCGGGCACCGACCGTGAGTACATGGTCACGACCCGGGTGTTCAACAGTTTCAACAATACGCGCCAGGCAGCCGCTGAGTTCAACGCCCTGCTGCAGGACGGCGTGCCCATCGCGGACAATTCCCGTTTCCTGTTCGCCAAGCATGACAACGGACGCCCGTACTATGTCGGCGTGTTCTTCTACCTGACCGAGGATGGTGACGTGTCCCGGTTGCTGGTACGGCTTGATTCCCGCGAGACGCGGGGCGGCCGAGGCTATGCCGGGATCTTCGGCATCTCCCCGCCGGGCCAGGTCGCCCTGCCTTCGGGCTATTCCTATGCGCGCTATGCCGGCCGGGAGCTCAAGGCTTACCGCGGCAACTATCCGTATTCGACGCGCCTGGATGACCGGCTCTATGTCCAGCTTTACAGTTCGGAGGAGAACCACCTCTTCCAGGACGGCTACACGCATTTCATGAATGTCGTAGGCAAGGACGAAGGCGTGGTCATCACGCGCGCCCGCATCAGCGTGCTGTCCTATATCGTAGCCGGTATCCTGGTGGCACTGCTGACCTTCCTGGCGCTCTCGCTGGTGGTCCTGCGTCACCCCAAGGCCCCTGCTTTCAAGCAGTCTTATTACAAATCCAGGATCTCACTGATCCTGCTCTGCTCGCTGCTCCTGACCCTGCTCGCCATGGCTCTGGTGAGCGTGCTCTTCGTCTATTCGCGCAACGACAGCAACCGCCAGAGCGTAATGTCCGACAAGATCAGCTCGATCGTGACGATGATGGACGCAGGCCTGCAGGAGGTGGAGTCCGGCTCCGGGATTGACTGGCAATCGGTCTATTCGCTTATCGAACGGGTCGGCAACGAGACCGCTTCCGACATCACGCTGTACAGCCCGTCCGGACACCTGGTCATGACCACCACGCCGATGATTTTCGACCAGCTGATGGTCGCGGACCGGATCAACGGCACGGCCTACTACAACATCATGTACCGCAACCGCCGGCACTACATCCAGCAGGAGCGCCTCGGGTTCCAGAAGTTCTACAGCATGTACGCCCCGCTGCTTGCGGACGACGGTTCGCTGGTGGCGATCATCTGCTCGCCCTACAACGAGGAGACCTATGATTTCGAGAAGGATGCGGTGATGCACTCGATGACGATCCTCTCGCTGTTCCTGCTCTTCCTGTTGATGGCCCTCTTCATGGTCTCGCGCATCGTGGACCGGATGTTCCAGCCGCTCAGCGAGATGAGTGACAAGATGGCCAATGCGGACCTAGGTTCGCTGGAGTACATCGACTACGACCGCGACGACGAGATCTCCTCGATCGTGCAGGCCTACAACCGCATGGTGACGGAGCTCTCTGAGAGCTCGCGCAAGCTCGCGCAGGCCGAGCGCGACAAGGCCTGGAGCGGCATGGCGCGCCAGGTGGCCCATGAAATCAAGAATCCGCTCACGCCGATGAAGCTCCAGCTGCAGCGGGTGATCCGCCTCAAGCAGAAGGGTGACCCGGCCTGGAAGGATCGTTTCGACGAGGCCAGCCAGGTGATCCTGGACCACATCGACATCCTGACTGACACGGCCAACGAGTTCTCCACTTTCGCCAAACTCTACACGGAGGAGCATACGGACATCGCCTTGGACAAGTTGCTGCAGGAGGAGATCTCGATGTTCGATAACCGGGAGAACATCACCTTCGACTACCTGGGCCTGGCTGACGTCATGGTGCGGGGCCCCAAGCCCCAGCTGACACGCGTGTTCGTCAACTTGCTCGGCAACGCCGTACAGGCCATCGGCGACGCGCCGGACGGCCACATCGTCGTCTCGCTGCGCAAGTCCGTCACGGACGGCTTCTACGACGTGGTCGTGGAAGACAACGGCCCCGGTGTCTCCGAGGAGAACATCGACAAACTCTTCACCCCGAACTTCACCACCAAGAACGGCGGCTCCGGCCTTGGCTTAGCCATCAGCCGGAGCATCCTGGAGCGTTGCGGCGCCACCATTTCCTATAGCCGCTCCTTCACCCTGGGCGGCGCCTGCTTCACCGTCAAGTATCCGGAAGGATGAAAACAAGCGCCTGGAATCTCCAGACGCTTGTTCATTTGCCGGTCTTCAGCGACTATTTGAGGAAAGTATCCCGCATCGGGTTGAAGCAGTCGATGAGGATGCCGTCCTCGAGGCAGACGCAGCCGTGCTCGATGTTCGGCTGCTTGTAGAGGGCGTCGCCCGCCTTGACGATCTTGGTCACACCGCCGACGGTGAACTCGAAGACACCGGAGGCGACGTAGGTCACCTGGGAATGCGGGTGGCTGTGCATCGCGCCTTCCTGGCCTTTCTTGAATTTGACCTTGACCATCATGATGTTGTCGTTGTAGCCGAGGATCTGGCGCACGACGCCGCCACCGGCGTCATCCCAGGGGGTCTCGGCTTCGAAAATGAAATTGCCGCTTTGCTGTGTCATGGTTTGTTCGTTTTGGATTGGCTGGGGTTCGGGGGTCTCCTTGGGCTGGTTGCCGCAGGCAGCGGCCAGCAGGAGGGCCGCTGCGAGGGAGACAAGGGGGGTGATTCTGTTCATTTGGGTTGTATTTTTGTCAAAGATAGGGACATTTTTCTTATCTTTGACAAATACCAACCAAATTCCCGATGAAAACCACATTTAACCGAATCCTCCTGATCCTGCCCCTGTTGTTCTCCCTGACAGTATCGCAAGCAGCTACGCCTCCGGCCAAACCCAAGAGCCTGGAGGACCAGGCGCTGCAGACGATGAAGACTGCCACACAGTACATGATGGACGTAGTAAGCTATCGCGGAGGTTTTGTCTGGAACTACCTCCCGGACCTGTCCCGCCAGTGGGGTGAGATGGAAGCCAAGCGCACCATGGTCTGGACCCAGGATCCCGGTACGCCCCAGATGGGCCAGCTGCTGCTGGACGCCTATCACGCCACGGGTGACGAATATTATTACGAAGCGGCCAAGAAAGTGGCCCAGGCCCTGATCTGGGGCCAACAGGACAACGGCGGCTGGAACTACACCTTCGACTTCGCCGGCGAGGCTTCGCTGAAGGACTGGTATGCCACCGTGGGCCAGAGCGGCTGGCGCCTGGAGGAGTTCCAGCACTACTACGGCAACGCCACCTTCGACGACGCCTGCACCACGCAGTGTGCCAAGTTCCTGCTGCGTCTCTACGCGGAGAAATACGACCCTTCCCTGCGGACCGCCCTCGACAAGGCCATCGGCTTCGTGCTGAACAGCCAGTATCCTTGCGGGGGCTGGCCCCAGCGCTGGCCGCTGATGTACGACCACCCCTTCCAGGGGCGGGCGGACTACAGCTCCTTCATCACGCTCAACGACGATGTGATTCCGGAGTGCATAGATTTCCTGGTTCAGTGCTACCAGACCCTCGGCATGCCCGGGCTCAAGGAGCCGATCTACCGAGCGATGTACCTCTGCGTCGTGCTCCAGCAGGGTGCGCCCTATGCCGGCTGGGCCGACCAGTACACGGTCGCGGACCTCAAGCCGGCCCATGCGCGCTCCTATGAGCCGCGCGCCGTCAATTCCGGCACCACCGTCACGATGATCCGCCAGATGATGCAGTACTACCGCCTGACGGGCGACACACGTTTCCTGTCCGGCATCCCTGCCGCCCTCGATTTCCTGGAGTCCCAGAAACTCCCGGCTTCCGAAGAGCAGAAGTGGGGGCGTCCCTCCGGCGACCCGGATGCCATCCTCGTGCCCCGCTTCATCGACCCGGACACCGGCATCCCGCAGTACGTCCACCGCGTGGGCTCCAACTGGTACAACGGCCACTACTTCACCAGCCAGGACATCTCCGGTACCATCGGGCACTACAGCTCCGCCAGCCGCGTCAACGTGAAGGCGCTCCGCCGCCAGTATGAGGAACTGAAGGCGCAGCCTGTCGCCGAGGTCGTCAAGGGCTCGCCGCTGCTGGAGAAGGAGCTGGTACCGCTCCCGAAGTACGTCGCGGCAGCGCGTCCGATGCGCGGCGACGTCAAGGCGGTCATCGACGCGCTCACGCCCGAGGGGTATTGGCTGAGCCCGCTGGGCAGCATCTCCAACCCCTACAAACCCGGCGCCCCGACGACCCCGAGCGACGAGACGAAGTATGGTTCTACCAACGTGGGGGATGAGTACGACACCTCGCCTTACCGCTGTACGGACGGCACGATGTGTATCTCCACCCGGGACTACATCAACAAGATGTCAACTTTGATCCGTTTCATTGATAAAGACGCTGAATGAGATGATACGACTGTTCCTTGTTTTACTCCTTTCGGTTTCCGCTCCGCTGTCCGTCGCCGGAGTGAATGTGATGCCGGATGCACCTTTCGGCTGGGCGACGGCGGTCTCTGCGACGGAAGGGAGCGGGTATGAGATGACGGGCGGCGATCCCGCGCGGACCGTCGTGCTGCTGAGCAACGGCATGGACATGCGCGAGGATGTGATCAAGGCCGTCAAGGATTACGACGTGATCGTGTTCGACGGCGCCCGCGGCGACTTCATCATCTCGGCCACCATGTCGTTCCGCGGCCTGCGCGGCAAGAGCTTCCTGGGCGTGAACGGCGCCCGCATCCGCACGCAGTTCGAGGTCACGCCCGAAATCCACCAGCTGCTGGATTCCGTCGGGGTGAAGGCCATGTCCGACCAGGGCGGCGGGGGCCTGCTGAGCAACGGCGCCCGCGTGGCGGAGGAGCGTGAGCAGCATGTCCGCCAGGCCATCATCGACCGGTATGGCGACGCCACGGAGCGATACCGCCGCGCCGGTCTTTTCGCCTTCGCTGGCTGCGAAAACATCATCCTGCGCAATCTCACGCTCGCCGGCCCCGGCGCCATCGACGTGGGCGGCGATGACCTGCTGACCTTGAATACCGACTGCCGCCATGTCTGGGTGGACCATTGCCGCTTCCTGGACGGGATGGACGGCAATTTCGATATCCGCCCCGCGGTGGACTTCGTCACCGTGAGCTGGTGCGTGTTCGAGTATTCCGACCGCTCCTACGGCCACCAGGCCTCGAACCTGATCGCCGGCACCATGAATCCCTCCGGCCTGGAACAGATCCTCCACATCACCTTCGCATATTGCTACTGGGGGAAGGGCGTGCAGGTGCGTATGCCCGTCATCACCTGCGCGGACGCGCACCTGTTCAACAATTACTACGACTGCGCCTGCAACGAATACCCGGCCGTGAACGCCTGCTTCGGATCGCGCACGCTGCTGGAGGGGAACTATTTCGACCGGGGCGTGAAGAACATCTTTGCCGCCGAGCCCGACGCGCTGGCATGGCAGTTCAAGGGCAATGTCTTCCGCGAGAGATTCAATCCCGCCGGCCAGGGAACCGTCGGGGAGGTGCCTTATGCTTATACCGCCCTGCCGGCCGCCAAGGTCCCGGCCCTGCTCCGCAAGCAGGCCGGGCCGACCCTGGACCTCGAGGTCCCGGAGCCCACGGTCGATTTCACCATCCACCTGATGGGCGACAGCACCATGGCCGACAAGGACATCAGCGGGCTCAATCCCGAGCGGGGCTGGGGCATGGTCTTCGAGAATTTCCTCGATGAGCGCGTGCGCGTGATCAACTACGCCAAGAACGGCCGCAGCTGCAAGACGGCTATTGCCGAAGGCATCTGGGACCGTGTCAAGGCCAACATCCGCCCGGGCGACTACCTCTTCATCGAGTTCGGCCACAATGACCAGAAGCCCAATGGCAAGGGATACGCTCCCGCCTGGACGGAGTGGCAGGACTACCTGCGGCTCTTCATCAACACCGCCCGCGAGCTGGGCGCCACGCCGGTCCTGCTGACCCCGGTGGCGCGCCGCCATTTCAATAACAATGTCCTTGACGAGACCACGCACGGGGAGTACCCGGCTTCGATGCGCCAGGTCGCGCAGCAGACGGGTACGACCCTGATCGACATGGAGCAGGCCACGATCAAGTGGCTCAAGGAGGCGGGCGACCTCGCCTCGCGTCCCTATTTCATGTGGATCGAGCCGGGCGTCAATCCCGCCAAGCCGCAGGGTATCCAGGACAATACCCATTCCACGCCGCTGGGCGCCCGCCGCAACTGCGACATCGTGTGCGATTCCATCCGCGTGAAACTGCCTGAGATCGCGAAACACCTCGTCCGCTGGGACGCCGTCGTGGACCAGCAGGGACGCGGGGACTACCTGACGGTGCAGGCCGCCATAGATGCGGCTCCGGACGCCTTGCATGACGGGCAGTACAAGATCCTCGTCAAACCCGGTATCTACCGCGAGCGCATCATCATCCCCTGGAACAAGCGTCACCTGCTCCTGAAGGGCCTGGACCCCATGAATACGGTCATCGTCTACGGCAATGCCGCGCCGCAGCCGTGGGCCGGCTACGCCTCCAGCACCATCGGTACCTCCGGCAGCGCCACGATGTTCGTGCATGCGGAGGATGTGACCCTCGAGGACCTGACGGTCGAGAATGACGCCGGTCGCGTGGGCCAGGCGGTCGCACTCTTCACCAACGGCGACCGCTTCACCGCCCGCCGGTGCCGGTTCCTCGGCAACCAGGACACGCTCTATACCTTCGGTAAATACTCCGAGGACGGGAACCATATCCGCAACGCCTTCTTTGACTGCTACATCGAGGGCACGACCGACTTCATCTTCGGCAGCAGCCGGGCCTGGTTCGAACGCTGCGAGATCCGGTCCCTGGCCGACAGCTATGTGACGGCGGCCTCCACCGTACAGGACCAGCCTTTCGGCTATGTCTTCAAGGACTGCCGCCTGACGGCCGGTCCCGGCGTGACGAAGGTCTACCTGGGCAGGCCCTGGAGGCCCTATGCGCAGACGGTTTTCCTGAACTGCGAACTCGGATCGCACATCCGCCCGGAAGGCTGGCACAACTGGGGCAATCCCGCCAATGAGAAGACCGCGTTCTACGCCGAATACGGCTGCACCGGCCCCGGCGCAGACACTTCCGCCCGCGTGGGCTGGTCGCACCGGCTGACCCCCGCCGAGGCCGCCCGCTACACCTACGACACCGTGATCGGCCGGTAGCAGGGCGCCCCGTTTTTCGTAAACGCCACCGGAAGGAAACCTTGTAGACTACGGGCCTCCGGGGTCGGAATCGTGGCGGACTTGCAGCGGTCACTGTAGTAAACGTGCTTGTCTGATTTGTTTGCGCTTTTTTCGTATCTTTAGGGTTACAAAACACAATAGGTATGAGAAAGATCCTGACCCTGCTGGCAGCGGGCTGCACTGCAATCGCCTGTCTGCATGCCCAGACCCCGAAGAATGTCATCTGGTTCGACAAGCCTGCCCAGGCCTGGGAAGAGGCCTGGCCGGTCGGCAACGGCCGCATCGGCGCGATGGTGTTCGGCGGGACCGAGGTGGAGGAGTTCCAGCTCAACGAGGAGACCATCTCCACCGGCGGCCCTTACGAGAACTGGAATCCGAAGGGCCTGCAGAACCTGCAGAAGATGCGTGACCTGGTCTTCGCTGGCAAGTATGACGAGGCCCAGAAGCTCGGCGACGAGAATTTCCTCTCCCCGGTGGGTGAGGAGATGTCCTACCAGACCGCCGGGTCGCTGAAGATGCGTTTTGCGGGCCGGGGCGGGGAAGTGAGCGACTACCGTCGCGAACTGGACATCGACCGGGCCGTCGTGCGCACCAGCTACAAGGTCGATGGCGTGGAGTATGTCGAGGAGGTGTTCTCCTCCTTCACCGACCAGCTGGTCATCGTCCGGCTGACTGCCTCCAGACCCAAGTCCATCAGCTGCGAACTCTTCTACGAGACGCCGATGCAGAATACCCGTGTCAGCACGCCTGGCGGCAATATCCTTCGGCTGGAGGGCCGGGGCGACGACAAGGGCGGCATCCCGGGTGCCATCCGCTATGTCAACGATACCAAGGTGACGGCGAAGGGCGGCCGGGTGCGTGCCAGCGGCGAGTCGCTTCGCGTGGAGGGCGCCACGGAACTGCTGCTGCACATCTCGATGGCCACCAATTTCGTGAACTACAAGGACGTTTCGGGCAATCCGTACGCCCGCAATGCAGCTTACCTGAAGAACGCCTCGAAGAAATACGACAAGGCGCTGGCGTCCCATATCGCCGCCTACAAGGAGCAGTTCGACCGGGTCAGGCTCGACCTCGGCACGTCCCACTACGAGGACAGGCCGGTCAATTACCGGCTGCTCGCGTTCAAGTGGACCGAGGATGCGCCGCTCGTGGCGACCTATTTCCAGTTCGGACGCTACCTGCTGATCAGTTGCTCGCAGCCCGGCACGCAGGCAGCCAACCTGCAGGGTATCTGGAATGCCCGCGTCAAGGCCCCCTGGTGCGGTAATTATACGACGAACATCAACCTGGAGATGAACTACTGGCCGGCCGAGCTGACGAACCTGCCGGAACTCCATGAGCCGCTGCTCGCCCTGATCCGGGACCTCTCTGTGAGCGGCGCCGCCACGGCGCGCAATATGTATGGCTGCCGTGGGTGGACCCTGCACCACAACTCCGACTTGTGGCGCATCACCGGCGCCCTGGACTACGCCTACTGCGGCCTTTGGCCGATGGGCGGCGCCTGGCTCTGCCAGCACCTCTGGGACCGTTATCTCTACAGCGGGGACGAGCGCTATCTCGCCGAGGCCTATCCGCTGATGAAGGGGGCTGCCGAGTTCTTCGTGGATTTCCTCGTGGAGGACCCGAACTCGGGCTACCTGGTCGTAGTGCCTTCCGACTCGCCGGAGAACCGTCCGGCAGGCCGAACGAGCAATATTTTCCCCGGCATCACGATGGATAACCAGCTCGTGACGGACCTGTTCACGAATACGGCCCGGGCCGCGGCCATCCTGGGTCGGGACAAGGCTTTTGCCGACACCCTGGATGTGATGCGCCGCCGGCTGCCGCCGATGCAGGTCGGACAGTACGGGCAGCTCCAGGAGTGGTTCGAGGACTGGGACAGCCCGACCGACCACCACCGGCATGTCTCGCACCTGTGGGGCTTCTATCCGGGCTACCAGATCTCCCCGTACCGCACGCCGGTGCTCACCGAGGCCGTGCGCAACACGCTGATCCAGCGCAATGACGCCTCCACGGGCTGGTCCATGGGCTGGAAAGTCTGCCTGTGGGCGCGCATGCTGGACGGCGACCATGCCTTCAAACTGATCAAGGACCAGCTCTCGCTGGTGAATCCCACCAGCCAGGGCGGCCAGTCCGGCGGTACCTATCCCAACCTGTTCGACGCCCATCCGCCGTTCCAGATCGACGGCAACTTCGGCTGTACGGCCGGCATCGCCGAGATGCTGCTGCAGAGCCATGACGGGGCCGTCCACCTGCTCCCGGCGCTGCCGGGAGCCCTCCCCGACGGCACCCTGGAGGGCCTGCGCGCCCGCGGCGGCTTCGTGCTGGAGCGGCTGGTCTGGAAGGACGGCCATCTCGTCGAAGCGCGGCTGCGCTCCACGGCGGGGGGCAACCTCCGCCTGCGCTCCTACGACGCACTCATGGGCGAAGGCCTGAAAGCGGCGGAAGGCGCCAACCCCAACCCGCTCTTTGCAGCGCAGGAGATCGCCCGGCCGCTGGTGAGCGAGAAGGCTCCGCTGCGCGGGTACGTGGCCCCCAAGGCCTTTGAATACGACGTCGAGACCGTGCCCGGCCAGGTGGTCGTGGTGCGCCGCGACGCGGCGGCCGAAGACCGCGCGGACGCGGTCGTGGCGGCCGACGGCAGCGGCGACTACACCTCCCTCCAGGCGGCCATCAACGCGGCTCCGGATTTCTCGGAGCGCCGTTGGGTGATCTGCATCAAAGACGGTGTCTATGACCAGGAGAAACTCCTCGTCCCGGAAAGCAAGCAGAACATCACCCTGCGCGGCGAGAGCCGCCGGGGTACGGTGGTGAGCTACCACATGTACGACGGCCCGGACATCTACGCCGGGGCGCATCTGCCGCTGGAGAGCGCGATGAAGTGGATGCGTTCCGACCCCATCCTGCTCAAGACCTCCGCCACGCTCACGGTCGTGGGCGACGGCTGCCGCATCGAGCACCTCACGCTCGCCAATACGGCCGGCCCAGTGGCGCAGGCCCAGGCAATCGCCCAGTTGGGTGATAAACTTTATGTAACCGATTGCGACATAACCGGTTATCAGGACACGATGTATCTGTGGAAGGACGGCAAGCGTTCTTATTTCGAGAACTGCCTCATCGTGGGCCGTACGGATTATATCTACGGCGGCGGCATCGCCTGGTTCGAGGACTGCGAGATCCGCTCCTGGGGCGGCGGCTGGGTTACGGCCCCCTCTACGCCCAGGACGCAGCCTTACGGCTTCGTGTTCAACAACTGCCGTTTCACTTACGCCTCCGGCTCTCCGCGCAACGGTGATGACGGCCGCAGCATCGCCATCGGCCGCCCGTGGCACAACTACCCGAAGGTGGCTATCCTGAACTCCGACCTGTGTGACGAGATGGATCCGGTTGGCTGGCCGACCAACTGGGGCAAGCCCTACGTGGAGACGAGCCCCGACCTGCACCTCTACGAATACGGCAACCACGGACGCCGCGCCGACATGAGTACCCGCGCCAAGTGGACGGGCCTGCGCGGACTGACCCCGGCCGAGGCTGCGGAATACACCGTGGAGCATGTCCTGGGCGGGGACCCGGACCGCTGGTGAACAGAATCAACCGGAAATACCAATGCCAATGAAACGTTTGTATCCCATCCTTGCAGTCCTGGCCCTTGCCGCTTGCGCGGGCCCCAAGGCGCCCGAAGCCGCCGTGACCAACGAAGTCTATCGCATCTACGAGGGTGTCGCTCCCGGAAGCGAGTCCTGGGATTGGCAGGAGTACTCCTATACGGATGACAAGGGAGACTCCTATTTCACCAATATCAGCACGCCGGAGCTCATCGCGTTCCTTCCGGCGAAGGAATGTGCGACGGGCGCGGCGATGATCGTCTGCCCGGGCGGGGGCTTCACGGTCAATTACTACACCAAGGAGGGCGCTACCGTGGCGCAGTGGCTGGCTGAGCACGGCGTGGCCGCATTCGTACTCAAATACCGCCTGGTCCACTTCGCCCGCAACGAGCAGGAGGCCTTCTACTCGATCACAGGCGACCCTGCGCCCGTCTATACTCCGGAGGAGCAGGCGGCGCTGGACGCCCACCGGCCCGTTGCCCGGGCGCTGGGCTGTGACGACGGCCGCGCTGCCATCGCCTATGTGCGCGCGCACGCTGCGGAATTCGGCATCAATCTGGACAAGATCGGCATCATGGGCTTTTCGGCGGGCGCCATGCTTACGACGGATGTTGCTCTCAACCATACGGCGGACAGCCGCCCCAACCTTGTCGCGCCGATCTACGGCTCCTCAGGCCAGATGCCTGACCAGCTCCCGGCCGACGCCGCTCCGCTCTTCGTCGCCGCTCCGGAAATCGACTTGTGGTCTACCCTGTCCAGCCTCAGTATGCTGACGGCCTGGCGTGCGGCTGAGATACCGGCCGAGGCACATTACTTCGCCGTGGAGAACCACGGCTTCGGTTATTATCCGGACGCAGAGCGTCAGCGGCCCTCCTTTGTCTGGATCGAGCTGCTATACGCCTTCATGCAGAAGATCGGTTTCCTGGGCTAGGATTCCGGGACGGTTTCCTGCTGCAGGCTGACGCGGTATTCTGTGGGGGTCATGCCGAACTCCTGCTTGAAGATGCGGCTGAAATAGTGGGGGTCGTTGAACCCCACGGCATAAGAGATCTCGGCCATCGTCCGGCCGCCCTCGCGGATCAGGGTTTTCGCCCGCTCAAGCCGCAGGCCGCGGAGGTAGATGGCCGGCGTCGTGTCCAGGAGCGTGCGGCATTTCTCGAAAAGCACGGAGCGGCTGACGCTCATGGCCTCGCACATCTGCGGGACGTCCAGCGCGCCGTCATCCAGATGGCCGTTCAGGAAACTCCGGAATTCTTCGACGAAACGGCGGTCGTCGCCGTGGAGGCCCTTGAGCAGGGGGTCTTCCGCTGTCTCTGTCACGTCCGTCTTCCGTCTTCCCTTCCGGGCGAACAGGAATACGATGACTGCCGCGGCCGTCAGGAGCAGCAGGACGGACCAGCCGGAATGCAGGAAGGTGTTGCGGACCTGGATGACGATGGCCCGTTCGTTGTCAACCTCCAGGCCGTTGCCGTTGGTGGAGCGGATGCGCAGGGTGTATTTGCCGGGGCGCAGCGGCGGGATGCTGATCGTGGCCTGGTGTCCCAGGTGGGTCCATTCCTTGTCCCGGCCGTCGAGTTTGTAGGAATAGAGCACCTGCTCCGGCGCAGTTAAGTCCACGGCTGCGAACTGTGCGCGGATGCCGTCCGTGGGCTGTACGTGGACAGGCTGTCCGTCAGTCAATGCATGCCGGATGCCGGAGATGTAAAAGGCGTTGATGATGAGTTCGGGGACGAAGTTGCTGTTGGAGATCTCCTGCGGGTTGAAATACAGGATGCCGGCCGTGGTATTGAAATAGAGATCTCCATCCTGGGAACGGAGCGGCTGCCCCTCGTTGAACCGCATGGGGTGGCCGATGCGGTCGTACGGGAATCCGATCAGGCTCCCGGTCTGGGGATTGAGGCGGTTGAGACCGCCCTGCGTGGCGATCCACAAGTTGCCGGCGTCGTCCTCGATGGCGGAGAGGATGTAGTCGGACATCATGCCGTCGTTGACCGTATAGGCCCGGTAGGAGCTCTCCGGATTGGCATTGTCGAAGTGGAGCAGGCCCGCTCCGAACGAGGAAGCATAGAGGTCGCCGTCACGGGTGAACAGGATGTGCTGGATGTCGTAGTCCAGGATCTGCGTGAAACGCTCGAAATGCATGTCTTCCGGCTCTCCTGAAGGCTGCTCGCAGACGAACAGGCCAATCTGTCCGCCGGCGTAGAGCCGCCCGTCCGGTCCGATGGCCAGGCAGCGCATCCTGTTGCGCCGGTCCGTAGGGAAGCTCAGCCTGTTCTTCTTGCTGATGAACAGGCGGTCCTGCAGGCTGAGGTCCACGTAAGCGATGCCTTCGTCGAAGGTGCCGATCCAGAGGCGGTGGGTCCCGTCTTCGAGCAGGGAGTAGATGCTGTCGCTGTTGGGTCCGTAGAAGAGGTCGTCCTTGGGGTGGTGGACCTCCCGGACGGTGGACTGGGAGATGTCTCCGGGCTGGTGGGAGATTTCGATCAGGCCGGCGCCTTTCGTGCCGACCCAGATCTTGCCGTCGTGGGCGATCGTGAGGGCATAGCCGGGCTGACGGGTGGGCCAGGAGGTCCGCTCCTGCAGGTTCTCGTCGAAGGCGTGGAGCCGGCTGTCCCGCGTGGCGGCCAGGATCCAACCCGATTGCTCCTGGGCCAGGGCCCGCACGCTGTTCTCGGGCGTGACCTGTCCGGTGCCGTCGATCGATTTGAACTTGAAATTGTCTTCCTGGAAGGTGACGCGTTCGAGCCCGCCCCAGGTCGAGCCGATCCAGAGGTTGCCCTGGCGGTCTGCGAGGAAGGACGTGATCCCGGTCTCGGAGTTCCATCCCTGCTGCATGTTCTTGTTGAGGAAGGGGACGAGGCTGTAGTTCTCCGGGTCGTACCAGTAGAGGCTGCCGCGCGAAGAATAGATCCACAGGTTGCCCAGGATGTCGGTCCTGCTGGTGAAGTCGGTCTCTTCGTCGAAGGTGCTGACCATCGGGACGTGCCTGCGTGAGCCGTCTTCCAGGTTGTGGATCTCGATGCCCTGCGTGTCCGTGCCGATGAGCAGTTCAGGTCGCTGCGGGACCTTGGCGATAAAGGTGATGTCGGCATCCAACTGAGTGGGGAGGGAAGAGAGTTGCTGGTCCTGGTAGCGGAGCACCTCCCCGGCGGAAGAGCCGATGTAGAGGGCTCCTTCCACTACCTCAGCGCAGAATGTCGGGACTTCGACCGTCTGCGCACCGCTCCGGTAGATGCCCTGGTCCGTGAGGATCCAGATTTCACCCTCGGTGTCGCGGATGATCGTGTGGACGGTGGCATTACGACTGACGGTGGTGTAATGGGAGAACGTGGCGTCCAGCACCTCGTTGTCCGGGGTTAGGTAGAAACAATCCTCCTCCGTGGGACGGAAGATCTCCTGGATCGAATGTCCTCGGCTGTCCACGGGGACAAGCTCCCGGAGCACCGGGTCCAGGCGGTAGAGCCGGTTGTCGTAGGAGACGACCCGGATCTCATCTCCGCCGAAAGTCTCGACGTCAACGAAACGGTTGCTGCCCGGGCTGTCCCGGTCGTCGGGGATATTCGTCTTGTAGTTCTGGAAAGTCCGTCCGTCGAAGCAATACAGGCCACCCCACGTGGCCAGCCACAGCTGTCCGTGGCTGTCCTGGACCATGTCTTCGACCGTCGTGCCCGTGAAACCGTTCTCCCGGCCGTAGCGGGAGAAGGAATGGGGCGCCTGGGCCCCCGCCTGGAGGCTGCAGATGAGCAAGAGAGGCAAAACAGTCCGAAGAATGCGCATGGTTCAATATTTTCCGTACAAAAATACACTTTTTTCCGTGATTTGGACAATATTCCACCGAATCAGGACCATTTTCGACAAAAGTTTCCCTTCTGCTTCCTACCTTTGCATTGAACAAAACAAGCAGTCCTAACCTTAAACGATATCCTGGATACTAACGGTTAATAATTGGTTTTTCGGGAGACGCGCCAGGAGCGTCTCCCTTTTTCGTGCCCAAAGGGGCACGAAAAAGGGAGACTGCCCACTTCGTTATGACTGGGTGGCGTTCCCCCCAGACCCCCTGCGTCGCCAGGGCTCCGATATGATGCCCCATAGGCACGAAAAAGGGAGACGTCCACTCCGTTATTACGGGGGAAGGTTTTCCCCCGTACGGCTACGCCGTCCCCCTTCGGTCGCTTCGCTCCGACTGAGTCGGTTTCGTCCTCAAAAACGCCTGGGTATGAGGACAAGTCGTCCTTTTTGCCAGGTCCCTCCTCAAATAAGGTCCTCTCTGAGGATGAATCGCATCATTTCAGCCTCCAAGGGCTGAGTTTAGTGCTCTCTCCCGGTCGCTCCGCTCCGATCTGATGGTCAGCAGATTCCACCACAGACCAGTTGCATCCGGCCTAGCACACACCGAGGTGGACCTGGTCCACCTGAATCACCCACGGAGAAAGATCTTGGCACCCCGGCGTCGGAGCAATCTTACCATGAGGTGGACCTGGTCCACTTCCAAGGGGTGTACCTGGTACACCGACTCTTGGCCAGAACAGCCTCTGGGGCAGGGGTGCTGGACCTGGTCCGCCAGCTGAAAGTGGACCTGGTCCAGTAATGGGATTCCTGTCAGGGAGTCGTCTCAGATACCCGGGACCGATAGTCCTCTGAAGAAGGCGACTGATAAACCGGCCTTTTTTCGGCCGCTTCCTTTTGCATTGCGGTGAAATGGCTGGGATAAGGTAGGCGATAGCCCAGTAGCGACAACGGGATATGGGAGCGTAGCGACTGGGGGAGTCTGAGGGGTTCTCCCCTCAGTCATTGGAGAGGCTTTAGCCCAATAGTGACGAAGGGACTGGAAGCGTAGCGACTGGGGGAGTCTGAGGGGTTCTCCCCTCAGTCATTGGAGAGGCTTTAGCCCAATAGCGACGAAGGAGCTATTGGGCTATGAATTCGTAGACGATGTTTCCTTGCTGCTTGGGGGCGGCGTCGGCCTTGGCGGAGAACTTGGAGAGGCGGGCGGCGCGGATGGCGAATGCCCGCAGGCAGCCGTCCGTGGAGGAGACGGATTCATCCACCTTGGCTGCTATGACTGCTCCCGACGGGTTGACGGTGATCAGCACTGTCACCTGCCCGGCTCCCATGCAGCGGTATGCCGGAATCGGCAGTTTACTGGCCTTTCGGCCCTCCAGGTAATACGAGACGACAGAGGGACCGCTATAGACCGGCGTGTCCTTCGTTTCCGTCTGTTTTTCGGGCACGCGCGGCCCCGGATCGGCTACATCCTCCTGCTCCACCTGATAGCCATTGGCGAGCTCTTGCTGGAGCCGCTCGGCGTCCTTGTAGAGCTGCTCCGCATCCGTGCCGCGGTCGTCGCGCAGCGCACCGCGGTCCACGGCCACGCCGCGGATCGCTGACGCCGGCGTGGAGGCGAGCTGCTCCTGCAGCTTGCGGCTGATGCTTTCCTTGAACTCCGCTTCCTTCTGGAGCCGCTCCACTTCTTCCTGGAGGCGTTCCATCTCCTCAAGCTTGGAGAAGTCCAGCACGAAGCTGTTCTCCCGCTTGAGCGAATAATCCAGCCCTGCCAGCAACAAGACAATCACCACCGCGAGATGGACGATCACGGTGGTGTAGATGCCTGCCTTGTCTTCGTCGGAGAGCCGGCGCATGGGGCTTAAGCGATTTTTGCCAGGGATTTCTCGACCGTTGCGGTAATGATGTCGATCGCTACCTTGTTGTGGCCTCCCTGCGGGATGATGATGTCGGCATAGCGCTTGCTCGGCTCGATGAACTGCAGGTACATCGGCTTGACCGTGCGCGAGTAGCGCTCGATGACCCAGTGGACATCCTTGCCGCGCTCGGTGATGTCGCGTGCCATTACGCGCATCAGCCGGTCGTCATCGTCGGCATCCACAAAGATCTTGATGTCCATCTGGTCGCGCAGGCGCTTGCAGGTGAAGATCAGGATGCCTTCGATGATGATCACGTCGGCCGGTTCCACGGTCACGGTCTCCGTCTTCGAGCGGGAGCAGGAGATGTAGGAATACACCGGTTGCTGGATGGTCTTGCCGCGCTTGAGGTCACGGAGCTGGTCGCAGAGCAGGTCCCAGTCGATGGCGTCCGGGTGGTCGAAGTTGTGGGCGCGCTTCTCCTCGTCGGAGAGGTCGCTGGAGTCCTTGTAATAGGAGTCCTGGGGGATGACCACCACGCGCTTGGCGTTGAGCTGTTCGGTGATGGCCTTGACGACGGTGGTCTTGCCGGATCCGGATCCACCTGCGATGCCGATGACTAACATGATAGGGAACTGTTATTGGGTTAAAACTCTGCGTTCTTGGGCGTACGCGGGAAGGGGATGACGTCCCGGATGTTGGACATGCCGGTAATGAAGAGGAGCAGACGCTCAAACCCCAGGCCGAAGCCGCTGTGAGGGCAGCTGCCGAAGCGGCGTGTGTCGATGTACCACTCGAGGTTCTTGCGGCTCATGCCGAGCTCGTCGATGCGCTTCTCGAGCTTGCCGAGGTCGGCCTCGCGTTCGGAGCCGCCGATGATCTCGCCGATCTTCGGGAAGAGGACGTCCATGGCGCGGACGGTCTTACCGTCTTCGTTCTGCTTCATGTAGAAGGCCTTGATGTCCTTGGGATAACCCGTGAGGATGACCGGCTTGCCGAAGTGCTTCTCTACGAGGTAGCGCTCGTGCTCGCTCTGCAGGTCGACGCCCCAGCTGACCGGATACTCGAACTGGACGCCGTTCTTTACGGCCTCCTCGAGGATGCGGATGCCTTCGGTGTACTCCAGGCGGACGAACTCCGTGCCGATGACGCTGCGCAGGCGCTCCACCAGCTCGGGATCGTAGCGGTCATTCAGGAACTGGATGTCATCCATGCAGTGCTCCAGGGCGTAAGAGACGAGGTGCTTGATGAAATCCTCGGCCAGGTCCATGTTTTCCTGGATGTCGTAGAAGGCCATCTCCGGCTCAATCATCCAGAACTCCGCGAGGTGGCGCGGCGTGTTGGAGTTCTCTGCTCGGAAGGTGGGGCCGAAGGTGTAGATGTCACCCAGCGCCGTGGCGCCGAGTTCACCCTCGAGCTGGCCGCTCACCGTGAGGCTGGTCTGCTTGCCGAAGAAGTCCTTGGCGTAGTCGATACGGCCCTTCTTGTCGCGGGGCACGTTCTCGAGATCAAGGGTCGTGACCTGGAACATCTGTCCGGCTCCTTCTGCATCGGAGGCGGTGATGAGCGGCGTGTGGACGTAGACAAAACCCTTGCTGTGGAAATACTCGTGGATGGCGAAGGCCATCTGGCTGCGGAGGCGCCAGATAGCGCCGAAGGTATTGGTCCTCGGGCGGAGATGCGCAACGGTGCGCAGATACTCGAACGACGTATCCTTCTTCTGCAGCGGATAGCGGACGGGGTCGCAGCCGCCGTAGACCGTGATCTGCTCGGCCTTGACCTCCACGGCCTGGCCGCTGCCCACGGACTCGACAAGCCGGCCCTGCACGCCGATGCAGGCGCCCGTGCTGATCTGGGCCAGCACCGGCTCCGTGTCGGCGTTCTTGTCCACGACGACCTGCAGGTTCTTGATGGTCGATCCGTCGTTGAGCGCGATGAACGCGATTTCCTTATTCCCTCTCTTCGTCCTGACCCAGCCTTTGGCCAGGACTTCCCGGCCTGCTTCCATCTGGAGCAGGTCCTTCACCTTTGTGCGAAGTATTTCCTTCATTTTCAGATTAATGGATTTTAAAAAGCAGCCCTCGTTGAAGGGGGCTGCTCGTATACGTTACTGCAAATTGTTATTTCGCAGGCTTTCTTGCTGAGTACATGATCTTAAGGGCGGAGCAGCGGCGCAGCTCCTGCTTAACATCTGTTACGATACCCATTCTGACATCCTGGTCAGCCTTGATAGACACGGTCATAAGCTGACGGTCAGCCTCGCTGAGGGCGTCACGCTCCGCGGCGATGAAGTCGCGGATATCGTCCGTGGTACGGAAGGCGTCATTCAACTGGATACGGGCATCTGTACCCCACTGGGCCTGATACTGCAGGGTAGGGGAACCGATGTTGATGTATGAGTTGAGGTCCTTACGATCCAACTTGACGACTTCGGAAGCCTCTGGCGTGGTGATTTTGACCTTCTGCTCGGTATCACGCATCTGCGTGGTGACCATGAAGAAGAACAGGAGCATGAACACGATATCAGAGAGCGAACTCGAGGTGATCGCCGGCATTTCTTTTTTGCCGCCTTTCTTGAATCTTGACATAATCTTATCTCCTATTATCTTCTTTTACCGACATCCTTAGGCTCCGCCTCGGAAATGTTCTGAGGGATACAGTCACGGACAATCTTCTGCTCATCTTCGGACAGAGCCGTATAGACCTTGCCGAACTCGCGCATCGAGAAGTCGTCACGCAGTTCGTTGACTGCCTTGACGAGTTCGTTCTGGACGGCGATATAAGCAGCGTAGCTGGTACCACGGTCGTTCTGCAGGGAGATAACGCCCTTAGAAACGGGGTATGAGCCCTTGCTGTAGCCTTCGATCTCCTTCACTTCCTTTTCGGGAAGGTTCGGGTCATTGGAGGGGTTGCTTAAGAATTCTTTGATCTTGTCTTTGAGCTGAGAGACATCTATGGCATCGGAACCGGCAAGAATCCTATCGGCAGAGTTAATCTTCACCACGATGATGTTGCGACGATTGACCTTCTGGTCCTCGATCTTCTGATTGGGATCAGGCATCGGGGGGAGACGACGGGAAAGTCCGAAGTGCGAACCCATTGTTGTGGTCATGAGGAAGTAGCACAACAGAAGGAACGCGATA
>JAEEGJ010009903.1_pt1 | contig 25169 bp, 19 predicted proteins | sample 8958761 | NCBI WGS metagenome assembly JAEEGJ01 (sample SAMN16246546, study PRJNA631951) | gut metagenome | biome: gut microbiome; feature: rumen; material: RS-attached | host: Bos | place: Iran: Karaj | collected 2018-10 | reverse complement strand
GCAAACTTCTTCCATAATGCTGTGCTTCAAACGTACAATACTCTGATCTGAAGTAACCATCTTTTTCTCCTTTTACATTTATATTTGCCAGTTAATTTAATACTTTTAGACTTCTGTCTAAGATACCAGTAAATTCCGCTATGGCCATCCCATAATTGACCACTGGAACATTTTGCGATTTGCAGTGCTTAACCCGGTTTTGCATTTCATTAGTATTTGCCATACATCCACCGCAATGAATCACAAGCTTATATTTTGTTAAATCCTCTGGAAAATCATTTCCAGACGAGAATTCAAACCTAACGTCCTTGCCAGTATATTCCTTAACCCAGTTAGGAATCTTTACTGTGCCAATATCGTTGCACTGTCTGTGATGAGTGCAAGCTTCAGAGATAAGAACTGTATCCCCGTCATCCAAGGCCTTGATGGCAGCTACGCCCTCAAGCTGAGTAGCTAAACTACCGCGATACCTTGCCATAAGAATACTAAATGATGTAAGTAAAATATCCTCTGGAACAATGGCAGCCACCTGCTTAAATGCCTGGGAATCGGTAATTACCAGGGATATGTTTTCATCCTCTTTTAAAAGCTCTGCCAACTCCGAAGGCTGACAGCAAAGCACCTTACATCTCTTATCTAATAAATCCCTAAGAACCATCTGCTGAGGAAGGATTATCCTATCCTTTGGCGCAGACTCATCTATTGGAATTACTAAAACAACCGAATCCTTCTCCTGAACCAAGTCCGCCACTAAAGCGGGCTCCTTTAAATCAGGTAAAAGCTTTATCAACGCTTCCTTGACCTTAGTCATATCATCGTCGGTTGCATCCACATATATCAGGCTTTCGCCCTCCAACTCTGGAAAAGAATGTGGTGCAGCTTCGTCTACGTGATTTTCTATTATAATGTGAGGCAGATTTCTGTCCCTTATAATCTGTAAGAAATCGATTTCTTCTAGAGTCAAGCTAGTGTTTCTGGCATCCAATACCAGTACCACAATATCAACCTCGTCCAAAATACGATAGCTACGGCCTTTTCTGAGTTCGCCAAGCTCACCTTCATCGTCAAATCCCGCTGTATCGATAACAACAACCGGACCGATTGGCAAAATTTCCATAGCCTTTTTCACCGGGTCTGTGGTAGTGCCTTTGTGTGCCGAAACCAGCGAAACAGTTTGATTGGTCAAGCCGTTTACTATGCTGGATTTACCAGCGTTTCTGATTCCAAAGAAACCAATATGAACTCTCGCCCCACTAGGCGTATTATTTAAGCTCATTTCATTCCCTCTTAGTAAATTATCAATGATATAAACTAATGATTATATAAAATATTTGGAATTTGCCTTCCTCATATTTCTTTCATTATAAATCTTAGAATCTAAAATCTCTTCTGTTAGAATTCTTGATTGCCTGAATGTTTTCCTCAGCAGTCTTTCTAACACTTTCCTTAGGAATCTTTTTCAATTCCTCTTCTATCATCTTAAAGCCAGCCTCTTTTGTTTCCTCTGAAGCGTAGTCTACCAAATATTCGGTAAGTGTCATAAGTGCATTTGGATGACAGCAGTTGATGATTTGTCCGCTCTTGCAAAGTGACATAAATCTATCGCCTGTTCGGCCTGCACGATAACAAGCTGTACAGAATGAAGGAATGTGACCTGTCTCCATAAGCCAGTGAACGACCTCATCTAAAGTTCGCTGATCAGAAACATCAAACTGCTCTGTATCGTGTGGTCTCTCCTCCTCAGTGTAACCGCCAACTGATGTACGGCTGGCACCTGAAACCTGAGAAATACCAACCTTAAGCATCTGACGGCGAACTTCCTCAGACTCGCGAGTAGAGATAATCATACCTGTATATGGAACAGCGATTCTGATGCAGGCTGCAATCTTTGTGAACATGTCATCTGGGATTGAGTTGTCAAATACATCAGGATCGATATCATCTGCATGTTTTACGCGTGGCACCGAGATAGTATGTGGTCCAACGCCGTGAACCGCCTCAAGATGCTCTGCGTGCATCAAAAGACCTGTAAACTCATACTTGTAGCTTTCAAGTCCAAAGAGTACGCCAAGACCAACATCATCGATACCACCTTCCATGGCTCTATCCATGGCCTCTGTGTGATAAGCATAGTCGTGCTTTGGTCCTGTTGGATGAAGCTCCTCGTAGCTCTTTTTGTTGTATGTCTCTTGGAAAAGGATGTAGGTACCAATACCTGCGTCCTTGAGCTTGCGATAATTCTCAACTGTAGTTGCGGCAATATTGACATTTACTCGTCTGATATCGCCGTTCTTGTGATGAATGCTATAAATTGTATCGATGCACTCTAAGATGTACTCAATAGGATTGTTAACAGGGTCCTCGCCTGCCTCAATAGCAAGTCTCTTGTGACCCATATCTTGAAGTGCTATAACCTCAGCCTTAACCTCTTCCTGAGTAAGCTTCTTTCTAGCGATGTGCTTGTTCTTTAAATGGTAAGGACAGTATACACATCCATTAACACAATAATTTGATAAGTAAAGTGGTGCAAAAAGCACGATTCTGTTGCCGTAGAAAGCCTCTTTAATCTCCTCGGCAACCTTGTACATCTTTTCAATGTAGGCTTCGTCTTCGCATGCTAGAAGTACAGCAGCCTCTCTGTGGGTAAGGCCCTTGCAAACGCAGCCTTCACCCTGCTTAACCGGTCTTGCTTTCTCTAAAAGCTCATCAATAAGCTGAAAGTTGTTTTTGTTTGCTTCAGCATACTCGATAGTATCAAGAATCTCTTGATCGTCGATAAACTCCTCTGCCTTTAGTGATTTAACATTGTACATTTTTTAAACCTCTAATCTATATAAAAATAAATAATCAAGGTAAGCTTATTTCTCAAAACCTGCCCTGTTGCCAGCATTTACAACTATCTCATAGCCTATGGAAGAAACTCGTCCCTTTAGGCAATTGATACATTCAGCAGTTTCCTCGCCAGTACAAATCTTGTTGTCATATAAAGTGTATTTCTTCCTAACATTTGTAGGAGAAAGATTGGGCATAAGCACATTGGCTCCAGCTAAAATCCCCTTCTCGCGCCCCTTGGCATCTATAGTTCCAAGGGCTGTCGTTGCAGGAAGTAAAACTTCGGGATAAATAATTCTGATAAGTGACAGGCAAAACAAGGTCGTGTCTGCCTTGCCGCTGTCTTCCTTTGCAAATGGAGTCTGCTTGTGGCTAATAAATGGGCCAATGCCGCACATATCTGGCTTGAACTCCTCTATAAACTTAAGGTCCATAGCCAAATCTTTGCTAGTCTGTCCTGGTGACTCTACCATAAATCCAGCACCAACCTGATAACCAATATCCTTTAAATCCTTTAGGCAGTCCATCCTGTGCTGCCAAGATAGCTCCGCCGGATGAAGCTTGGCGTAAAGTTTTGGATTAGCTGTCTCGTGTCTAAGCAAAAATCGCCTTGCCCCTGCCTTAAAATATGCCTCGTAGCTTGCCCTGTCACGCTCTCCAATAGAAAGAGTGATAACCATATCTGGATGGGCAGCCTTGATAGCCTTTAGGATATTGCAAATATCATCATCAGAATATGCCATGTCCTCGCCGCCTTGGAGAACTATTGTCCTAAAGCCAAGCTCGTAACCTAAATTTGCACATTCTAAAATGGCATCCTCCGATAATCGGTAACGTTCACAATCACGATTGTCCCTACGAATGCCACAATAATAGCAATTGTTTCGGCAGAAATTGGTAAACTCAATTAATCCTCTAATAAACACCTGCTTGCCATAATGCTTTGCTTGAAAGCCCCGTGCATACTCTGCTGCAAGGTCCATCAACTCCTGGTCCCTATTATCTAAAAGGTACTGATATTCCTCTAAAGAAAGAGAGTGCTCTGTATTGAGTTTATCCAGCAATTCTCTTGCATTTAAATCCATAAATCTACCAAAAATAATATTGTTTATTTTTTCACAAAGGATACTATACCACAAATTTATTACATAAATGCGTTTTCGCCTGTTTTCTTTTAAATACAATTCTGTAGCAAGTAAAAGTGGGAGAAATGAAGATTTTACCTATTAAAAAAGTATGTAATGTGCAAGAAAAAGACGTGGCAACTCAATCACCACGTCTTTTTAAGAACTATTCTATTGATTTAACTTGTCAAGTATTCTCATTGCTGCTCTACGCTTTGCCTCGAATGCTGCTACACCGGCTCCAGCTGTAGAAACAGTTCCAAGACCAATGAACCAAGGTAATCTTTCCTTTACGCCAGCTTTGGTAATAGTTTCTTTTTTAGATTCCTTTGGCTTGTTATCACCTGTTTGAACCTCTGGCTTAACATCAACAAAATCATCTAAACCAGAAACAATTTCCTGTACTAAAGGTACGGCTGGTCCGTAATTATGTTGACTAGAAGAACCACCTGAAGGAACAAAGTCTGCCACCACCTCATTCTGAAGGACTTCGACTTCTTCCTCAATTTCCTCCTCTTCCTCCAGCTCTTCTATTTCTGCATACTTCTCCTCAAGAGGTTCTCGCTCAAAGGCTGGAACTGAAGGAATATCATCTTTAAATCTTGATTCAAATCCTGCCTTTGCTAAATCAAGTGCCTCCTTAGCATCTACAAGGTTTTCTTTTGCTGTATCAAAATCGTCCTTGGCCTTGTCCAATTTAACCTGAAGCTCTGCAAGTCTAACAATTGCCTGAGTATCGTTGGCCTTTTCCAATTCCTGAATCTGATTTTGCAAAATCTCAAGCTGCTTTGCAGCGTTTTCATATTCGGACCTTGCATCAGCAATCATGCTCATAAGATTGTTGTATGCTTTTATCTTAGCCTTAGCATTATTAACAAATGACATGTATAATCCAGCACCGCTATCAACTATTGGCATACCATATTCTATATAGCTCGACTTTAACGGAGTTGAAGTAATAATGACATTAGAATACATTTCATCAATTCCTATTGCATTGTCTCCTCTCGACTTTCCCATGGATTCAACTGCATTAAAAGCAGCTCTATAAGAATTGTATGAGACACTGCTTTCAGCAGGAGAAATATCAAAGCTTTCTTTCTTGCCATCAACCACCTTGTCATACTGAATGTCGTAGCTAAAGTTCAAATTATAGGATGAAGCCCAACCATTTCTATGTGAATATCCTTCGCCATAATAATACCAATTGCTACCAACAGGTGCGATATCATAATCATCGCATATCTCACAGAAGCCATAATTAAAAGCCTCTTTAGTATCGTAGCTTCCAGTCCTATAAGTCCCGTTATACAAAACATCGTTCATTTCATACCTAGGAACGTATGAACCTGATATATTGTATGCTAGATATGTCTCTGGCTGACCCTCTATTTCAAACTGCTCCGCTTCATATGGAGTAAAGAAATGGTACTTGCCATTAGAATCAACATACCAATAGAAAAGGCTTGCTCGAAAAATCAAAACATTGTCCGCACTAACGTTTACAAGGTAACAAAAATCTTCCTCTACTTGCCTAGTCTCACCAGTTTCATAATCTTCTATGAGCTCATATGTAACATGTATTGAATCCATTCCAACATCATCAGAGTGCTCCCGCGCTACCGCAGAAAAGTTTCGCACATTTTCCAAAGAACCATGTTCTACTGTAAGGTAGTAATATTGAATTAGATCTGCCACATAATTCTCTACGCAACCATCTTTATTGGCCTCTGCTGTAAGAATCACCTCAGCACTTTTCTCAACCAACTCATTTTTGGTTTCCGAAAGCTTAACCTCCAAATCATCTAATCTACTTAAGGCACTATCAAATGATTCTTTTGCTGCCTTTAAATCTGAAGATGTCCTTTCCTTATTCGAAATGTATGCCTGCCTTGCCACCTCATAATCTAGCTGAGCCTGCTCATAATCCTCTAGAGCCTTTTCATAATCTGCTTTAGCCTCAGCAAAAGCTGCATCAGCCTTTTCTATTGAATCCTCAGCCTCCGCTACAATTGATAGAGCAGCTTCCTTGGTTGTGCCCTGTTCCAAAACAATCAATGCCGCACTCTCTGCCGAAGATTTTGCGTCTTCTGTAACAGACTTAGCACCGTCTGCTGCCTTTGTGGCGCCGCCTATTGCAACATCCGCATCACCATCAGCCTCATCCATAGCCTTATCTGATTTAGCAAGACGTTGCGAATCTATTGTTGCATCTTTCAAACTATTGTCTGCGTTATCAACATCGGTATCTATTTTCCTGGCTCTGCCTAATACACTTGCCTCAAGAGCTAGTGCTTGAGCCTCCAAGTCTTCTTCTAATCCACAATGTATCGCCTCAAACTCAGGCTCATCGTCCGATGTATTATCTATTTTGCCATATTGAGTATCGTCAATTTCTTCATCTAGAGTGTCATCGATTTCTCCATCTAGAGTATCATCGATTTCTTCCGTGATTTTTCCATAATAATCATCATCTGTATCGCTATTGTCATCATTTCCTGGCCAAATAATATCATCATCTGTATCTTCTTCTTCAATTAGCTCCTGATCCAATTCCGGATAGTCAGTTTCTTTTTTAACCTCTGCATTTGGATAAGGAAATACGTTGTCCCAAAATTCTTCTGCTGCCGCTTCATCCTCGGGTATGTGGTCATAATCACTGCGATAATCTAATTCTAGATAACAATCTTTTGAAATAGTATCATTGGACTCCTCGGCTGAATCAACCAATTCCTTAGATGTTCTTGAAGATGAGATATTAGACGCTAAATCTGCGATGCCTGATGCCACATCACCGGCATTTACATCGCTAGTCTCCACCCCTTCGCTAGGCACCAAAACAGAGCTGTCAGAATTCTCTGCAGCTAAAACTTCCATTGGTGAAATTAAAGTACCTATGGTGATTGCCGACAAGCCAATTGCTGCGGCTTGCGAAGATCTTTTTTTCATAACATTATGCCCTTCTAAATAACTAAATCCTTATAAAACTCACTTCCCCCATAACTAGACTACCAAAAAAAAAGCCAGAATCAATAGTCTTGGCAAAATTGGTTAAATTTTGGCAAAACTATTTCTCTAGCTGACCTTTATCTATTACTAAATTGATAATTCTTTATCTGTTGAGTAATGTCTGATACTTTTCTGGCTGAAATAGGGAAAATAGTTTTGTCATCCATATATATATCGCCACCATCAACCTGATTAATATAATCCATGTTGATGATAATCCCCCTGTTTATCATAAGGAAACGTTTGTCGCCGCCAGTCATCTCCAAAAATTCTCCCGATGTGAGACGCGTTCTTGTGGTGGTGCCATCGTCCTTATTAATTTCTAAATAGTGACCATCCGTGGTAACAGAAATTATTCCTTTAAGATATATCTTTTCATTCACCGGCCCAATGTTAATCTTGATGAAGGCCTCATCCATTGGTGAATGCTCGATTATTTCCGTTAATACCTTGTCAATTCTTTCAAGCGTAAACGGTTTAGTGACATAATCGAAGGCATGTAAGGAAAAGGCATCGGGGTAATGACCATCGGAAGCGGTCATGAAAACCAAAAACGTACGCTCCGTAAGTTTCCGCAGCTGTTTGGCCGTCTCTATGCCGTCCATGTCCGGCATGTAAATATCCATAAAAACAATGTCGTATCGTCTGTCCCCTAATACCGCTATAAAATCACTACCGCTTGCAAACTCTTCCACCTCAAGTGGAATCTCCTTACTGGCTGCAAGCTTTTCTACCATCATTTTAAGCTGCATTCTGAAGATGCTTTCGTCGTCTATAACTGCAACTCTCATGTAGCCCTCCCTAACTGTAATATCTCTGCAATAAATAATAACATAAAATTATAATATTGATAATGAAAAAATTTAAAAAATTACTTATAATGTTATTATATAATCTAACGATTATCTATGTAGGGTTGAAATTTGAAAAAATTGTAGGGAAAATTATATGTTTAATTTAACAGATTACATCCTCTATCTGAACATCATTATTTTGGTTTTAGGTACCAGTTCTATGCTGTTAGGTTGCAGCTTTTTAAGGCGAGAATGGAATGCGAAGGGATTCTTTAAATATTCCGTTTTCTTTTTGTCAATGGGTAATGGTTTATGCTGTCTGGGATATTCTATGATGTCCCTCAGTCCTCATGTGGAAGTTGCATATATCTTTCGTCTAATAGGCCTTATTGGTATAGACATGTATATCGTGGCCGAAATAATTCTTATGACCAGCTGCCTTAATTTTAGCAAGATTGCAGAATATTTAATTACTGCTATTGCTTCTATTGCTGCATGTTTTGATTTGTTTATTTACGGTCATCCAGATGCCAACGTCTTTATCCGTCACTTTAATTACACAAGCTATATAAGAAACGATCCATACAGACATCTTTTCCACTATACATATATTGGAATTCTCACTCTCTGTACATGTATCATTGGATTGTTCTGGGCTTTCAGCTGTAAATACAAGCGCGACAAACAGTTGGTATTTTTTGCTTTCGTTTCTAATATTATTTTGGCAGCATCTGCCATTCCTGATTTTTTGAAATTCAAATATCAGATGAACTTTTCACATTTCTACTTCTGTGTGGGACTGACTATCGCATTTACGGTATTCTTTTTTGCAGCCAACAACTACATGACTTTTTATATTACCGTCAACAGTATCAGTCGAGATATTTTTTCTACCTTAGGTACTGGTCTTTTGGTCTTCGATACCAACTACCATCTTAACTTATCCAATGAGTACGCCAATAAGCTTTTAGGTCTAGACAAGGACCCACATCGTATTCGTTTAAAAGAAATCTTTAAATTGAAAAGCGGCGAACCTATGAAGATGTTTGAAAAGGCAACTGAGGGCATCGCCATTGATTATAGACTTACAGCGGAAGTTACCGGCAAGGTCACTCTTGTTAACTTCTCTTGCAAAATGGATAGAAGCAACCAACCTATGTGCTACATTTTGGTTGCCACAGATCTTACGGAGGAAAATCGTCTCGTAGAAGAGGCTAGAGCTGCCAACGAGGCCAAATCCGCATTCCTTAGCAATATTTCCCATGAGATTCGTACACCTATCAATATTATCTTGGGTATGGATGAGCTTATAATGCGCGAATGCAACGACCCTACTATTATAAAGTATGCAGAAAACATAAACGTTGCATCAAGAAATCTTACATCACTTATTAATGATGTTTTGGACTTCTCAAAAATTGAATCTGGCAAGCTTGATATCATATCAACTTCTTACAACGTAGCTTCCGTTCTAAACGATTGCTACAATATGTTCCTCAATCTTGCCCAGGAAAAAAATCAGGACTTCTCTCTTATATGCGACCCAAATATTCCAAGTATTTTAAAGGGTGATGAGGTTCGACTAAAGCAGATTTTGTCCAACCTTATTTCTAACGCGTTAAAGTACACTCCTGATGGAAATATCGTACAGGTAAAGGCCAACTATAGGCAAACTTCTTCCGATTCAATTATTTTGATTTTTGATGTCATTGATAAAGGTATCGGAATTAAGGCTGATGATTTACCTCACCTGTTTGAGAACTTCCAGCGATTTGAAATATCTAGAAACCGCGCAATTCAAGGTACTGGTCTTGGTCTTTCAATCACCAAAAACCTTGTTAGCCTGTTGAATGGTACTATCAATGTAAAGAGTGTTTACGGCGAGGGAACAACCTTTAGCGTTTCTATCCCTCAGCTGGTTGTGGATGCTTCACCTATCGGCGATCTCACTGAACAATATGCTGAAGGACGCACCAAGAAGTTCACCTCTGCTTTTACAGCACCACTGGCTCATGTCCTTGCTGTTGATGATGTGCAGATGAACCTGGATGTATTTATCGGATTGCTCCGTGATACTATGATGCAAATCGATTGTGCTCTAAGTGGCGAAGAAGCCTTGGATTTAATGGCTAAGAACCACTACGATATCATCTTCCTTGATCATATGATGCCAGAAATGGATGGTATCGAAGTGCTCAAGCGACTTAAGATAGATGAAAATAATCCAAATATAAACACTCCTATTATTATGCTTACAGCCAACGCTATGATGGGTGCAGACCGAAAATATTTGGAGGAAGGCTTCAACGATTACATCTCAAAACCAATTCGTCCTGCCACCTTGGAAAATATCCTTTTAAAGCATCTGCCTGAGGAATTAATTATTCCAAATGAAATATCTGGAGAGGAAGATGCAGATGGCACAACAGGCGGTAAAGGTTCATTCTTAAAGAAGATAAGCGGCTTCCTTGACACCAAAGCTGGCCTTGAATTTACAGCTGGCGACGAGGACTTCTACCACCAGATTCTTGTCACTTATTTGAATGAGGACAAGCGCCCAAGATTAGAGGAATTTAAAGCAAACGAGGACTGGCCTAACTACCAGATAGTTGCCCATTCTCTAAAGGGTACTTCCCTTACTATAGGGGCCGAGGACCTATCCTTAGCTGCAAAGGGATTAGAATTTGCCGTGAAGGAAAATCGCTTGGAATACATAGCAGAACACCACGACGAAGTTATAAAACAATACAGTGAACTTTTAGACAAACTAAAGGAGGTGCTTGGATAGCACCTCCAATTTTTATTAAGAAACTCTCTTATAATTCCTTATGTTTATTCTTCATGTAGTCACGAGCACTGACGATAAGAGCTCCGATAAGCATAAATGCAAGAGCCATACCTGCCTGTATTACTAAGAAAAATAATCCAACCATCGGTGTCCTGTAGCTTGAATCTTTTGTAAGATAATACATGCCTGTAGCCACGCCCTGTGCCACTCCTATGGTGATAATCATGCTCCAGCCGTTTTTGTATAAAGCATTCTTATCCTTGCACAAAAAGACATTTACAATGGAAATAAGCACTATCAACGCCATATTAAAGCCTATGGTATCCAACTTGAAAAGCACTCCCACAATAATAACTACTGCTGGAATACAGTTGACAGCTAATAATATTTGTTCCTTTGAATTCATGTACAACTCCTTAAATAAATTCTTAATATTCTATTTGAATCAGTTTATTAGACTAATCCCTATATATATTACCACATTTTATTGTAAATTAAGAATTTCTGTGTATTTTGGCATATCTCCACTGCAAATTTTATCTGTTAAACCTATAGCCGCCTTCCTATCTGCTATCTTTTTATCATATTCTTCCTTTGAAATAAACTTTATATCTTTAAATTCTTCCATGATGTTTTTATAGAAGTCTTTATCTTTTATTTTATTAACATCTACTATTTCATCGCGTTTATTGTAGAACTCTACGCAATAATACTTCTTCGCATTCTCATCCATTATATTGTCCACACTAGGAATTTTGGCTTCATAAAACATTGGTACTACTCCATGGGCATCTGCCGCTTTACTTAATTTATCGCATTTTTCATAATCCATTGAAGTAGCTTCTATTTCATAAAACTGTTCCAAACTTAATCTAGGCTCCCCATCGTAAGAGCTATATCCATACTTATAATAGCCTTCAGCATCAATCAATGCGTCCACATAGTATCGTGTCGTTGCTATTCCTTGTCCACTTGTCATTATATATCCAAACTCGTTTAAGTCATTCCAACCATTAGCACCGCATTCACCATCTAACATATAGACTAGCTGTAGTTCTCCATCAATATCTTTTATCACAACATAATCATTTTCATATGGAGCTTCTCCGTCGCCCGATTGAATCTCCAAAGCTAATTCTTTTTTCCCATCGGCACCACAATCTATGTAAGAATATGCTACCGCGCTAATTTCTATATATGCCTTCTTTTCAAATTCTTCTAGAAACTCAATGAATGTAAGCGACTTATCTCTTATGTCGCTGAAATCATGTGTATCATAATTTTCCTCATCGAAAATATTATCGCAGTAAAATGTCAAACTTAGCTTGCTCTTTCCATTAATAAAATCCCTATATATTTCTGTGTCTTTGGCAGTATCATCCTCTGGCAGCTTAGGTGTAGCACCTATGAATCGCTCTTTATTTTGGCTGTCCTCAGTTTCTTCTGGCTGCACTTCAGGATGTTCATTTACAGTTTCTTCCTTGTCTTCATCTTGTTTGACTATAACTTTAGTATCGCCAGCTTTGTCTGATGCTCCGCATGCACCTAACAATACAGTTGCTGTTGTGATTAATACCATGCTGATAATTTTTCTGCTTTTCATAAACTATTATTCTCCTTTTCTTTAAACAGCTGATGTTAAAAACTGTCTATAAACATAACTCATTATTGGCTATTTATCAAAAAGTCAAAGAAAAAGAAAATACCCCTAGTAAAACTAGAGGTATTTTTCCTTCCATGCCGGCTGCGGGACTTGAACCCGCACGATGTTGCCATCAACAGATTTTGAGTCTGCCTCGTCTGCCAATTCCGACAAGCCGGCGTCCGAAGAATAGTATACTAAACCACCCTTCGATTTTCAACCAAAACCTGCTAATTTTTAAGAAAAACTATATCATCGTGGTCTTGCTTTTGTAAGATTATTTTTTTTCTGCATACCCTGTGTGACATTAGCTTGCTTCTGCAACTTACTATGTGAATCAATTTCTTTATTAGAATTACCATATGGCACGCCGTATTGCTTGTCCTTAAATGCTAATGGATCATTAGATTGCTCTTTATTCTTAGCTAGTTCCGCGCTTACTCCCATCTCCACTGTAGGTCTATTTCTAGCATCTTTAATTTCCTTAAAAAAATCTCCTACTTGACCTTTACTTAAATTATATCCTTTCGTTAATCCTTCAGCTTGATTATGCGTATATTCTAGTGAACTAACATAATCTTTATCCAGCGTATTACAATAACTCTCAAGTTCCTTAACCTTCTTCTTTACAACAGCTAGATTCTCGTTAGATGCCAATTTGTTTTTTAGCTCTTTAGCTGTTAGTAATGCTCCACCATACATTTTTTCGTATAGCTCATAAGGAACAACTGTAACCATTTCAGAGTCAAATGGACTCCTTGCTATGGCGTCAGCACAGGCTTTAGTTTCTGTACTTCTTCTTTCAATATTCCCTATCAACGCATCTATGCGTCTATCTAAATCACTCATAAAATTTATTACTCCTCTTTATGTCCGTATTTCTTCTATCTATATTAAGTCTAAAATAATTTTCACTATCTTTAGAACGATTCGTCTTATTTTTTCCTTTAATAATTTTACCCTATTTATTAAATATATTTTATAGTTTTTTTCTTTTCTATTTATAATTCAAAAAAATTTATCATTTTTTTCCATTTTTTTAAAATTTTTTCGTTTTTTTTTAATTTTTTTTGTGCCAACAATAATTATTGACCCCTACATATATTAATTCAAAAAAACATTACCCTTTTTTTCCAAAATACCCTATTTTTTTTATTTTTTTTAAGGAAAAGAATATTTCCTTTTTTACTTACTAGAAAAAAAGCTTTCGTACGCAAACAAGAAAGAGTTTTGCTTCGCAAAACTCCAGTAGTGCGAGGCGACAATTGCTGTAAGCAATTAATTTCTCCTGTCGACGAGACACATCTTTCACACAAAGTGTGTTTTTTACTTTATAGGAGATTGCAAAGCAATTTCCTATAAAGTAAAAAAGAGTTAATTAGAAATAAATCTAACTAACTCTTAGTCTACTCATGAATTTGTAAACAGCTGCAATTATAACAAGTTATCTACTATTCCAAGATTGTCAAATGTTGAAAGATAATCCTTGATTGTCTCAGGGCGACGGATGAGCTTGAAGCTGCCATCCTCTTTAAGAAGGACTTCGGCACTCTTAAGCTTGCCGTTGTAGTTGTAACCCATTGAATATCCGTGAGCACCTGTATCGTGGATAAAGATGTAATCTCCCATATCAATCTTTGGAAGCTGTCTGTCTACTGCAAACTTGTCGCAGTTCTCGCAAAGTGAACCAGTAATATCATATACGTGATCTGCTGGTGCATCTTCCTTTCCAAGGACTGTTACGTGGTGATATGAGCCATAAACTGCTGGACGCATCAAATCTACTGCACATGCATCTACACCGATGTACTCCTTGTAAATGTGCTTTTCGTGAATTGCCTTAGTAACAAGTCCGCCGTAAGGTCCCATCATGAAACGGCCCATCTCAGTAAAGATAGCAACATCTCCAAGACCTGCTGGAACGAGCACCTCGTCAAATACCTTGTGAACACCTGCACCGATGGCTGCAATGTCGTTTGGTGTCTGATCTGGTCTATAAGCGATACCTACACCACCTGAAAGGTTAACAAATGAAATGCTGATGCCTGTCTCTTCCTTAAGCTCAACAATAAGCTCAAAAAGAGTCTTGGCAAGTGTAGGATAATAATCGTTAGTAACTGTGTTTGAAACTAAGAATGCGTGGATACCAAACTCCTCAACACCCTTGTCTCTAAGAATCTGGTATGCCTTGAAAATCTGTTCCTTAGTCATACCATACTTGCTATCGCCAGGGTTGTCCATAATACCATTTGAAAGCTCATAAACTCCGCCTGGATTAAATCTGCAGCACATTCTTTTTGGAAAATGGCCAACTGTTTTTTCAAAGAAATCAATATGTGTAAAATCGTCAAGATTTACGATAACACCCAAGTCATCTGCATACTTAAACTCTGATGCTGGTGTATCATTTGAAGAAAACATGATGTCATTGCCCTTGAAACCAAGCTCGTTAGAAAGCGCAAGCTCAACATAAGAAGCACAGTCAACACCACAATTCTCCTCCTGTAAAATCTTAAGGATAAATGGGTTTGGATTTGCCTTTACTGCAAAATACTCCTTGAAACCTTTGTTCCATGCGAAGGCTTTATTTACAGCCCTTGCATTCTCTCTGATTCCCTTCTCATCGTAAATGTTAAATGGAGTAGGAATCTGTTGTGTAATCTCTTCAATCTTTTCTTTTGTGACAAATGGGGTTTTCATAAATAATTCATCTCCGCTAAAGTATTCTTTAAGACGGCGTATTCCTCCGTCTGTGGAAGCTCAGATAAGAGCTTCTTTAAATCAGCCTCTACATCATCTTTGGAAGCTGTACGAGAAATGTAATTGGTATAAGGCACATCTGCTCCTCGAGACATAATAGCCTTAACGTTCTTAACATAACTCCTGGTCTCGCCGTAAGGTGGAACACCACCGTATCGTTCCACAACGCTACTACCTGCATTGTAAGCTGCAAGAGCCTTATCAAGATTTCCCTTGTACTGCTTGAGCTTCTGGGAAATGTACTTGGCACCTGCCATGATATTTTCGTAGGCATCATAAGGATGTTCAAGGCCAAGCGCCTTTGCAGTTTCGGGCATAATCTGCATAATCCCCATGGCTCCAGTCTTGCTAACTGCATCCTTGTTAAAGCCTGACTCCTGCTGAGCCATGGCAGTTAACAAATCGTAGCTAACTCCAAACTTTTTACTAGCCTCAATAAAAATATCCTTGTAGGATGTGGCTGTTGATGTACTCTCGGACACCATCTGTGTGTTTAGCGCCTTTTCAAAGGCTCTGCTAATACCTGAAACATCAGAAGATTTTGCCTCTTCCTTTTGGATGCTTTCAATGATTTGCTCGTAGGTGACACCTGTCTCTGGCGATACTACCGAAATTTTCATTTTCTCTTCCCTTTTCCCCTCTGAATTATACATCATCACCCTTGACAGCAAAGACCAACTTTGATATGCTTTTTCTTGCTGATTAAAGCGTGCTGGTGTGGCTCAGTGGTAGAGCACTTCCTTGGTAAGGAAGGGGTCACGGGTTCAATTCCCGTCACCAGCTTTTTTCATGCCCAAATTTATTTAGGCATTCCTTCTTAAAAAGCTTCCCTATCAATTCCAACTCTAATATCGCTCTTCACTTTACCATAATGAAGCAATGATGTAAACTCAAAATCCATTTGAAAATTCATAACTCTGCCTTTATTATAAAGTATGTATAACATGAAATTCAATTCGGAGGAATATATGAAAAAATACATTGATTATATGGTCAAACAGACCGTTGATATTTTGGGAATAGATAGCCCTACAGGCTTTACTAAAAATGCAGCCGACCATCTTATAAAGGAATATGAAAAGCTTGGTTACAAGCCTGTTATGACCACTAAAGGAGGCGTGCTTGTTGACCTTGGTGGAAAGAATGATGAGGATGCCATCCTTATTGAAGCCCATATGGATACTTTAGGCGGCATGGTTTGCAAAATCAAAGAAAATGGAAATCTTGAGCTTACTCCACTTGGCGGATTTAGCCCTAACAATGGAGAAGCTGAAAACTGTCATATCTATACTCGTGATGGCAAAATCTACGAGGGTACATTCCAGCTTAATGATGCCTCTGTCCATGTAAATGGAGACTACCAGACAGCCACCCGCGAGTTTAAGGGTATGGAAGTTGTTATTGATGAGGAAGTGTCAAATGCTGACGATACTAAAAAGCTTGGCATTATGATTGGTGATATTGTGGCCTTCGAGCCTCGCACCCGAGTAACTAAATCAGGCTATATCAAGAGTCGTTTCTTAGATGACAAGCTTTCTGTTGGTATTCTCCTTGGCCAGGCAAAATACCTTTCAGACAACAAGATTACACCTGAGCGAAAGATTTATCACCACATAACTGTATATGAAGAGGTCGGCCACGGTGCCTGCGGCACAGTTCCTGCTGGCGTTACTGAAATCCTCTCTGTAGATATGGGATGCATTGGAGATGGCTTAGATTGCAAGGAGACACAGGTAAGTATTTGCGCCAAAGATTCTGCCGGACCATACAACTACGATGTTGTTTCCGCTCTCATAAGCGCTGCCAAGGCCAACAAAATCGACTTTGCTGTAGATGTGTATCCACACTATGGCTCAGATGCTGATGCTGCCCTTTCTGCCGGCTATGATGTGAAGCATGGCCTCATCGGAGCGGGTGTCTACGCAAGCCACGGCTACGAGCGCTCCCACAAGAAGGGCGTGGAGAATACGCTGAAACTATTGCTAGCATACGTGAAATAAGACAAATAAAAAACACCCAGTAGCTATCAAGCTTTAAGTGTTGCCGAAAGAGACGTTTTAGTCGATGTAGGCAATATCTTAAGCTTGAGAGTGTAACTGGGTGTTTTAATTATTTTTTCTAGATAAATCCAAGTACTCCAGCAGACAGCACGATGATTCCAAGACCAATTCGATACCATCCAAACACCTTGAAGTCATGCTTTTTGATGTAATCCATAAGGAACTTGATTACAAACATTGAAACGATAAATGCTACAACCATTCCAACAAGAAGAATTACTGCTTCCATTGATGTAAACTCAAGTCCATCTCTAACCTGCTTGATAAACTTTACAACCTTAAGCAAGCTTGCTCCAAGCATTACTGGAATTGCAAGATAGAATGTATACTCTGCTGCAACTGTACGTGCCACACCAATTATAAGGGCACCTACGATTGTAGCACCTGATCGTGATGTGCCAGGGAATATAGCCGCCAAAAGCTGGAATATACCAATCAAAAGGGCTGTGGTATATGTAATGTCTACCACCGAATTAATCTTTGCTCTATGGCCTGCTTTTGCAGTTTCTACTATTATAAATGCCACGCCAAAAACTATAAGTGCAATGGCAACGCAAGGTGGGTTGTAGAACAACTCCTCAAAGAAGTCACCCCAAAGGACACCTACGATAGCAGCTGGCACGCAGGAAACCAAAATATGGAACCAAAGAACAAAAATATCCTTCTTTATCCATGCACCTATACCATTCTTTGCAAGAGGCGCTGCATTGTCCTTTTTGCCAAATGGCCAAATCTTTTTCCAGAATATGATTACAACCGCAAGGATTGCGCCAAGCTGAATCACCACCTGAAACATGCTATAAAACTCTTCTGATACATCAAGCTTCACAAGCTCATCAAGTAAAATCATGTGTCCGGTACTACTGATAGGAAGCCACTCTGTGATTCCTTCCACAATACCAAATAAAATCGCTTTTAAAATTTCAAACATTACTCGTCTCCTTATTATGTAAGCTTATTCCATTTTAGCCGAAAAATGAAAAATAGCAAACTTTACAAAAAAACATCTCGTCGTGCTTAACTGCATAACGAGATGTTTATATTAATTCTTATATTGCGTATTTCCTTCAACTACCTGTTCCTGCCATCCATTGATGTGACGCTTTTCCTCGCGCTGCTTCTCTTCTTCTAGCTTGGTCTGCATGATAGCATTGTTAAGCTGAAGCATCTTGGTATCCATCATTGATACGATTTCGGAACACTCACGCAAATCTCTACTGATGTAATCAGGTGCGTTACCCTCAAACTTGTAGTAAATTTTGTGCTCAAGGCTGGCCCAGAAGTCCATACCGATTGTACGAATCTGAATCTCCACCTTGGTGTCTACCGTCTTGTCCGAAAGATAGATAGGAATAGTCACAAGCATGTGGTAGCTCTTGTAACCAGACGCCTTTGGATTCTGGATGTAATCCTTTATGGAGACAACTGTAACATCTGTCTGGCGACCAATCATCTCTGCTATCTGGTAAATATCTGATGTAAAAGAACAAACTATCCTAACACCAGCAATGTCATTACAATGCTCAATCATACTAGGAATTGAAACCTCGTATCCATTCTTCTTGAGCTTCTTGACTATGCTCTCTGGTGTCTTAACTCTAGTCTTGATGTATTCAATTGGATTATATTGATGCACCTGCTGGAACTCATCATTTAGAATCTCAACCTTGGTACGGAATTTTTTGATGGCTGATTCATACAGCAACATAACAGTGTTCCAAGAATTAACCCCATCATCTGGAAACATACCGATGTCCAAACTGAATCACCTCCTGTAATTTTTTGCAGATTAAAATGCACTTTAGCCAAGCATCTCAACCTGGGCTTTAAATAATAATTCAACCCTACCTTTATATTTTACCATATTCCGCCCAATAAAATTATTAAGACTTTCTAAAAATATATAATCTAATTGTCCACCTATACTTAATAAAGTATAAATCTGATTATTCAACTTCCTTTTTACATGAATCCATTCATATGGAGATTCAATCATTTAATCCCTTTTTATGAGTATGACTTTCAGCTATATATCAAAGTCATACTTTTTACCTCGTAGTAAAAGTATGACTTCTAAAAAATCAGTCCATACTGATACTAGCAAAACATCATTTTTAATGAAATCACGAAAAAAAGATAAAAAATAAGTATGACTCTTTGATAATCTCCAAAAGTCATACTCACATTTTCAAAACTCAAAATCTACACTACCTAAATTCAATAATCTATTTCAAATAATGTAAACCTAACTCAGCAATAAGTGATATATTCAGTACATTACAGAATAACTTTCAGTCCTCCTCAAGCACATGTATTTCCAAATAATCAAAGTCTACAGAATCCACAAAATTATCCTGGGTAAAGCGGGCTTTGCCGTGACGCTTAAACTCTCTAATTGTAGACTCCAGCCAGACTGGCTTGCTGGTGTCAAACTCATAGCTAGCCTTGTCCACTGCGTTAAATATCTTGTGGGTACGGGTCTCCTCGGAATTGTCCTCTACCACCATATCATTTAGCATGCGGTTTTCCTTCCAGACCTTAAACCATATTCTCATCTCATTATCTCCAAATCTAAAGAATGTATTTATCCAAGTCTTTGCTTACCTGTTATATCTTTCTCTGCCTGTGGGTTTCGTACATAAGAAGGCTGGCTGCCACAGATGCGTTAAGTGACTCCAGCTGGCCTTCCATAGGTATCTTTAGATAAGAGCTGGCATGGCTTGCCGCCTCATCTGTAAGGCCATTGCCCTCGTTTCCTATCATAAAGGCTGTTGGGCCTGTAAAATCTAATTCATCGTAAAACTTTTCACCCTTGAGGTGAGCTGCAAAAACGGAAATACGATAATCATTTTTCAGAGTCTCAATTGTGCTCTCCAAATCTGAAGCCACAATGTGTGGCACTCTAAAAATACTGCCCATAGTAGAACGCACAACCTTTGGAGAATAAATATCTACAGTTGTGTTGTTCATTATAATGCCTGTGGCTCCTGCTCCCTCTGCAGTGCGGACTATTGTGCCCATATTGCCTGGGTCCTGCAAGGATTCAAGAATCATTACATGAGAAACCTTACCAGTAGTCTTACCAACTACATCATCCAAGGTGAAATCCTGCATCTTCACAAGAGCAAGAACTCCCTGTGGTGTAACTGTATCACTCATGGAATTAAAGACAGACTTCGCCACCTCTTCCATTGAAACCTCTGGTGCCTTGGCCAATATATCTGCTATAAAAGCCTTTCCCTCTGCACTAGAAGAAAAGCCTTCCACATAGTAAACTGCAAAAAGCAAATGACCTGGAACCTCTGCCACAGCACGAATTCCTTCAATCACAAAAAGCCTTTGAGCTTTACGCTCTCTGGCTTTTTTGATTAGTGATGTTATGTTTTTAATTTGGTTGTTATTAGTACTTGTAATCATTGTTCAAAGATTTGCAAATAGTGTACTGATACTCATCAACGTCCTTCTGCATTGCAAGAGCCTCATCGATATCAAAATCAACGAACTCACCGTGACGATAACCAACTACACGGTTAGTCTTGCCTTCGCAAAGAAGGTCAACTGCCATAGCACCCATTGTAGATGCGTAAACACGGTCCTTACATGTAGGTGAACCACCACGCTGCATGTGACCAAGGATAGTAGCACGTGTCTCGATACCTGTAGCTGCCTCGATACGCTTTGCCATAGATGTTGAGTGGCCGATACCCTCAGCATTGATAATGATGTGATGCTGCTTGCCCTTCTTACGTCCCTCGATGATGTGATTTACAAGCTTCTGCTCGTCGTAATCATATCTCTCTGGAAGAAGAACATCCTCTGCACCGTTTGCAATACCGCACCAAAGAGCGATATAACCAGCGCCACGTCCCATAACCTCGATGATAGAGCAACGCTCGTGAGATGTAGAAGTATCACGAACCTTGTCGATAGCTTCCATAGCTGTGTTAACAGCTGTATCGAAACCGATTGTATATTCTGTACAAGCGATATCAAGATCGATTGTACCTGGAAGTCCAATTGTGTTGATGCCGTACTTAGAAATCTTCTGAGCACCCTTGAAAGAACCGTCACCACCGATAACAACAAGACCATCGATACCAGCGTTGATAGCATTCTTAGCTGCCTTCTCTTGGTACTCTGGCTCAAGCATCTCTAAACAACGAGCAGTCTGAAGAATAGTACCACCACGTTGAATAGTCTCGGAAACACTGTGTGCATCCATATCTATAATTTCGCCGGAAAGTAATCCTGCGTAACCTCTTCTAATACCTTTAACTGTCTTTCCTCTAGCGATAGCCTGACGAACAACGGCACGGATTGCTGCATTCATACCAGGAGCGTCACCACCAGATGTTAGAACACCGATTGTGTTTATTTTATCTGCCATTTTGATAAATCCTCCTAAAAATAAATCCCTCTTCGAAATAATTCCAATCTATTTTATCCTCTTTTGATTAGCATTTCAATATATTTTATGCCAAAAAAATCAATATCTACGCTTAGGAAATTCAACCTTTTTATCAACTACCTTTACATTATCCTGTCCAAATTGCTGATAAAGCACCTCTAAATTTTCCATTGAGCTGCCAACTCCCCAATTAGGTCCCATGCGTTTTACGGCCTTTTCCTCGGTGAGATAAATAACAAGATTGTCGCTTCCATCCATATCTCGTATTGTATCTGCCAATGTCTGCTCAGCATTATCATATGCAGCTTTGTTAGCAAACTGAATCCAAACTTCACGCTTGCAATCGTCAAAGGACTTGATATCCTGACAGATAACCTTGGCGTCCTTTTCCTCCTCAGCTTGAACACGTCCCTTTATGAAAACTTTGTTGCCCTCTGAAATAAGTGCGCGAGCCACTTCATAGTTATTCGGAAATACGATAACTTCAACAGATCCTGTCAAATCTTCCAAAATGATAAAGGCCATTGTCTTGTTGTTCTTGGTGTACTTGATTGTCACATCGGTAATCATTCCGCCCAAGACAACCTCACTATCATCCTTTACAACAGCCTGCCCTGCCTCCTCGTCAACAATAAACTCGTTGGCGTGGGCTGTAACATTTTTCTCCAAAAGAGTAATGTAATCATCCAAAGGATGCCCGCTAACGTAAACACCCATAAGCTCCTTTTCAAATGCTAGAAGCATCTCTTTATCAAACTCATCCACATTTGGCATGGAGATTTTTAAATCTTCTTTTTGCTCATCGCTGGCAAAATCAAATAACGACATCTGTCCCTCGATATCGTGCTTCTTTTTGCTGTTAACCGAATCCAAAATCTGAGGGAAAATCATGCACTTTTGTCTGCGATTTCCATCCATAGTATCAAGTGCACCGGCCTTGATAAGGTTTTCGATGGTGCGCTTGTTGGCGTCATACTTACTGATTCGGTTGATGAAATCTTCCAAATCTCTATATGGTCCATTCTTCTCACGGTCGTATTTGATTGCATCAATAGTAGGGCGTCCCACTGATTTGATGGCATACAAACCATATCGAATCTTGCCACCGTCAACGGAGAATCTGCCATCTCCATTATTGACATCTGGAGGAAGCACCTCTATTCTGTTGGCGCGACAAACAGCAATGTAGCCTGCCACCTTGCCACTGGAATCAATAACTGATGTCATTAAGGCAGCCATAAATTCGATTGGATAATATTTCTTTAAATATGCAGTCTGAATGGCAACAACCGCATAGGCTGCTGCATGTGATTTGTTAAAAGCGTACTTGGCAAAATCAACCATGTGGTCGTAAATCTTGTTGGCAACATCAGCAGAGATACCCTGAGCTACGCAACCTGGAATCTTAGTGACCTTGCCAGTAATATGATTTTCTATTTCACCACCATTGACGAAAATCTCACGGTTTTCGTTGATGACATACTGCTTTTTCTTACTCATGGCGCGACGAATTTCATCAGCGCCACCAAGAGAATATCCAGCCAAAGACTGAACTATCTGCATAACCTGCTCCTGATATACGATACAGCCGTAGGTCTGCTTAAGGATTGGCTCTAGCTCTGGACAATCATATTGAATATTGCCCTGGCTGTTTTTGCCCTTGATGTAATCTGGAATGAAATCCATTGGACCTGGACGATACAGAGAAATACCGGCGATGATATCTTCTATTGAATGAGGCTTAAGCTCCTTCATGAAGTTCTTCATGCCAGTTGATTCCAGCTGGAAAATACCATCGCATTTACCAGAAGCAATCAAATCCATCACCTTGGAATCATTGTAATCAATCTCGTCCATATTTAGCTTGATACCGTGGTTCTGCTCAACCAGCTTTACGGCATCGCTAATAACTGTAAGCGTACGAAGACCAAGGAAATCCATTTTTAATAGTCCAAGCTCTTCGATTGTAGTCATAACAAATTGAGTAACTATAGTGCCATCGCCGCCACGTGAAAGTGGCACGTACTCATCCATTGGCTTTCCGGCAATAACAACACCAGCAGCATGCATACCTGTATTACGTGGCAATCCCTCGAGAGTGCGGGCAACATCTATAAGATTGCGAATCTGATCATCAGAATCATAAAGAGCCTTTAGCTCGTGATTTACCTCTAAGGATTTGTCCAAGGTCATGCCCAAATCCATAGGAATCATCTTAGCAATAGAATCCACGTAGCCGTATGGCAAATCCATAACTCGGCCAACATCACGAATTACACCTCTGGCCTTTAGAGTACCAAAGGTAACAATCTGGGTAACGCAGTCCTTGCCATATTTTTCTACTACGTAATCGATAACCTCTGAACGACGCTCGTAGCAGAAATCGATATCGATATCGGGCATGGATACACGCTCTGGGTTAAGGAAACGCTCAAACACCAAAGAATATTTGATAGGATCAATGTTGGTGATACCAGTTGTGTAACTAACAAGGGAGCCTGCGGCAGAGCCTCGGCCTGGTCCAACTGGGATACCGTGAGTTCTGGCATAGTTGATGAAATCCCAAACAATAAGGAAGTAATCAACATATCCCATGTTTTTAATAACCTCAAGCTCATAGTCTAGGCGAGGCTTAAGTTCAGCTGCCTTGTCACCATATCTGCGCTCTAATCCTTCTGCACAAAGCTTGTTAAGATAGGTCCAAGAATCATATCCCTCTGGCACCTCAAAGTGTGGCAACTTGGTCACGCCAAACTCTATTTCAACGTGACATCTGTCAGCTATCTCCTGAGTACGAGCCACAGCCTCCTTGGCATAAGGGAAAAGCTCAAGCATCTCCTCCTCAGATTTAACGTAAAATTCAGATGTCTCAAAGCGCATTCTATCTTCGTCTGCAAGCTTTTTGCCTGTCTGAATACAAAGAAGTACATCGTGGCTGTCAGCATCCTCCCGATTAGTGTAGTGACAATCGTTAGTTGCAACAAGAGGTATGCCTGTCTCTCTTGAAAGGCGCATAAGCCCCTGATTGACAGTCTTTTGCTCCTCAATACCATGGTCTTGAAGTTCTAGGAAATAGTTGCCTTCGCCAAAATTATCGCGATACTTAAGAGCAACCTCCTTGGCCTCGTCGTAGCTTCCTCTATCTAAAAGACGCGCCACCTCTCCAGCCAAACAAGCTGATAGACAGATAATGCCCTGGTGATACTTCTCTAAAATCTCAAAGTCCACACGTGGCTTGTAGTAATAGCCATCCACATAACCAGCAGAAACAATCTTGATTAAGTTTTGATAGCCTTCGTTATTTTCTGCAAGCAAAATAAGGTGATAGTATCTATCCTCACCTTGAACGCGCTCTCTATCAAAGCGCGACCCTGGCGCTACATAAACCTCGCAGCCAATTACAGGATTGATGCCTTTCGCCTTGCATTCCTTGTAAAAATCAATAACACCATACATGTTGCCATGGTCGGTTATTGCAGCTGCAGTCATGCCTAAGTCTACGCATTTTTGAACGTATGATTTAATTTTGTTGGAACCATCCAGAAGTGAATACTCTGTATGGGTGTGAAGGTGTACAAAACTCATTATATATAAGCTCTTTCTATAAATTTAGTCCACTCGTTACAGTATCAAGCCTGAGATATTGTCTACGGTGACTAACATGTCACCTGCGACAACACTCAGAGCTTGATACTTACGAGTTCACTTAATTATTTAATTATACTAATACTTTATATATACTAGCTCATTTA
>JAEEGJ010009902.1_pt1 | contig 25174 bp, 16 predicted proteins | sample 8958761 | NCBI WGS metagenome assembly JAEEGJ01 (sample SAMN16246546, study PRJNA631951) | gut metagenome | biome: gut microbiome; feature: rumen; material: RS-attached | host: Bos | place: Iran: Karaj | collected 2018-10 | reverse complement strand
ATCCGTCTAATTGTTCAAGCAAAGCCTCGATGAACGAAGGATCCTGGTCAAGGGCCTTGGCAAGAGGCTCTGAGAGTGCATCCCAATCATTCCTGATTGAGGCGACAAATTCTTTTATGCAAGCGACGATTGGTTCTGAAGCCGTAATCTGGCTGTCTTCCATGATGACCACGTTCTTCAGCACGTCAGAACGATGCTTCTTGATGTCCTTGCTGTTGACATGCTTGCCATTAGCCTTGTCCTGCATGAGATTGAGGTAGGCACGTGACTTCAGGGCGATGAGGGCTGCTGAGTCAGCATGGCGAAGCCCGTTGGTCAGTTTGCTGTGGTCGATGGTGAAGTGATAGAAATTATCATCCATGATGATGGCACTTAGGCTTGACGTTTCCTCGTCCACAGGCAGCGGCTCAATAGTCAGTCCCTTCGGTTCACTAAGGATGTCTGGATGCCGCGACAGCAGTTCAATCATTTCGGGATAGTCTGGTTTGCCATTGACAAAGCGGTAGAGCTCATACTTAGGAGCTTCACCTTCTTGCTGCTTGCGCTTTTCAGGGCGATAACCGCCTTCACGCACGAACTGCCAGAAGTGTTCTGCAAAGTCAGCAGTCATCTTTTCGACAATGACAATCATATCAATGTCGTGGGTAGCACGAGGACGTACTGCCGTCCCGGTCAAAGCGATGTCACAAGCCGTGCCACCGATGATAACGTAGTTCTCTGAGTAAGCTTCAAAAGCTTCGCGGAATTTCTCTAATCCTTCCATTCTATATCATTTATTAAACGTTCAACTTCACCTTCCACTCGTGGGTCAGAATCCTCACGAAGTGAAACGGCCAATGAAAGCTTGTCCACCCATTCAGTTTTTTCACCATTCTTGAATACAGGGGGGTATTTCCATGCCTCGATGAGAATATTGCCATCATACTGATTGGGGCGAATCAATGCCCCAGCTGCTGTATATTCTCTTAGTTGCTTTACACTCATCATAATTATTTTCTCTGGGTCAGGATTGAGCCATGTATAATGCGCAAGGGCATTGATGCCACAGATTGGGAAACTGTTTTCAGAATGGAAATCGTCACAAAAGACACGTTCTTCCACTGGATTTATAAGGTAAGGTTGAGCTTTCTCCCATAACGACCTTCCGCTTTCATTGAAGTGTATAACCTTACGTTTTGAACCATCGGCGATTTTTTGGCAAAAACCAAGGTCAGCAAGACATGTGATTCCAAGTGTGATACTCGGATAAGAATACGGAACCTTGTTCTCAATGTCACGTGCAGCCTTTCTTTCAAGACTCTCTACTTGCAGATGGAAGAGGAGAAGAAATTGAGCTACAGGGCTTAATCTTTTAGCTTGTTTTGTCTTGCGTATGCGTTCATTTGCGATTAGCATAGGCAAGTGTGCATATTTTTCTGAAACTATAAAATAAATATCTTTATATATAAGTCTCTGTCTTTCGTATGCAGGACACTCGTGCAGGAGAAAGACGACAGGCAGACCAAACTTTTCATTAAGTTCGCTTGCGGTAAATGCTAAAGAACGTGGAGTAGGAATGTTTCCTTTGGGTTCTGCAAAAAGCAAGGCGATGCCGTGAAAATTACCATCGTAGAATCGGAATGACAACGAATCGCCGATGCTAATGCCTTTCATCTGAGCCTTGCTCCTTTCTTGAAGCGAAATGGGCTTTCCTGATATAATAACAGTCTTCATATTATAAATATTGCTTTATTTTAAGTGTCATTAAAACGATGCAAAAATATTAAAATAATCTGATATGACCAAAGGTTTTCCCATTTATTTTGCTTTGTTCATCAAAAATTGTATGTTTTATGTTTTGAATGGCTATAACTCGCAAATAACTGATAATCTTGGTTGAAATCTCATTGGTTGTTATCTATGCCACTTTCTATTGCAGAAATGCGAGAAGATATTATTGAGAAATGTGTGAACATATTCAGGAGAATTTCATGTGGTGTTATTCCTTCCATCCTATATCATTTATTAAATGATCTGTTTCTTTTTAACCCCATTAACGATGCAAAAGTATTAAATAAATCTGAAAAGACCAAATGTTTTCCTGGTTGGACCTCCGCCTCGTTCTCTCCAACCTTGCCGAAATCACCGGCAAAGGATAGATTACCGACAGGAAACCCTCAACAACATCTTTTATAAGCCAAAATCGCATATAAAAGATGTATTGATGAGTAGCGGCATTGAATCACAGTAAGTTACGATGATATTCGGCAATAAAAGCATGTAGCGATGACGTAGCAATATGTAGCAAAGTGTAGCTATAGCTATTAAATGTTAATGGTGAATCCATGGTGATTTGATGGTGGAATGTGTGGTGAAACGAATCACCATGCTTCCACCATAGGTGTTAATGTTAATTATATAGCCCGATTTGTTAAATTTGACTTGGCAAAAATCGTTTTGTTTTTTGCCGAGGGTAAAACTCGAAACTTGTTTGAGGTGGGTTGTCTGGCAAATGTAAGCCGCCCTTCGAATATACGCGGGAAGGAGTACTACTCAACATCTATCAACAACAAAAAGGACAACAGCAATGGAAACAAACAATAAGACTGCCCCTATCGTGCAGGAGAAAGACCGCAATCAGGTGTCGCTAGACCTGATGCACCGCATGAAGCTCCATGGAATGGCCGTTGCCTTCACCGAGAGCATGACATCAACAGTAGCCGAGAGCATGACACCTGACGGATTCCTGTCATGGTTGCTTGCCCGTGAATGGGACTACCGCTCGGCTGCCGCCATCGATCGGCTCATCCGTGGTGCCGCCTTCCGCTACAAGGCCTATCCGGAGGAGATTGACTACTATGACATCAGCAGAGGACTTAACCGCAACCAGATGGAGCGACTCCTCTCGCTTGACTTCGTACGTCATGGACAGAACCTCTTCATCACAGGTTCCTCTGGAACCGGCAAGAGTTTTCTCTCAACTGCCATAGGCTATCAGGCCTGTAAGAACGGAATCCGTACTCTATATGCCAACACCTCGAAGCTACTGGGTATGCTGAAGGTAGCAAAAGCCAAGGGAACGATTGAGGCGGAACTGAAGAAAATCGAACGCTGTCAGCTGCTCATACTGGACGATGCGTTTCTCGTACCCATTGACGCAAAGGAGCGTCCAATCCTGTTGGATATCATCGAAGACCGTCACGAAAGGAAGGCGATAGTCATATCCTCACAGCTGCCAGTAGCCAACTGGTACGATGCCATCGGTGACCCGACGGTGGCTGATGCAGTGCTTGACAGGATCGTACACTCATCACACAGAATCGAACTGACAGGTGAGAGCATACGCAAGATGAATGCAAAGAAGTAATAGGGCAAAATAAAAATGACCCCGTCGGTCAGGACTTTACAGGGGTCAAAAATAAAAAGTTCTAAGGGGTCATCGTCGCTTTGCCCTCGGGGGTCAAACTCGCGCGGCTTTTCCACCAACCGTTGAAGATGACTTACCGCCCATATAAAGGGGATGAGCAGACAATGGTCATTCATCCTCATTATATGAAACAGTATAATTCTCGGTGGTTCCTTTTTTGGACTTGAAGATCATGGGGAATATGGAATGAGTCCAGTAAACAAGGCTCTCCACCTTGTTGCGCACGCTCTGGTAATAGGTGCTCTCGGCCTGCATGGTCTCCAAGAACGTCTGCATGCCGTCGCGCAGCGTCTGGGCATACTCCAGACAGTCGTGGCGGTCCTGCAGCTGAGATAGAGCGGCTCCTGGGGCTCCTCCTGACCATCTTCCGGCCGGCCATCCCCCGGTAGCCTCTCCCCCGACCCATCTTCAAGGAGAGGGGAGTTTCCTCCACCACCCTCTTCGGGAGAGGAGAGTGCTTGCTGGTCTGCCTCTGTGCCTGCCTCCTCTCTCCCCAGAGAGGGGACGGGGGTGAGGCTGTTGGGAATGTGCCTCCTCCGTGCCAGCGAGTCGATGGCTGCCAGCAGGATGGTGTCGCTCTCCGTGAGCACATCCTCGGCATCCTGCACGGGCGGGATGCTCTTCAGCGAGGCAATCAGCGCGTCGTAGCGCTCGATCTCCTGTGTGAGGTGGGTGATGATGCGATCGTATTGCAGCATCTTGCTGCCGCGCCGGTTCAGCTGATGGTAGAGGCTGGTGGCCTGCTGGCAGGCGTAGGCCATGTCGAAGGTGTTCTCGGTGCTTTGCGAATAGAGCATCAGCCCTATCTGTTCGCATTGCTGCATGTACTTGACCAGCTGCTGGTGCTGTGCCGCTCCCTGCTGTTCATAGCGGGCCATGAAAGCCTGCTGCTTCTCGTAGTTGGCCTGTAACTCAGCCTTCAGCACGCCCAGCGTGCGGGCCAGGTCGCGCTCCTTCAGCACGGCATGTGTCGTGGCGGCCATCATGATGAGGCCCAGGAGCAGAATTATTCTCTTTTTCATATCTTCTCGAAACGGTGTGATGTGTCGGTTGCCGTGCTCAGGATGAAGCCCTCGGAAAGATGTTCCTCGGTGGTGAGGCGGATGCCGTGCAGGCTCTCGGGCGAGAGGGTGTCGCGCAGACCTTCGGAGATGCCTGTGCCTCGCAGCTTCAGCACGGCCTCCTTCTGTGTCCAGAGGCGGATGAAGGTGATGTCGGGGGTGGGGGATTGCTGAATGAGTGCCTGCTCCATGACGTTCATAGTGTGCTCCACCAGTGCTGGGCGCAGGGGGCGGATGATCTCGATGTCCAGTCCGCAGGGGCGGTCGGCCAGCAGGCAGCCCACCGCCGCACGGCAGTGGCTCAGGCTGAAGTGGATGTCAGGCCGTCCCTGCAGGCGTGGCTTGCCATGCTCGTTGTATTCGAAGGCGGGCGCCTCCTCGATGCCATACTCCTCACGCAGCCCTCGGCACAGTTCCTCATAGGCCAGTGCCGACTGCCGCCGCCCCTCCAGGTGACGGAAACGGCATGCCTGTTCGCGCCGCCATGCAGGCTGACGCTCAAGGAGCCATTCCACATCGGTCTCCGTGAAGGCCTGCAGGTGGGCGTTGAGGTAGAGCATGGGAGCATGTTTTAGGTGTGTGCACCTTTACTCTGCACTCTCCATGTCCTCTTCCGAAACGTGGTAGCCGTTGTCGTCGATGTTGTTCAGCAGGATGCCGTCCTCCCACCTCACGTCGGGATAGGTGGCACGCAGTGCATCGACGCTGGGCTCTATGGGGCTGCCGCCACTGGTGGCAAAGGGCACGATGATAACGCTGTCCCGGTCGAACTGAGCCTGCTCGATGAAGGTGTTGATGATGCGCGGTGCCACGCCCCACCAGATGGGGTAGCCCAGATAGATAAGCTTGTAGCTCGAGAGGTCGGGAATCTCCATGCCCAGTGCGGGACGTGCGGTGCTGTCCTGCATCTCGATGGTCGAGCGCGACTGCTTGTCACGCCAGTCCAGGTCGGCCTCGGTGTAAGGCTGTGCCGGAACAATCTCCAGCGAGTCGGCCATGATGCTTGTGGCAGTCATCAGCGCCACGCGCTTTGTAGTTCCTGTGGCCGAGAAGTAGGCCACCAGCACATCATGCAGGTTCTCTACGGGCACTTCCGTCTGTGCTGCCTTCTTGCCGCAAGAGCAAAGCCCCAGCACGAGGGCAAGCGAAAAGATAATCTTCTTCATTTTGGTTAATTCACAGTTCATAATTCACAATTCATAATTCAGAGCCTCACCCCTAGCCCGGACTCCGTCGCTTTTCCCTCCGTCGCTTCGCTCCCCAAATGCTCCGCTTCTAACGGGCATTTGCCCCAACGCTCAAACACTTACTCGCGTTGCTCCGAGGAGAGGGGAACCGTTGGCTGTTTCCTTCGCATCGGGTCCCCCCTCTCCCGGGAGAGGGGCCGGCGGTGAGGCTTTTTTTCCCCTAATCGCTTGCAAAAGTACACACTTTTTTGTGAACGGCCAAGAGTCGGAGCCAGTTATCTGCCAGAAACGTACCGTAAAGTAGTTCGTAAGGTAGTTCGCGCGTCCCCTGCCAAGGCAGTTTTCCGCACTTTCCCCGAATCGGTGAAGTGCGTCCATCTTTTCCGTCGAAATGTCGTCCCAAAGCTCCATCCTGCCTCTCCATTTTCTTGTCGAATGGTGCGATAACGTATCTTTTTACTCGCATTTAACGTTTCTTAACGTCCCTCTTTTGTATTCTACGCAATATTGTTTCTAATTTTGCGGTGCATTTAACCGATTAAGTACGTAAACTAATAAATAACGAACTACAATGAGACTGAATCTTTTTTCCATTGTATCATTGGCTGTAGCGTGCTTCATAGCATGTCCCGCAGGGGCCGCCAATGAGCTGATTGAGATTAGTACGGCAGAGGAACTCGCTTCTTTTGCCGAGTATGTAACCAGCGACAATCAGGAGGTCGATGCCGTGCTGTTGGCCGACATCGACTACACGGCCTACGACAAGGTCATTGGCGCCTCGTGCTTCTACTGCGGAACGTTCGACGGGCACGGTCACAAGATTACCTACAACTTGAGCGGTTCACGCGACTACTTAGGCCTGTTTAACAACTTAGGCGGGACGGGTGTCATCAAGAACCTCATCGTCGACGGTACACTGAAGACGAGCGGCAAGAACGCCGGTGCATTCTGCGGTCAGAGTAGCGGTCTGATCAGCCATTGCGCCAGCTATGTGACGATAATGGCCGATCGTGGCGGCGACTCGGGCCATGGCGGTCTGGTGGGTCTGACATATGATAACGCTCGTTTCGAGTATTGCCTCTCTGCAGGCAAGATAGAGAGTGAAGTTACGACCCACTGGGGCGGCTTCGTCGGATGGAATGCCTGGGGCTCGACGGTCGTGAATAGTAGTCTCGAGGTGATGGACATTGCCCTGCCCGATTTGGAAGGGTGCAATGCGTTTGTACGTGGCGGCTATTCGGGGCAGAACAACTACTATCTGACACCGATGGGCGACAACAGCGGAGCTTCGCCCCTGACGGTCGAGCAATTGTCCAGCGGCGAGGCCTGTTTCATGCTGAATGGCGACCAGAGCAATATCCAGTGGTTCCAGACGCTCGAGGCGGATCCTGTGCCCGTGCCCTTCGCCACGAGCGAGCGAGTCTATGCGACGGGCCACTTCAAGTGTGACGGCGTCACCTCACTCGGCGTGGCCACCTACTCGAATGAGGAGGGCGAGACGGTCGTGGACGAGCACAACTACGTCGATGGCGTCTGCACCGAGTGCCATTACATCAATCCCGACTACTGCGAACTGAAGGATGGTGCCTACCAGATTGGGGAACCCAGTCAGCTGAACTGGTTCTGCCAACTCGTGGCCTCGGGCAAGGCAAATCTCAATGCCCGTCTCGTCGGCGACATCGACTTCACCTCATACGACGCAGTGATAACAGGCGTTTATGAGGGCACGTTCGACGGCAATGGCCATACGCTTACGATAGCATTGGATGGCGAGGAGGACTACATTGGATTCTTCAGCAATCTGGGTGGCTCAGGCGTCATCAAGAACCTCGTCATCGACGGTACCATTACGACGGGGGGAAAGAATGCCGGCGGCTTCTGCGGACAGAGCAGCGGCTTGATAAGCCACTGCGTCAGCTATGTTACTATTAATTGTACGCGTGAGGGCGACTCGGGTCACGGCGGCTTTGTCGGTCTGACGTACAACGATGCCCGCTTCGAGTATTGCCTTTCGGCAGGCAGGTTTGTCAGCGAGAATACGACCCACTGCGGCGGCTTCGTCGGATGGAATGGATGGGGCACAACCACTGTGCAAAGTTGTCTCGAAATCATGGAGGCCGAGTTGCCCACCCTCGACGGGAGCCACAGTTTCGTGCGTGGCGGATATACTGGGAGCAATAATTACTACGTCACCCCGATGGGCGACAATAGCGGTGCCATGCAACTGTCTATGGAACAGATCGCAAGTGGTGAAGCCTGCTATGTGATGAACGGCGACCAGAGTGTCATTCAGTGGTATCAGAACATTGGAGACGACGAGACTCCCATCCCCTTCTCCTCCCATGGAACGGTTTATCTTCTCGGCCTCGATACCTATATTGACGTGCACGATGAGGCTTCGTTCTATACCTTCAAGCAGCGCGTTGCCGAGGTGGAACTGGAATACGTCGATGGACTCCTCGCCACGGCGTCGCTGCTCGACGATTACGTGGAGACCATCGAGTCGATGGGCGAGATTGACGATCGCGACGCTTTTATGGCCGCCTACCAGCGCTCCCTCGAGAAAAAGAAGACCGTCACGACCAGCGCTAATGCCTATGCCGACTACCAGAAGAAGGTTGACGAGGTGAAGGCCTATCTCGCCGAGAATACAAAATTTACGGGCCGCTACCGCGTTCTGCTCGAAACCTATCTGAATGAAACTATCGAGCCCTGCGACGACTACCCCTTCGGAAGTTGTCCCTACATCATCGCCCAGCACACGATGAACACCGATGAGATTCAGGCTGAAACAGAGCGAGTGCAGGCCATGCTCGACGAGGCTGTGGCGCAGGACTACGTGGCTGGAACCGATGTGACCAGTCTGCTGAAGAACGCCAGCTTCAAGGACGGATTCAACGGCTGGGAGGGTAAGATGGCCACAGGCATGGCCACGTCGCCAACTACCGGAATCGTGGGTGCAGAATGCTGGGACAGTACCTTCGACATGCACCAGACGCTCACCGACGTCAAGCCCGGTCTGTATATGTATTACATGACCGGTGCCTTCCGGCCTCACGACACGATGACGAACAACAACCTCGTGGCCAGTATCTATGCCGGCGAGAATATGGTCTATATGCCCTCGGTGCTTGAGTCGTACATCCCCGTTGGCGAGGCCTCGGATGGAATCAACTGCAATCTGACGGGCGACATTCCCGATTACGAAGTGCTGGACGACGAGGACAATGTCGTCGGATATGCAATGCACGGATGCATCAGTGTGGCAAACGCTGCGAACGCTGGACGCTCTCAGTGTGCGATTATTACCGATGTCACCGATGGTACACTGACCGTCGGAATGAAATCCCCTGGTACGGGCTGTGGCCAGGACTGGACCGGATTTGCCGGTATTCACCTTGTCTATCTCGGTACCTTGGAGGAAGCCGGATCGCAGCTGGATGCTGTATTGGAAGGACAGATTGCGCGTGCCAATACGTTGATTGACTACGAATTCAGGGAAGACGAGTACTATTCCGAGTACCCCAACTTCAGCCAAGCACTGAAAGATGAACTGGGCGAATGTATCGATGAGGCACAGAAGGCCGGGAGCGCAAGCGAGAAGTATGCACTGATTCAGCGTTTCTCGGCTGCGTTTGAGGAAGTCTATGTATGCAAGATGGCATATATCTCAATGCTCCAGACGGCCGACGCCATGTACGATCTGGCTTTCGATCTCTCTCTGCTTGATCGCATCTCCGAGGAAGAGTATAAAGCCGTCGAAGAAGCCGACGACTGGGCTTGGGGAGGCTATGTCTCGGGTTCCATCTCCACTGATGAGGCACTTGGACTCGAAAAGTTGAAGGGCCTGTCCATGTATCCCGAGACGGACGAGGACGGGGTCTACGTCATCGGCAATTATGCCCAGTTCATGTATTTTGCGATGAAAGTCAATACGTCTAAGGCCAACCTGAGCGGCAAGCTGACCGCCGATATCACATACGACGGCCCGGAAGCTGCAATCACCGCAGTATATGAGGGCACGTTTGACGGTCAAGGACATAGGATAACGCTCGACATAGAAGGCAACTACGACGAACTGGGCCTGTTCAGCAACCTGGGCGGCTCGGGTGTCATCAAGAACCTGATTATCGACGGTACACTGAAGACAAGTGGCAAGAACGCCGGTGCATTCTGCGGTCTGAGTAGCGGTCTGATCAGCCATTGCGCCAGCTATGCGACGATAATGGCCGATCGTGCCGGCGACTCGGGCCATGGCGGTCTGGTGGGTATGACGTATGATAACGCTCGCATCGAGTATTGCCTCTCTGCAGGCAAGATAGAGAGCGAAGTTACGACCCACTGGGGTGGCTTCGTCGGATGGAAAGCCTGGGGCTCGACGGTCGTAAACAGTAGTCTCGAGGTGATGGACATTGCTCTGCCCGATTTGGAAGGGTGTAATGCGTTTGTACGTGGCGGCTATACGGGGCAGAACAACTATTATATGACGCCAATGGGTGACAACAGCGGAGCTTCGCCCGTGACGGCCGGGCAATTGTCCAGCGGCGAGGTGTGCTACAAGCTCAACGGCAGCCAGGCAGACATACACTGGTACCAGACACTCGGCGAAGACGCGCTTCCTGTCCTGGACGACACCCACAAGCGAGTGTACATGACCGAGGAGGGCACCTACACCAACGAGAAGACCGACACCCCCGACGGCTCGAAGGAGAATCCCTACGTGGTGAAGACAGCTGCCGACCTGGCCAGTCTGTCCAGCAAGTTCGTGGCCGGACAGATGGTCTATGTGGTGATGGATGCCGATATCGATATGGCCGACGTAACGGACTGGAAGCCTCTCTTCAACTATCCGGCTGCTACCGACGAGCATCCCTATCCCTTCATCGACTTCGACGGAAAGAATCATGTCATCCGCAACCTGACCTGCAAGACCGAGGGTTCATACGACTATCCCGGACTCTTCGGTGTGCTCTGCGGTAATGTGCGCAACCTCGGCATCGAGAATGCCGACATCGCCAGCACAGGCGGCACAGGCATCCTGGGCGGCTATCTGGGTCACTCCAAGTATGGCAAGCCCTGCTATGTGGAGAATGTCTGGGTGACCGGCAAGCTCTCTGCAAGCGGATACTGCGGTGGAATGTTCGGAAATGTGGCCGACGAGAGCCATTTGACCAACTGCTACGCCAACGTGGAGGTGACTGGCGAAAGCGACCTCACGGGCGGCATCATCGGCCGTGTACGCGGACAGGTGGTGATGACAAATGTGTATGCCGCTGGCTCCGTGAATCGTGGCGGTGGCATCATCGGCGGCGGCTTCCAGGATGCAACCCCGGCTGGTATGTACACGAACGTGGTCGTATGGAACAACACCGAGAAGAACTTCGGTCCTGCCCGCGAGAGCGACGTCCTCAGCGGAATCATGTACTACAGCGGTTCGAACTTCGCTGCCCTGCAGGGCGCAGTGGTGGCATGGGATCCCGTCGTATGGTACTGTGACATGGCCGAGGGCAGCTATCCTGTGCTGAAGGCCTTCACCACCGGCGTGGGCAGCATCTCCGCTCCCGCACTCAGCGGTGACATCTATGACCTCTCGGGCCGCAAGCTCCAGACCGTGCCGCAGAAGGGCATCTACATCATGAACGGAAAGAAGACCGTGGTGAGATGAAACGTTGCGCCTCTCTGCTCCTGTACTTCCTTGCTGCACTCGGCCTTCTTGCCGGGTGCAGCGAGGATGTGGACTCTTCGGCACGATATGTCTTCGAGGAGCTGACGGCGATGGGCTACCTCGAGAAGTATGCCGATGTCTATAGTTCCTATCTGAGCCTGTTGCACTCGGTGCACGTCAGTTCCCGTTCCGAAACAACAATGGCTCAGTTGCTCTCGGCTCGCGGACATTATACGGTGTTCGCCCCAACGAACGATGCTGTCCGGCGCTATCTGGAGACGCTGGTGGACGAGGGCATCCTGTCCGAACCGTCGTGGGACGCCTTCACGGACAGCGCCAGGCGCGACTCCATCTGTCGGGTGGTGGTATTAAACAGCATTATTGACAGCGGAGATCAGGACCAGTGCTATGAGACGAGCCGCTTCCCGACTACGGAGGGAGCCGAGCTGCCCATCGCGAATATGAACGATCGTAAACTGACAGTCCACTATCGTGTGGGCTACCCTGACAGTCTCTATGTGAACCGCGTATGCCCCATAAACGCGCGAAATCGGGATATACTGGTGCTGAACGGCGTGGTCCACCAGATGGAGGCTGTCATCGCTCCGCAGGACATTACAGCCAGCGACTTCTTCCGCGAGATACTGGATTGCGAGAAAGAGGGCTATCTCGTCATGGCTCGGGCTATCCGGGCATGCGGACTGCTCGATACTCTGCGCCTTGTCAAGGACGAAGCCTACGAGCAGAAATATCAGAATGGCGAGGTCGAGGATCTGAAGAACATGCTTAACAGGGGCTTCACACAGAGCGGCAACGCCTATGCTCCGGAGCACAGGAAGTATGGCTTCACCATCCTCGCCGAGACCGACAAATTCTGGAGAGCGCAGGGACTCAGTCCCACCGACCCCGACCTGCTGGCGAAGCTGCAACAGTGGATTGCCGACCACCATCAGTGTTCTGAGGAGGAGCCGTATCGGGCCGATGCTGACTATACCGACCCCGACAATCTGCTCAACCTCTGGACCACCTATCACATCCTGCCTGAGAGGCTATCGACGGACCGACTCGTGGTCCATCACAATGAGATGGGGTACAGCATCCACCAGCCCATGACGCTGGGCATCCCCGTCTGGGACTTCTATACGACACTGGGTCGCCGCCGGCTCTTAAAGATCTACGAGAGCCATGAGGCGAACGGTGTCTATGCAAACCGTTTCCCGCTCTTGGACAACGGGCGGCGGGGGACGTACCACGAATTGTCGTGCGACAAAGCCGATGCAGGATGCCGAATCATGCGTGAGGATAGTATGGCTGTCGTGACCGACGTGGTGAACGCCTGCATCTACCCGATTGACGCCCCGCTGGGCTACACCGATCGGGTGAGGACCAGCATGCAGCGCAGCCGCATCCGATATGACGGCATTACGCTCTTCCCGGAGGCGATGAACAACGACATCCGGAAGAAGGCGGCCTACGACGAGCGCTTCCAGTTCGTCTATATCCCGAAGTCGAATGTATATAGGTATTTCGACAACCTCGAGATTAACGACCAGAGTAACATGGTATATTTCAATGCCTATGGTTACGACTGGTTCAACCTGAATGCTGACGAGATAAAGTGTGTCGGGCGCTACGAGATAACCATCAAGCTGCCTCCCGTCCCGCGCAATGGTGTCTATGAGTTGCGCTACAGCGTGTTGGCCCAGCCTTCGCGCGGCATCGCACAGATATATTTCGGCACCGACCCTGACAAGCTCGCTGTGGCTGGCATTCCCATTGATCTCATGATGGAGGTCACGGATTCCCGTACGGGATGGGAGGCCGATTCGGACGACGACGATTACAACGCCGAGGTGGACAAGCGCATGCGGAACAACGGATTCATGAAGGGTGCCAAGAGCGTGTGCTTGCTGGGCAATGCCAACCAGACGGCGCGTGACGACACGCGGCAGAGCCGAAGGATCATCGTGCGCCAGTTCATGTCGGCGGCGGAGACCTACTATCTGCGTGTCAAGTCGGTGCTCGACTCAGACCGCAAGGAGTTCTATCTGGATTATTTGGAATACTGTGCCAAGGAGGTCTATGACAACCCTGAGACCTCCGAGGATATTTGGTGATGAAACATGAAACGCAAATTGATTTTCCTTTTGGCGCTCTACCCTATAATCTGGGCGGGTGCCAATCCTGCTAAGGTGGTAAGCCTGGACGGGAGTGACTGGACGCTCTCCTTCTGGCCGCAACCTGGTGAGGCAGTGATGTCGCCCCTCGAGATGAAGCGTGTCGAGCGGCAGACGATTCCGGCCACGGTTCCGGGCAATGTCGAGTTGGACCTGTTCGCGGCGGGACTCATTGAGGATCCCATGACGGGCAGCAACGTGAACAAGCTGCGCGTCTGGGAGGGCCATCAGTGGTGCTACACGAAGACGTTTGCCGCTCCGAGGCTCGACGAGGGACAGCGCGCCTGGCTCTGCTTCGGAGGTATCGACTGTCTGGCCGAGGTGTGGCTGAACGGGCAGCACGTGGGCAGCACGGACAACATGCTGGTGGAGCAGACGTTCGACGTGACTCCTCTGCTGAAGCGTGGAGGGCGACAGATGCTGCAAGTCATCCTGCGCTCGTCTGTGTTGGAAGCCCGAAAGCATCTGCTGGGCAGCATCAGCATTGGTAATTTCCCAGCTGAGGAGTCGGTCTACCTGCGCAAGGCACCCCACATGTTCGGCTGGGACATCATGCCGCGATTGGTGAGTGCCGGGCTGTGGCGCGACGTGTCGCTGCGCATCACGAATCCTACGAACATCCGCGACGTGAACTACTTCACGGCCCGCATCGACGGCCATCAGGCACTCATTTATGTCGATGTCCAGGCTGACATGCCCATGGCGCGCTTCGACCGCACGATGGCTCGGCTGCGTCTCGAGCGTAATGGGCGGGTAGCCTTCGAGGCCAGTCAGCGTATCTACACGCCAGCCTTCCGCTTCTTCGTCAACATGCAGGACGCCGACCTTTGGTGGCCGCGCGGATTCGGCGATGCCGCGTTGTATGACGCCACGCTCGAACTGGTCGATGAGGCAACGGGCGAGGTGCTCGACCGCGACGAGCGTCGGATGGGCATCCGCACGGTGCGTCTGGAGCGTACTGACCTGAACCTGCCCGAGCGTCCTGGCATCTTCCGATTCTACGTGAACGGCGAGCCCATCTTCGTGCGGGGCACCAACTGGGTGCCGCTCGACGCGCTGCACAGCCGCGACGAACGGCTGGTGGACGATGCTATCGCGATGGCCGTCGATCTGAACTGCAACATGCTGCGCTGCTGGGGCGGCAATGTCTATGAGAGCCAGCGTTTCTACGACCTGTGTGACGAACAGGGGCTGATGGTGTGGCAGGACTTCTCGATGGGCTGTACGATGTATCCCCAGCGCAATGACTTTGCCGAGGCCATCGAGCGTGAGGCGGTCCAGGTGGTCATGGCGCTGCGCAACCATCCGTGCCTGGTCGTCTGGGCGGGGAACAACGAGGACGACAGTGCCAGCCATTGGGGCATGGCTCACTTCAATATCAACCCCAATCATGACCGAGTGAGCCGTGAGGTGCTGCCACGAGTCGTCTATGAATTCGACCCTACGCGACCCTATTTGCCTAGCTCTCCCTATTATTCCGAGGAGGCCTACCGTCACGGCTGCGACGAGCGGCTCATGACCGAAGCCCATCTCTGGGGACCGCGCGGCTACTACAAGGATGCCTATTATGCCAAGGCCACGAACTGCTTCGTCAGCGAGATAGGCTATCATGGTTGTCCCAATCTGGAGAGCCTGAGGCGAATGATGACGCCTGATGCCGTATATCCTTGGACGGGTGACTTTCAGTGGAACGACGAGTGGCTCACGAAGTCCGTGCGCCGATTCCCTGGGCTGGGGAATACCCACGAACGCAACGACTTGATGCTGAATCAGGTCAGAATCGTGTTCGGCAGCGTCCCGACACAACTCGAGGATTTCATCTTTGCCTCGCAGAGCGTGCAGGCCGAGGCCATGAAGTTCTTCGTGGAGCGTTGGCGCGGCCGCAAGTTTGCTGGGAGCGACGGCATCATCTGGTGGAATCTGCGCGACGGATGGCCCATCATCTCGGATGCGGTGACCGATTACTACAACTCGAAGAAGATGGCATACTACTACATCCGCAACGCACAGCGCGATGTCTGCTGCATGGTGTGCGAGACGGGCGACGAGCGGCGGCTGATGGTGGTGAACGATACGCCTAACGATCAGTCGGGCACGGTGAGACTCACCGACCGGGCTACGGGGGGCCTTGTCTATGAGGGGGCGTTCAATGTGAAGGCCAACGCGGCCGAGATGATTGCCATCCTGCCACCCGTCGAGGGGCAGGGGGTCTATCTGATTGAATACAGTGTAGGGGGTACGATGTTCCTCAATCATTACCTCTATGGTAAGCCTCCATATCGTCTCGAGGATTATAAGGGGTGGATGGAAGGTATCGCCCCAGTCTGAATCCCAGTCGTACAGGCAGACACTTGCGTCCTCTCCAGATGAAAAAAAGATTGGTATTTGAGAGAGAAACGAATAATAGATAGAAATGGATATAGTAAGACTTTTGGGAGTGGATATCGGTGGCACGAAGTGCGCCGTACTGTATGGCGTCGAGTGTGAGGGAGAACTGGAAATCATCGATAAAATGAGGTTCGACACAACTCGGGTCGAGGAGACAATCAGCCAGATTCTCGCTACGCTGCGCGCCATGATGTCGAAGCATGGACTGAACCGGGAGAACGTCGGTGCTGTGGGCATTATCTGCGGTGGTCCGCTCGACAGCCGGGCAGGCGTCATCATGTCACCCCCCAATCTGCCAGGGTGGGACGACATCCCCATCGTAAGATTGGTGGAGGAGTGTGTGGGAGTGCCGGCGGCCTTGCAGAACGATGCAAACGCCTGTGCCTTGGCCGAGTACAAGTACGGTGCGGGCCGTGGCAGCCGTAACATGGTGTTCATGACCTTCGGTACCGGACTTGGCGCTGGGATTATCATTGATGGACGGCTTTATACAGGCGCGAACGACAATGCGGGCGAGCTGGGCCACATCCGTCTGGCTCCCGATGGTCCGATAGGCTATGGCAAGCGTGGTTCGTTTGAAGGTTTCTGCAGCGGCGGCGGTATCCGGCAGTTGGCCCGGCAGGCTGTTGCTGAGGCCTACGATCGTGGCGAGACCGTCCCATGGTGTCGTCGTGAAGACATTCCGCTCCTCAATGCCCGCATCGTGGCCGAAGCTGCGAATGAGGGCAATACGCTAGCACGCAGCATCTACGAACGTTCGGCCGAGTATCTGGGCATGGGGCTGAGCATCGTGGTGGACATACTGAACCCTGAGCGCATTGTCATCGGAAGCATCTATGCCCGCAATGAGGACATGATGCGCCCCGTCATGGAGGCGGTGATGCAGCGTGAGGCACTCTCCGAGGCTAATCGTGTCTGCTGTGTCGTTCCCGCCGCCTTAGGAGAACAGGTGGGTGACTATGCTGCCCTCTCGCTGGCGTCGAACAGCCTAATACTGCATTGACTATGGAACAACTAATCAAGTCCTCGCTCACCGAGGCGGTTGAGGCACTGCATCGATTTGTGGCGGCCGACGAGACGGTGGCGAACATTGCCGCGGCAGCCACCGTCTGTGCGGATTGTCTGGCTCGGGGTGGCAAGATACTCAGTTGTGGCAACGGCGGGTCATTGTGCGATGCCATGCATTTTGCCGAAGAGCTTACCGGGCGCTATCGCGACTCGCGCTCCTCGCTGCCCGCCATCTGCATCAACGACCCTGCCTACATGACCTGCACGTCCAATGACTTCTCCTTCGACGAAGTCTTCAGCCGTTACGTCTCTGGCGTGGGTCAAGAGGGAGACGTCCTGCTGGCCATCAGTACGAGTGGCACTTCACCCAACGTTCTCAAAGCCGTCGATGCGGCTCGCGAGAAGGGGATAAAGGTGGTGGCTCTGACATCGCAGGGCGGAGTCCCGCTTTCCGAGCGCGCCGACATCGCCGTCTGTGCCCCTCGCTGCCCCCACTCCGACCGTGTGCAGGAGATTCACATCAAGGTCATACATATCCTCATCGAGTGTATTGAGAGAAGGCTTGACGTTTGACTGACTTCATCCTCCTCCCGCTAAAAATACATCTTACATTTGGCTCTTCTCTCGCTCATTCTTCGCCTTTAGTGCGAAGAAAGTACTTACGCTCGGATGTGCAAAATTAAAAAACTTCGTCTTTCTTTTTGCTCTTCTCTCGCTTTTTCGTACCTTTGCGTTTGGAATTACGGAAAACAGCATGGCTACTTCGCTTAAGGACATCGCAGAGAGACTGAACGTATCGAAGACTACTGTCTCGTGGGTCCTCTCGGGGCAGGGCGACAAAAAACATATCGGGCGCGAGACGCAGGAACGGGTGCTGCAGTGTGCTCGGGAAATGAACTATCAACCGAACCTCCTTGCGCGTAGCCTCAACTCGGGCCAGACGAATACGCTCGGGCTTATCATCCCTGATATTACCGACTCGTTCTACTCGACCATCGCCCGTCAGGTGGAGATGGAGGCTGAAAAACGGGGTTACTCGCTGATGATAGCTTCTTCCGAGTCGGACCAGGAACGCGAGGACCGCATCCTGTCGCTCTTTTGTGCCAAGCAGGTGGATGGCATCATCATTGCTCCCACTCGCCGCTCGAAGGTGATGTTGAGCAATCTTGTCAAGAGACATTTCCCGCTGGTGGCCATCGACCGATTCTTCACCGACCTGACGATGAACTCCATCACCGTGAACAACCATGACGCCAGTCGCAACGTCGTGCGCGGAATGATAAAGCGCGGCGCACGCCACATTGCCATCCTGACCACCAACCCTCACCTTTTCACGATGAACGAGCGACGTCGCGGCTACGAGGATGCTCTGCGCGAGGGGGGGCTTGAAGTGACGGAAACGCTCTATGGCGAGGTGTCCTTTGACAACTACGAAGAGGAGATTTTCGACGTCATGGACCGTATCTACCATCAGAACCCACGGGTCGATGGCTTCTTTTTCACGACCCACATCCTGGCCATTGAGGTGTTCCGCTATTTCCATGAGCGGGGCATCAACGTGAACGTGGGCTACCAGTTGGGCTGCATCCACGGCATCTCGGCCTTCAAGGCCTTGGCACCCGGCATGAGGGTGGCCCGCATGCCGGTCGAGGAGATTGGTGCGAATGCCGTGCGCATCGTGACGGAGTGTATCGACTGCGGACGCAGGCAGGAACGCCGCCCCTTCGAGCGGATGGTGCTCGAATGCACCTATCCCACCGACCTGAGCGAGATGCAGCGGGGCTATCGGAAAGCCTCACTGCAGGCTGCGACACACCGCTTCGAGAAGGACGGCTCGCTGCTCTGACCGTCGCGGGGGGCTCTCTTTTTCGTATGTCGTGCGGTGCTACTTGCTCATCTCGAACTCCACGGTGACATCGCCGTCGAAGAGGTCCTTGCCGCTTATCGTCCAGCCCTTCCACTTGCGGCCGTTCACGCGGAGGCTCTTCACGTAGCAGTTCTCGCGGCTGACGGCGGGCGCCAGGATGCACAGCGTGCCGTGGGCGTGGCGCAGTTCCATGTGGCGGAAGAGGGGAGTGCCGATGGCATACTGGTCCTCGCCATGCTGCATGGTGAAGAAGCCCATGGCGCTCTGGATGAACCAGGCAGACATCTGCCCCGTGTCGTCGTTGCCGCAGAGACCGTCGGGTGTGGGGCGATAGTCCTCGTGGAGCACCTGGCTCACGCGTTGCTGGGTCTTCGCTGGCGCGCCCGCGTAATTATATAGGTAGAGGATGTGGTGGACGGGCTCGTTCTCGTGGGCATACTGCCCGATGTGTCCGAAGCTGCGCTGCTGGGCACCCGGTGCGGTGGCGGTGAACAGGATGTCCAGTCGCTCCACGAATGCTCGTCGCCCGCCCATCTGGCGGATGAGGCCCTCGGGATCCTGCGGCACGAAGAATGAGTACTGCCAGCTGTTGCCTTCGCAGAAGTCGGAGGCAAAATAGGCCGGTGCGGGGCTGAACGTCATGGGAGATTCTTATACCGTCCCTTGCCAAATAGCCTGAAATCTGCTCCGGCGACCACTGGTCATTTACCAGGTGACGCCTGACCTCTCCCCACACAGCCTTGCTGATGGCACGGTTCCCTGGTTGGCGCCTGCTGCGCTTGTCCGCATGCTTTTGAGCCCAGTCCCACTTGTAGACTCCACGCTGGCTTGAGTTGCGCCTCAGCTCACGCGTGATGGTAGAGGGGTGCACTCCTATCGCCTCTGCGATTGACTTTTTAGAGCATTTCTTTTGTAGCAACACAGAAATTGTGTACCTTTGCTCCGGGGTTAGTTGTTTTTACATATGCAATGCAAAGTTAATTAATCCCAGGGAGATTTCGGTCTCCCTTTATTGATTATTTGCATTGCCTGGTTGAATTTCTTCTCCTTGTCCTCTCTTGGGGGCTCCTCGCCCCCAAACCCCTCGGTGTTTTTCAGGTATTGGTCTTGGCTTAGCCTCTACCTGAAAATTGCACTTCTATCTTGAACTTGGAATCGAATGTACTCCAAGTAGGCAAAAAATAGGTAAAAACGTAGTGTTTAAGCCATTCTTGAAGGAGTATGCCACCTCCCTTAAATTATATATAATGGTCTTTCGTTCTTTCATTTGGTTGGTTGTTTCGTTAAATATTGATATTTTATGCTCAATATATTGTGGCGTAAAAAGTAAGCATTTTACACACTTAGCCCTATCCGCATGATTGAATCGAGAAGATATTTCTGAGAACTGAGTGAACATATCTTGGAGAATCTCATTGGTTGTCATTTTGTATGGGATTCTTATATTTGATTCATCTGGTAAACAAGTCATCCATGGTCACTTCGTTCTGTATCATGTTATAGTTGTTGTTGTGGGCAACACCATTCGTTGTAACCATGACGAGGTGTAACGTGCGTTTGTCTTTTGATAGTTCCTGGTATGCTTCAAGCTTGTTTTGAAGGTTCGTTGCATAATCCCTGTCAATGGTGAAGACATTAGTAGAGTGCTTCATCTCACATAGGTCTGTAAATCCATCTGCACGTTGCATCACAAGGTCAATCTGTGCTCCGCGTCTTTCTTCAGTACCACGTGAGAACCAGGAGCACACGTTAGTCTGTACACCGGCAATGCCAAGTGCCGTCTTTATTTGCGGAATATGCTGAAGGCATACCCGTTCAAAGGCATGTCCCTTCCAAGAATTATGGGATGCGGACGTGAAGGTGTTGGCCCAAAAATGTTCATCGCTGAAGGCATTCTTCTTGATGCAGAGATAGTAGAAGAGGGTATAGTTGTCTATCAGCTGATAAAGGGCGTTTGTCTCAGCTGTGTCGGCAGAAGCAAAGCGGCGTATGAAGCCACTCTCTTCCAACTCTTCCAAAATGGTGGAGAAAGTGCCACCGTCGGAGAGCTTGCTTTCACGTAGTATGTCCTCCCTGGTCATTCCTGTCTTCCGGCCATCGCTCAGGCACTCGATAACTTTGAGGTAATTCTCCGGTCGTTTGAAAAGGATTGCATATAGTGCATCGAATTCGTCGCGCAGCTGGGCAGTTTCCGTGAAGAACAGCTGGTCAACATTCTGGGCAACGCTAAGACCCTTCTTCAGGAAACTCCAGTAGTAGGGTATGCCACCAAGAATCATGTAGAGTTCCAGAACGTCCTTTCTGCCCAGGGCGAGATTGGCACTCTTGGCAAAGAGTTCGCACTCGCGAAGCGTGAAGGGAACGAGTTTGATGCGGTTGGTCAGCCGTCCACGAAGACCACCCTTGTCCTTCAGGAGTTTCTTGCTGATCCATGAGGTGGCGCTGCCGCATACAATGAGTACGATGTCCTTTTCCCGTCGTGCCGTGGCCCATCCGTTCCAGAAGTTTTCCAGGGCACCGATAAGATTGCCCTTCGGCGTGTCCATCCACGGAAGTTCGTCGATGAAAAGAACCTTCTTGCCAGCAGGGGCCTCGTTGATGAGTTGTTTCAGCAGCTCGAAGGCATCAATCCACGTCTTGGGTATGGCGCACTTCGTCATGCCTGCTGCCACTAAGGAGTTGCGGAAGGCCGTCAGTTGCTGGCGAAGCGTTCCCTTGGCTACTCCTGTGTGTTGAAAGCAGAACTGGTAGTTGAAGGTTTCCCTGATGAGATACGTCTTGCCTACACGTCGTCTGCCATAGACGGCACAGAACTGCGACTCCTCTTTGTCAAGAAGCCCCAGCAATTCACGTTGTTCCTTTTCACGTCCGATTATCATAATGGCTACATTTTATTAAATCCGCTGCAAATATAGCAAAAAAGTTTCTATAGCCAGCGGAAATATGTATTTTTCTTTGTGTTTCCGCTGAAAATAGACTATTTTTAACATAATTCAAAATACAAGAAGGTCTTTCTTTGTCAATATAATGTATAATGGCTTGAAGTAAACCTCCGAAAATACCGAAATGTTTCAATTCTATAGTGTAGATAATAATTGAAAAGTATACCACCATAATAATCCAAAAGTATACCATTAGAAAGATATTCTTTGCACATCAAACCAAATTATATAACTTGGAATCAGTAATATATGCAAGACAATCCTTCATTGATGATAGTAATAAAACTGTTACATTTGGGATTCTTATTTGGTATACTTTTACACTATTGTTTACAGTTGTTAAGCGCGATAAATGGGCAAGAGACCATAAAGATTTGTTTGAGAGTTATGCAAGAACAAAGACGACGGATTATCAAGTTGCCTCTATCATGTTGACTTTTAATCTGTGCCCTGCAAAAATCTTCTGTGATAATTATGAAACACCACTGCCTATAGTGTGGATACGAGATGTGATAGAAAATCCTATGTTGGTTTTTGATTATGGAAATTATTCTTAATCGTTGTAGAACCGTTCAATTTAGTAAGGCGAGAAGGATATATGGTTACCATAGAATGTTATTGAGAATCACTATCATATCATATTGTTTGGGACAAGCATTCTTTTCTTAAGTGATTCTATCATACAATAATTGTTTTATATGTCATAAAAATATGAGATAAGATTGGGAATTTTGTTCCCCAATCTTATCCATAATATACTCAAGTATACTAATGCTTTTCTATTACGTTCTACAATTTCAGAACAGTTTTACGCAACTGTTCATCAGATAGCTGGGCATAAACCTGTGTGCTCGAAACTGATTTATGTCCCATCAGTTTGGCAATCGTATAAATGTCAGTACCTTTATTCAATAACAACATAGCAAAGGAATGTCTAAAACAGTGAAAAGTAATGTGCTTTTTGATATTTGCCTTATCTATCATCAAAGGAATCTCTTTGTTCAACATATATTCTGTAAGACCAGGAAAAACACGGGGACCCTCTTTCCTGATTGAACGCAATAGTTTTGTTGCAGACGTAGACAACGGTAGGCTGATTGCTTTTTTCGTCTTGTGTATAGTAAGACTAATGCTTGATTTGTTCTTGTACCGTAAATTGATGTCTTTCCATTCAAGATAGATTATATCAGCTCTTCTTAGTCCTGTATAAATAGACAAGAGTGCAGCTTGCTTAATCATTATATTTTCTGAATAATCAAGATTCTCCAATTGTTGTATTTCGTTTTCTTCAAGATATTCTTTCTTGTTGTCATGATTCCAATGTATTCTCTTAACATCAGCTGCTATGTTGTTTTGTAAAATTCCGTCCTTGTAGGCAAGTCCGACAACTGAAAGGAATGCGTTGAAATATGCAGCTGCAGTATTGTGTTTAAGTTTGCTATTCCTTTTACAGCCAGTCTCTTTAATCAGGAATTTTGAGTATTTTTCGCAGAAACTTACGGATAAATCTTTGAAACTGCATTTTTTGTTGCAAAATCTTTTGAAGTGTTTATAACTGCAGATGTACTTGATGCCATAGTATTCGCAGCAATTTCGGAAATAATCAAGAAAACTTCCGTTTAGTTGTCCTTTCAATATAAAGGAATAATCCTTTTTAACCATCCGCATATACCTGTCGCATCTAATAGCCTCCGCTATTTCATCAATCATGGCATTATGCTCTCTTTGGATTTCGTTAGCAGGATTTACATATTTTTCCAGATTCAAGAACTCATACCTGACTTCTTCTCCCTTTGGATTGATGAAAACAGGATTGTATTCCAAAAACACAGATAACATAGTTCCTTTGCATTTTTTCTTGGTTCGAATTGTTACCCTATTCATAATGTCCCTCCTTCCATCTGATTATGCCTTGTCTGCTGAATAATATAACTCCGTTGGCATGCTTTATGTGTACAATGTTCTGCGCAACAGCATTAAACAGATCCTTCTTTTTCATTTTGTAGCCCATTTCTACCTCATTGATGTTAAGCCATAGTTTGATAAAACATAATTCTTCTGTCCAGGCTTTCAAAACGTCATCTTTTGAATAGCGTTTGAGCCAGCCAACATGGTATGACTTGATATTATATCTCTCCACGAAACTTAATAACCAGCTCCTTCCCATGCCTGTGTAATTCATTAAGCCATAGATGGAAAAAGAAGACTCTCCGATAGGTGATGAGGGAGTTTCTAGTAGATGTGAATACCAGTGGACAAAGTCTGTCCATTTGACCTTTCTACCATCGTTTTCAATTAATGATGGAATCACGCCGTTTTTAACTAAACGGTAAATGTAGCTTTTAGTGTACCCGGAAAGACAAACAATCTCACCAATTGTGAGATAGCCCTTGGATACAACATGCTGCCACTCTACATCCAAACTATCGTATGGATTGTAGTAATGTTTGAAATGCTTGTAATTACTCATAATTATTGATGTCACTTTTGTGTGACAGTAAATAAATATGGTCTACAAGTGGCAGAATGAGTATGAACTGGGTCAATAAAGTTTTAAGCAAACTGGAATATTATACGTTTGTTAACAGAAATCTACCATCTATTAACAATAATTGCGCACTTTTGTCGGCTATTGTTGGGCTTCAGAGACATAAATCGTACTTTTACGGTAGAAATACGGTAGAAAAAAGAAAATAAATAGACTCGAATAACTTGAAATAAAAAACGTAAAGTGTTGAAATTCAGTAATGTGAAAGATGATAAATTGCTCCTACTTTCTTTTTAAAGAGAGATGTAACATCTTGCATGTCAGCGAGTTACGGTCATTCATTTGCCGATGCAGGAAATAAACATCGTTGATTATCAGATAGTTAGGTGTTAAACGGTAGAAAAGTGCGAAAACTGCTCAAAATAATTTTCAAAAATCGCATTTTTAACACAATTAACATTTATTAATGTGAAACATGCTCCGAGTAGGCCAAAAATAGGTAAAAATACAGTGTTTAAGCTATTCTTGAAGGAGTGAGCTACCTTAATTAAACTATATATTATGGACTTTCGTTCTTTCATTTGGTAGTTTATTACGTTAAATATTGATATTTGTTGCTCAATATATTGTGGCGAAAAAAGTAAGCGTTTTACACCCCTTAGCCTTATTCGCATGAATGAATCAAGAAGATATTTCTGAGAACTGAGTGAACATATTGCGGTTTCTATGACGCTAATGATACCGCTTAGAGTACTGTCAGAGTCAGTTGATTCCCTGAAAACAGTATCAGAATATGTATCAAAAGCTAGAGGTGTCATAGGAACTGCAAGCCCGCACATCTGCTTATAGAGCATGGCTGCATAGCTTGCTGCACTATATGAACCACCACTTCCGATACAAATCAAGGGGGTACCAGCATTTAATGAGAAGAAAGAGCGCAATGCCGTCACATCTTGCTGCTCAGCCCACTTTATGGTGCCCGCAA